>Ga0182738_1001004_pt1 | contig 37013 bp, 16 predicted proteins | sample eDN5th30CBELigMG_FD_128876 | JGI IMG/M metagenome (GOLD analysis project Ga0182738, IMG submission 128876) | Enriched Miracle-Growth compost microbial communities from Emeryville, California, USA - eDNA 5th pass 30_C BE-Lig MG (version 2)... ...
AAATTAAAAAAAAAAAAATTTATATATTTTTTTTTTCTTAAGTCTCAGGGGTAAAAATTTTCCAAAAAATTTTGAAAGATTTTTTTATTAAGGGATAAAATATTTATATAGGGCCAGTAGGTCTGGACCAAAACTGGGCCGACCCTGACCTCATCTGGACATTCCGGACTCAAATATATGGGGTCAGAAACTCTGCAATTCTCAGAAAAAAATTTGCGAGAGGAAAAGATTTCACTATTTTCAAGTGTTTTAGGGCAAGGGGTGGCGATGCAGGGGCACTGGAACGATTTCAAATCCCTCCAAAAGGTCCAAATTATCCGCAGAAGGTTTTTAAGGAGATCTTAGACAACATTGTTCTCACTGGAAATTTTTTCCTCAAAAAGCCAAGAACTTGATTGAGCAAGACCGAAATTGAAAATTTTTTTTTTTTTAAATCAGAGATTGACGATTTGCTAAGGGCACAGAAATTCATTCGGAAAAAGATAGATAAAATTAAAAAAATGCAGGTCTTTTCAAAAAATAAAAACTCATCCAAAAAAAAAATGGGAGCTCTGCTTTTTTTAAAAAAAGGGACAATTTACAAATTTTCCAAGCTTTATCAAATACGCTCCCTTTCTAGGCTTTTCAGAATTTTTTCAAAATTTTTTCCTCTTTAAAAAAAACTCTACACCCTGGAATACATTTTGACCAGACCTATTACTCCCTTCTAAATTTTAGAGACCTTCAACAAAATTAGAAAAATCAGTAATAAACTTAGGAATTTTTTTGGAGAGCGTGACTGTGAAATTTTACTGTTCTTCTCATTCTTATTCCCATGGAAGAGTCTGCTAATTCGAGATTCTCTGGATTTCAAAATTTTATTTGATCACAAAATCACTCAAATTTCATTCCTGGTTTCTTGGGATTTAAGCAAAACTTTCGCATTTGATGAATACAAATTTATCTCTCAGTCAAGATTTATTTTTTTCAAAAATGTATTTCCGAAGTTTTTGAAAAATCTTTTTTAGTTCTGATTTTTTTCCAAAAGAAAATTTTGGCCTGGAAAATTTTGTGAAATCTTCCTTTTGCTCAGAAACTCAAAAAATGACAAAAAAAAGCTCCGTCTCGCTTCAAACAGACACAACGATTTTAATGAACGAATCAAATTTTTTAGCTGAAAATATGTCTACTTTCACTTTGGAGAAAGTTTGAAATCTTTTTTCTCCATCTCAAAGTTTATTTCTCTCACTAAACACTCTTTGAAAATGCAGGATCTTTTTGATCTCGGGAGATTTTTTTGTCAGACTTCTCATACTTATGTGCTCAAAATATTGCGATTGTAAAAGGAATTTTTTTCAAGTTTTAAATCATCGCCTTGAAAAAACGTAGAGCTATCCATTTTCAAAATAGGCAATGCACTCCTTTTTATAGAGTGCGTTTATTTGGTTTTTAAAAATGGACCATGACGAAAAAATAGAATTTTTTGAGGTTCCTTAAATTTTGGAGCTTTAATTTGGAGTTGATCTGGTAGTGAAAATTTTTCCTCATCTTTTCACATGATGAAGTTCATTGAATTTGAAAAAAAAATTCTCATCTCTTTCGCCATCTGATACTGGTTAAACAAAAAGTTATTCCCAATTATAGATGAACAAAACGTCACTTGATCTGAACTCAAGGTCCAAAATTGCTTTGAGTCTCAACGACAAAAATAAATTTTTGAAAAAAAGGTGTTTCTTCAGAGTCCATGAGAGGTTCGATTTGTCTTTTACAGTCTTCAGTAAATTTTGTTTCAACTTTAGAATCTTCTTTCTTTGCTTGATTTCGAAGTTTGGTAGTTAGACTCACTTCGTTTTTGAATGAATCATGTCAATCCTCAAATATTGAACTTTTATGAAAAAAAATTATTGAAGAAACGTCTTTGCGAAATCCCTTTCCTCTTTTAATGAAATCTCAAGGTCCAAACATGACTTAATAAACCAAGTCATATTCAAGGAAATAAAATTAATATAATCAGAAAACTCTTTTAAAAAATTATTCATTTCAACAAATTTTTCAAAGCGAACAAATACTATGAATTATAAAAATTTAGAATCAGGTTTTTGACAGTTTATGCCAATTCAAGAGCGGAAAAAAAAGTCAAATTTTGGAGTACAGATAATTAAGCTTTAAAAAAATATAAATATTTCAAAACAAACATGCAGTCTTCTTTTTCCAGAGAATCTTGAAGAAAGAATAGGAACCTGAGAGAACTCCGAATATTCTTCCCCAATTCTTTACTATTTCATGAAGAAAAGCGATCCTCAAAAAATGCTCCTCGGTAAAAATTTTGCAAATAGATCCAAGAGGGCTCTTCAAAAACTCTTTCTTTGACTTCAAGAAGACAAAGTTTTCAGAGCATATCCTCTTCAGAAGAAAGCGAGAGAGTAGAAAAATATTCAAGAATCTCTTGTTTGAAGGTCAGAAGCCTGAACAGAGTCTTTCTTAATTTTTTGCGCGTTGCGTGTCACTTTTAAATAAAAAAACCTTATAAATTTTTATTTGTCCACTATCGTGGTGAAGTTTTGAAATAGCAAAAAATTTGATACGAAGCGATCACCTAAAACTTTTACTGAGGCTCAAACTCCAGTTTCGGATCCTTGATTCTAGCAAGATTGTCTTCAGCTTTCTCTTGATTCAACAACTTGAAATTTCAGAAAAGTTTTGCTCTGAGTCATTTCAAATTTTTCAATCGTTTTTCTTTGGAATGATTTATGAATAATATCATAAACAAATTAATTCATTTTTTTATATAACTTTTGACGTTTTACTTTTTCAGGGTCTTCTGAGTTGACAAAAACTTCTTTTCAAATCAACATACCCTACCGTTTTGTCAATCTCGAAAGGATGAGACTGATTTTTTGGGAGTCTTGTTTCAATTTCAGGTCATAACCTTTGTCAAAACCTGACTGGAAAATTCATCTTCTCTCACAGACTCTCAAAAGTGATTCATGTATGTATGCATAATTTAACTCAAAATAAAAGCTACATGAGTCGATTTCGCTTGTAAAAGCTAAAATAAAGAGTCTGAGACATTTTTTTGAGGCCAAATAAGAATATTTAACTCTAATTTTAGAAGATCCATTGACTCAAGTTGGGTGTTTGTCTGGGGAAAGTGCCAATGAGACTCTTACCTCTTTCAAATAAGTTTTATATTTGTAAAAATTCAGACGTTCATCTTCCTATCTCACATCTTGAAATTTTTTCGACATTAATCAACTAGATCGCTCTCTGAATCAATTCAGAGGGAAATGACTTCCTTAGAAGCCAGCTCTTTATCTCGTTTCCACTACATGAACAACTAAATCATCTCAGAATCTCAAAGATTTCTTTGAGATTTATTTCAATTTTCCCATATTCTTCATCAAACCCCTTTGAAATCGTTTTATTACAGCACACACCTCAGAACTAAGGACTATCCTTCAAATTGTCGACAAGTTCTAAAACTTTTGAAGATCCTATTTATCAATTAGGAACGTACATTTCACTCCCCAAAGTGGCATTCCCCAAACAGCTTCCTTAGCTTCTAAAAACCTACCACTTCCCTCTTCTCATTACCCACTCTTCAATAAAAGAGCTTTTATAATGATTTTTTTGTTGACAAACATCAAGTACATTTTGTGTCAATCTTTAAATTTGACTAAAAAAGTAGAAAGCAAAAGCAAAAATTAATTTTATTTGACTCCTAATGTCTGGCTTCTAACGACTATAAATCCTTCAAACCGTTTCTCGACTCCAAAACTCTTATAAAGACCCTTCTTCTCCCTCTTAACTCTCCGCCTCTCTCAATTCTTCTGCTTTTAAAGATCTCAAGTCACTCTTCTGATAGAGTAGCAAATTCGTGCATGCTCCATTCTTCTTCATTTTGAGACTTGTACTATCCTTACCTCAATTTTCTAGAATCCAACCTCGCCTATAATCTCACCCACCCAAAAACGTCAAGGATTGTCACGAAAATCAAAATGAAAGACAAAGCTATTATCAGTCTTGATCGATCTGTGCATATTAAAACAAACAAATAAATTAAAACTGATGATCTTCCAAACAAGTCATATAATCGTGTTCAATAACCACAAGAGTTTTCCATTATCATAGAGAAACCCAAGAAAACTGATTTGTATAACCCCAATAGGAGAGATTCCTTCAGGATCAGCTCGAACTTCATGGTTCAGGGAGAGTTTCTCTTTTATAAAAAATGGATGGTAAGAGAGATTAAATTTCCCAATGAATGAGCCAAATTAAAATTGGGCAGGTTTTAATCTAAAAATGAACTGAACAGGGAAAATTTATAAAATTAAATAAAAATAAAACTGATACATCTCTGCATCAAACGTAATAAGACAAACTTTTAATCAGTGACTTTTTACCAGACAATTATCCCTTTGAACCAAATTTTCGAACCTCCCATTCCCTTCACCATAACACTCTAGATTTAACTTTAATTTTTCCTCTTTATACTCTTTTTCCTCTCAACCCAACCCCTTTCATTGAGCTACCAGTCGCTTGGAAATTCTAAGAACAGACATGGAAATTCAGAGTTTTTATCAAAATAATTGTTTCAATCTCATTTGAATGAGACTTTTGAAATTGTTGGAAATTATTTCTGAAAATGATGGGTTCAGAAGTTTCCAGCTAAGCTTGCCGAATAAAAATATATTCACATTCTGCTAAATTAAATTCAAAGTTTAAATTTCCCCTTACGAGAATTAAAAATCACAGGGTAAATCTTATTCTGCTAGCAATTTCCTTTACCAAGCAAATCCCTCATCTTTATATAATAAAAAGCCGAAATCTCTCCTTACTAATTTTATTCATGGCTAAACTCTTTCCCCATCTTTCGCGTCTTCTCCTCTTAATCGACCCGAATCTCGATACCGAACAGGCATACCGGAATCATAAATCCCAAAAACTATCCATGAACCTCCCAGTACTCCTTCCCTTCTTTCCCCATTTAATCGTAAAATTAGATCTTCACCTGCATTGTGATTGCCCAGGCCATCTTCTTTATGGGGTTGAGCTACAAATTTGGTAGTTTCAGATTGACTGTTATTCAGGCGATTCCCATCATTCTCATCCTCTCAACCTTGAGAATGAAAGACCGAGTCATCAAACAAATAGAGCCAATTGCTCTTGCAATCTCATGTTTTGCTCAGGCAGTTGGAATCCTCAACCTTTATCTCAATTTCTCAGATTTCTCTCATCCTATTCTCTTTATCCAAAGTTATGCCCTCGGTATCATTCAACAAGCTCTCATTGTCCTCATTTTCAGATTCCAACATACTCTCCTCATTATTTCTTTCAACATCATCTTCAAAACCCTTGTCGCTGTATTTCTTAAAACATTTGATACTCTCGAAGATAATCTTATTGGAATAATTGTCCCTGTAGCTTTGGATCTTGTCTTCCTTCTTGTTACATACTTCCTCGAAAAATCTGAAAGGAAAACCCACAAGGATCTTGACCAATTTCGACGCAAAGCCATGTCAATGTCAAAAAATCAAACTCTCCAACATTTACCTCAAAGTCTCCTCGTCCTCAGTGAAAATGCCAAAAATTGCTTATTCACCAATGAATCCTTCAAGAAAACTTTTTACATCCCCAGCCTTTGCCCAGACTTTTCTTTCCAACACGCTCTCAAAGGTCTATATATCGATAAGTTAAATGGCCCCAATATGACAGAGAGGCTCAATAAAGTCCTTGTTGAAGATGACGACCCGACCTCCTCATTGTTAAATTTTATTAACAAAGCCGTCAAAGAAGATTTACTGAACATCCAGGAACCTCCTCTGATAGTTTTGGCTGGACAAATGCACGTATCTACAGACCAAAGATGGTTCGAAGTTAAAATTACCAAGTCCAAATTCGAAGACCAAAATGTGATACTCATCACTTTTAGTGATATTACGTACTATCGCTCCATTATCGTGAGTCAGGAAGCCAAACAAAGCAATGATAAACTCTTGGCTACTGTTTCTCATGAACTAAAAACTCCCTTACATTCAATGTTAACTTCTTTGAGATTTGCCTTGCAGGCCTCTTCAAATCCCAAAGCCACCGAATTAATCAATCTCTGTATCAAAAACTCCAGATTGCTTTTTTATACAATCACTTCCATTATCAATTATCAACTCGCACAAGAAAACAAACTCAAAGCAAAAACGTCCAGAGTTGAACTCAAAACTTTAATCCAAGAAATGGAATTCTTGTTTGGAACCCAATGCAACGAAAAAGGAATTCTCTTTAATGTCAAAGTTGCTAACCAAGTCCCACAATTCATCCACACTGATAAAGAAATCCTCCATCAAGTCCTGATCAACCTTATCGCCAATGCTGTTAAATTCACTTTCTCTGGAAGCATCACATTCTCAATTAAACCTGATCCTTCTTTTGAAGGAAATCTTATTTTCCAGATAGAAGACACTGGAGTTGGCATTAAACTACAAGATCAGAGCAAACTCTTTAAAATGTCAGATGTGAGTACGACGGAATCTGTGAATACACACGGAGCAGGGCTCGGTCTTACTATTTCAAACAGCCTCGTTAAACTCCTCAACAGCAAATCACACGACAGCAGCATAAATGTGCAAAGTGAACATGGTAAAGGTTCAATCTTCTCATTCAGTGTTTGCAACAACAATGAAATGAAAAATGAACATTCCATTGAAGAAGATTTGATTGATTTCCTTGAAGAAATTGAAAGTCCTGAAATCAAAATTAATGCTTATAGCTACAAAGCTATTGAGCCTTCTAAAGTATTTGACGGTACTAAAAGCCATGTTTCCAGTCCTATCAACTCCCTATTCGATCAAGAAGACTTTAGTTTGATTCAAACAAAGCATGTCAGCCCGAATGTATCTGGTTCTTCAATTAACAGAAGAAGATTTGCAAGTGATAATCTCACTGTCACAAGTTCCCTTCGCTATAAAAATAAAGAAAGATCCATCTCTATTGTGATCACACCTCCAGATTCAGGTACTCTCAAGGCTTCAATTGGAGCTCAGCTTGGAACTCTGACTGGTTGGGTTCTGATTGTAGATGATAATGCATTTAATTTAATGGTTGCCAAGAAAATTGTCCGTGAAACAGGATGTAAGGTAAAAACTGCGATGCATGGAGAAGACGCAATCGACAAAGTAAAGAGGCATTTCCAAGAGGAAAACGAGTTCTTTAAGCTCATTATCATGGATTGTCAGATGCCAGTGATGGATGGATATCAAGCAACCAGAATCCTAAAAGAAATGATGGCAAATAATGAAATTCCAAGTTGCTCTATTGTTGCTTTGACAGCTAATGACACAGAAAAAGACAAGCAAAAATGCAAAGAATGTGGAATGGATGACGTCTTATCCAAACCGCTCAAAGAAGAAGATATGTATAAAGTCTTTGACTACTTAAAATAAATACTTGCCCTTCCCTTTTACATCATTAATTAATTAATATATCTCGTTTCGTATCAATATAAACCAGAGTTTGAAGCTTTGGTTTAACTTATTCATATCATTAAAAACCGTATACTCTATCAATTTATACGTATATTTTTTCTTTCATTCATCCTTTATGTTGTTGTATAATCCTTTATGGATGTCTACAAAACTAATTTATTCAGACTATAAAATTTCAAATCTTTCTCTGAGCTTGGTGAAACTGACAAAATAAGTGAATTATTATGAGAGGATATCAGAAGATATTCTTCAAGTTAGGTGCCTAATAATATTTCGAGAAAAATGGATTTTTTCAAGTTCAAGTGAAAGGACTTTTTGATGAGCAAAATTACATTTTCTTTTGCAAAAAGCATGGATGCTTATATATGAACATGTATTCAAAATATTTCAGATAGAGATCAATTTTGAAAGAACATTAATCGTATAAAAATATATCTCTTAGATTTCTTTGAAATTTATTTTTCTCTATTCGAGATCAACAAAGAGTTCCATACCTTCCAATTCATGATGACGTCCTTTGAACATTCTCTTGATCAAGTACATGACAAGCATTAAAAGTCTAGTCCCGAGCAACACGTACCAAGCTAAAATGTACAAGACAACAAACAAGCGAGCATCTCCAGCAACGTCCTTGCAGGTCGCAGGGAAGTTGTAGATGATGTAGTTAGCGTAGATGAAAAGTCCAAAGAAGAAGATCAAGCCAATAGTGGTATTGACGATTCTAAAGGCAGTGTTTAAAGATGTGCAGACGCATCCCAAGAGAGTCAAGCCCAAGAAGCAGAGATAACCAATGTAACTGTAATAAAAGATGTTGATGAATCTAAAGAGGTCTCCGAAGCATTCAGGGTTGGTGTCAACCTTGGGAAGGGAACTATGTCTCACCATGTATGCAAAGAACCAGAAGAAAAGAATGAACCAGGTGTCACCGAATCTCTTGATAATCTTCATACGGATGTAGTTCTTTTCAGAAGCCTCCATATGGGTAGTTCTAATGTCTTCGTCACGGAGCATTGGAGTTGTTGGATCTTTTGGAAATTTAAATTTCAAATATTTTTCTGTTTATTAAAAATTTCGACTCTCAATCCTAAATTTCAATTTTATCATTCATAGTCGTTGTTGTATCTTTGAAAAATTCATCCTTTCCTTTTGTTTCTTGACTTCCTGGTGAGACCCTGGATAAAAGTTTCCATAGCTACGTACCCTCATCGGTTCCCTTCCTATTGAAATTTTCAAGCAACACTGTTCACGAGAAGCAAGCACAGCAAATTCTTTCCTTCTGGTTTTTGACAGATAAAGACAAATCAAGACTAAATATTTCTTTGAATTTTTTTTTCAAAAATTGAAAAATTGCTTTGCTTTGAAACTCAAATGAACCAGACTTACACGTTTACAAAATGAACTCATAGCTTTTTGAAAAATATCAACTTACAAACTCTCATTCAGAATACGATTTAGCAACAACAACAACAAAAAAACTCATGAAATTTTTTACACAGTGATTCCAGCAGATTCAGTATCTAATCTTAAGCTTAACAATCTAATCTTTATTGGCACTTCTTTAACGCTTCCCAAAATAGCTAATGCAGTCCAAGCTTCTCTTGCATGGCTATTCAAATTTATCCACTAATTGAAAACAACAAAAATTTACTTGTAATCGATACTGATAGTGACTTGATATTTCTCTTTATTGAAATCTTTTATTGATGGGAAAAATTTAGCTGAACCCAAAGCTCCATAAAATGACCTTGTTATGACTTTATTATTCCAATTTCCTAAAAGAATTGATACCTTAAAGCCAGGGAGATGCTTGCATTTACAAAATCTTTGGTAAAGAGCTTTTCACCAAGGGCTGAATCATTTGATTGAAAGCTATACTCAAGAGTCAGAAATAAATTTTTCTCTTGGAAGGCTTTTTTGCCTTCAGTCTTCCAGAAATCTTCAAAAAAGACAAGAGGCGCTGATGAAACACTGTCAAAGTTTCTATTCATTAAAAACAAATTTTTCTCCCTTTAATTTTATTCAAGCTAAAATTTTAATTTCAAAAGGAAAAGATCAAAAATCTTTCTCATGGATCTGATAGAACTTGTCACTATTTCTGTTCCAAAACTTGTCTTGAAATTTTCAAGAGTACTCTCCTCTGTAATCAGTAATTCTCTCAGTCTAAAAACCCTGACATTTGAGCCAACGAATGGAGAAATTTTTTTTTCCAATGTGAAAATACAAATCAGGAAGTTAACTTCCCAAAACTTCTCTCAAGAGAAAAAAGGTCTATGAACTTTTTCTTTCAAAGATCAAATCCTTACCATAAAAAAAATCCCAATCCCCAATTCCCAATTTAACGATGATGATCTACAAATCTTGCGGAATTTTAAAATCAGATTATCGACCTGATATTAAAATCTCTCGAACTTATGCAGAAAAAATCCAACACAATCGCCAAATACTTTTTTCTTGCCAGATCCACTCCTGGCCTTGAAAATACTCTTGTCAAAGAACTCGAGTCGTTTAATCTCAAAGGCAAATCCTTAAAATCCAGTGGAATTCATGAAATCAGATTCAAAGCCTCTCAACAAGAAATGTGGAAACTTTTATTCTACTCTCACACTCTTGACCACTTAAAGCTTCAAGTTGGACCTGAATTTATGGCAAGAGGAGAAAAAGAGCTTGTCAAAGGTCTTCATAAACTTCCCTGGCATTCATTTTTGCCTTTTGAAAAATTCAATGAATACAAACTTCCTGAAGTTCGAGCTAAATCTTTCTCCTCAAAATTATACCACGAAACCAAAATCACAGAACTTGTTGAAAAATTCTTGAATAAACTTCCTGCTAAATTTGAAAGACATCAAGAATTCCTTCGTCAAAATACTCCTCAAAAAGCATCCAAAGCCAAAAAAAATCTTCAACAAAATTCTGAGGAAGTCCAAGAAGAAACCACCACTAAAGAAGTCAAGCTCAAGGACCTTCCTACCTTCTATACTTATCTATCAAGGAATAACGCTCTCGTTGCAATGAACGCGGTCAATGAATCCTTGCATAAACATGGTTTCAAGAATGCTATTGGCTGGGGCTCTCTTCGTGAGAGCATCGCTTCTTCATGTTTAACAGACTCAGAAATTATCACAAAGGCTAAAGAAACAAAGACTTTGAAACTCTGGGACCCTTTTTGTGGAGGAGGAACTTTATTACAAGAGGCTTTTCTTATGTTTATGGATGTCCCAATCAGAAGCGAATTTGAAGAAGTTTTTTGCTTTAAAGACTGGCCCGTTTTCGAGTCTAAAGAATTCAAATTATTCAAAGAACAAATCAATGAGAAGCTCAAGAACAGAACCATCCCTGCAGGGTATAATATTCAACTCTTTGGATGTGATATTAACACCAGAGAACTCAACAAATCCGTCATAAATTTCAAAACTGCTAAAATGGAAGAATATACTTATGAAGATTCGACTCATACTGTTACCTTGAAAAACGCTAATCCTCTTATTAGAACGGAGAAAATCGGCAACGTTGGATATTTAATTGGAGCAGATTTCGAAATCGCTGCTAATGTTATTGGAGATCTCGATGGCTTGAATATTATCACCAATATTCCTTATGGTGTGAGATCTTCTAAATATATCGATGCCAAAGAGTTAAATGCTGTTTATGTTAAATTCGGTAGATTCCTCAGAAAGAATAGAAAAAGACTTGGAGAAGTCTTTGTCATCTGTCCTGAAGAATCTGATAGAGTATTGGGAGGATTTATCAGTATTTCTGATATGGAATGGGAAAAGGTTTCTGAATTTGATAATCAAGGAATCAAAGTTGCCTTGTTTAAATTGCTCGGCAATAAGAAGAGAGTTGCCGTTGAGTCTGAAGTTTCTGAAGGAAAAGGCCAAGAAGAATTCGAGATTGACATGAGTGATAAAGCTGATAAGAGCTCTGAAGATAAATAATTGATAGGAGATATTTATGATATTAAATGTTGCATTATTGTATTTATTATGTAAATCTTAAATATGTCATGAGCACGGAACTTCTAGGATAGAAATATTGTGTTTCATAATCAAAGAAGAACATTTCAGAAATCGATTCATTCAAATCTTTTTGAACTTTCATTCGTCATAGTAGCAGTTCAAATCTTTGCCAGACAATAAAGAGGACAAATAAATAAAAATGATTGATTAATCATTCTCAAAATTATATTTTCAACAAAGCTTCGAATCATTCATCTTTTTTCCTTGATTTCAACACTCTTCAACCTCCATAAGCTCGCCTCGAATCTTTTTCAATAACTCACTTTCATATTTCTCTCTGAAATTCCAAGGATCTCATTCTTCAAACAAAAGGAATCTTCTTTGTACTTTAAAAATATTCTATCTTAATTTTAGTACTTACGTCAGTCAGTCTGTCTCTAATTTTAATCGAAGCTTTAAATCTATAAATTTGCAGATTTTGAACTGGGATTTCAAATTCCTACCCCTGCAAAAACACCCTTTTCCCTGTATTAATTTGTTCCAAGAAATCTCTTTAAATTATTTATTTTTTCCTACATCATGTTTCTCTCCAGATCCTACCTCCCTAAAATCTCCACTCTCCTGCGTTCTCGTCTCCCCATTTTCCCCGCAATCCCAAAGTACTCCTTCACTTACTACAATAAACCCGAGCAATACATTGAGAATTACGAACTGACATCTCAATCCCCATGGGCTTTCCCTGGATTCCACCAACTCAACTACAAAAACGATCTTATTCTCATCACAGACCTCTCCCATCACGACAGGATCTCTTGTGAAAGTCTGATTGGAAAATATCTCAACTCCCGTGACTCAACAATCCTAACGTTAGGAGAAATCCAATCCATCCTTGGCATCTTTTCCAGAATAGCTAATGCTCATAAAAGCGAAAATAACGAGAAAGAAGCCATTAAATATCTCCTTGAAAGTCTTACTCTGGTCGAGAAATCAAAGCTAAATGACACTCTACAGATTGCAAGCATAAACTTTGCTCTTGGTTCAATATATCTCAACCAAAACGACCTTGTCAAAGCTGAGAATCATATCAAAGAAGCCAATAAGGTCTGGAAAATGATTCCCCAAAACACTGAGGCAACAATTCTGGGAATACGAAATACTGGCGTAATGGCAAGGATTTACTTCCGTCAGAATAAACTAAATGAAGCTTTCACTTTATTCCACCATATTATCAACAAAGTTGACCAGATTCCTGATCCAGAGCTCCTGGCTTTATTGCCTTATGTCTATCAAGACCTTGGAATGATACATTATAAAAGACAGCAAAAGAAAGCTGCTCTTGATTCTTGGGCAAAAGGACTTTCAATTGCAATCTGTAAAGATGGAGAGATTTCTCCTTCGGCGGAATTCTTTTATGGGAAGATAGCAATGGTTTATTACGAACAAGGAGAATGTGAAACTGCTTTGTCTTACGCAAAGAAAGCATATCAAATTTCTTTAAGATGTTATTCAGAGCAAGATCCTCAAGTTTTTAATAACCTGTCTTTGCTTGGTCAAATTTTTCTGAAAAAGGGAGATCTCAAAAAAGCCTTGACTCATTTCAAGAAAGTGCTCAAAATTTTGCAAAAGGATCCAAGTCAACATCAAGTGGAGTTGGCAGATCTGTACGTAATGATAGCTCAAGCTGAAATAGCTCAGAGTAAAACTGACAAAGCTCTGACTTGCTTTGAAAAATCAGTGCTTTGTATGATTCAAGCCTTTGGTGAAAATAGTGTCCAAGTCGCTGAATATTACCTCAAATGTGGAAATATTCTTGAGCAAACTCCAGAATTATCCTCTGAAGCGATCGTTTCTTATAAGAAAGCTTTGAGAATATTCGAAAATAATAATAAACATACTGTTGAATCACTTATTATTCTTTCTCAAATTTATGGTTACATTGGACAAATCTTGTATCATCAAGGAAAATTTGATGACTCAATCAAATACTGGAAAGAAAGTGAAAGAATTTTCCTTGAAGTTTCGCAAGATGAGTCTCAATATGAAAAAATTTGCAATCATATCGGAGAAGTTTATCGCTCTCAAAAAGATTACGAAAAGAGTATTTACTATTTTGAGAAAGCTGCACAAATTTCTGACGCTCAGAATTGCATTTATAAGCCAAATTTAGGAAGTTATTACCGAAATTTGGGAGATGTATGTAAAGAAAATCAACAATTAGAAAAAGCTCTTGACGCTTATAGAAAAGCCTTGGACGCTGATATTCAAGCTTTTGGTCAAGATCATGGAACTATTAAAATTTTAACTTTAGAGATTTCTCGTATATTAAAAAATCAAGAAGAAAAATAAAGGAGCATAATACTGAATTATTGACTCAGTTATGTTTATGTGTGATACTAACTAAAATTTATATCTAATCTAATCAATAAAAAATTTATCAAGATAGGAAGGAATTTATCCATGCATTGTATCATCTATAGTTCATATAAGTTGAATAATGTGATGGATGATTATCCTTTGTCTTTATTTATCTAAAAATAAAACTCAGTGATCAAGTCAAAATCATATATAAAATAACCAAATATCTCAAAAACACAAAGTGAGGTCAAATAATGTATTATATAAAGGTTAAATACAAGTGATGTTTTTCCGCCCTTTTCTTCAACAATAATCCCCTTTTACTCGATTTTTTTCGCACTAGGACGATTAATAATCTTGCCTTTTAATTGTTTCACCAAGAAAGTTCCTTGTCTTAGAGCTGGCATAAAGACATAAATATTGGCTAGATCTGCCCCTCTAGTCTTCTTATGATAAAGCCAAATCAAAAACCCAGCCTCCATTATATAGAGGAAAGGAAGTCCTTTAAACATCATCTGGATAATCCCTTGAATAGTCGTGTAAATTCCATAGCAAACCCAGTATGATAACCACATGCCTCCATTTCTTTTCAAACTGTACATGTTTTCAATCAAGTTGAGACACTTATAAAGAGGATAGAGGACTCCAACAAGGAAAATAATGATTCGGTCGATATACATTCGTGTTATTAATAATAGCACACCAAGTAAGACAGCAATAATGATTTGAGCAAGCTGATGAGAGGAGATCTTGAATAATTTGGCCATTCGGATCAAAGCTGAGGAGTTCTCAAAGCCTTCCAAGTGGAAATAAGCCATGAGCTTCTCAAAACCTATTGACTTCGACATTTTTGATTTTTCTTTTTAAAAAGAATTTAAATTTTATATAACAGTATCTGTGTAATGTAATATAACTTTCTCCTTCAACTAACTCTCATTTAATGAGAAATTCTTTAGACAAACAATAACGTTTTGATCAATAATATATATATAATAATGGCTTTTTATAAATTTAGAATACGATATGATATGTACAATACTGTAGTTGGCAATATAGAAATCAACCTAAACAAACTGATTTCTGACACCAAAAGGTTGAGCAGGAGGGGTTTGCTTTTGTTTCTTCCTTTCAGTAGTAAACTCATTATCCTTTTCTTTTCCTTCAAAATCCTTTCTTTTCTTTGCAGAACTCTTATCTTTAGAAGTCTTCTGTGATTCTTCTTCAATATTCTCCTTGTCTGCCTTTTCGACAACAATAATTGTCTCTTTCACACGATATTCGCTTCCTAAATTCAATCCTGACTCTTCAACAGACTTCTTGATTTCTTTCAACAGATTTTCAATCTCCTTTGATTTCTTTCCTTCATCTAAATCTTTTGCTTGTGAAGGACTTTTCTTTGAAGATTTTGGAAGCTCAACATGAATCTTCTTTTCATCTCCTTCACTCATTTTCACTGGTGTTGCCTTCTCGCTCTTCTTGACTACAGTAACCACCTTCTTCTTTTGAGGCTCCTCTTCTTCTTCTTTCTTCTCTTCATAGCCCTCTTCTTCATCATCCGTCTCATCTCCTCTTCTTTCTCTTTCAAATTTACCGAGATCTTGGCTTGACTGACTCTTCTTTCCTGAAGCAAAAAACTTCTTGATTGTTGATCCTTCCGCCTTCGCATCATAATCGTCAGCCTTCTTCAGCACCTCTGCTGTATTATTCGTAGCATTGTTCACAAGAGGATCCAGTTGATAACTAAAGGTTGATGATGTCCATTTCTCATTATTATCATCCAAAATATCGCCCTTTATATCCTCATACTTGTATTTCTCACAATCAAGCCACTTATCAATTTCTTCATCAGATAAAATTACTGGCATCCTATTATGAGCACGTTTAGCATCTCCAATTGACCCTCTTGTTAGAATTACAAAAGTTCCATCATGAGCATAAAGACCAGCTAGGAAAATATGAAGGGGCTTGTCTTCTTCAGCATTTTGACTCAACTTCTTCTTTGGTCTGAAGACAAAAGGGACTCTTTCAGCGTTCCATTCATAATACCCTTCCACAATGATAGCGCATCTTCTTGAGTTGATCAATGGGCTGAAAAGACGTTTTTGCTCAGGATTCTCAGCTCTGGCGTTGAATAAGAGGGTTTGGTAAGGCTGATAACCCCATTTCATCATATCCAAAACTCGATTGTTTTCTTCAGGAGCCTTGGTATGCTTGATGACTGGTAGGTATTCGCCTGGAGAGAGATTATAACTGGCAGTATGCTTATCTGAGTTTTGGATGAGGGTTGTTCCAGCAATTCGGAGAAGCTGGTTCATGTTGTAGGTTTGAAAAACTCTTCCGCACATGGGAGAATAATTTAAAATATTTGTTGGGAATTTGAATTTATGAGCCTAATATAGTCGAATTCTGTATAAAAGCGAAAAATTTCAGCTCAACTAATAAATTTAGAGTAAATGCCTAAAAAATAAATTTGGTCTTTGATTCTTTTTTCGTTTTGAAAAAAAATATTCTTGTTTCGTAAAATGTTCAAAACATCAGAACTCAGACAAGAAAGAGGAAATTCAAAGAGAAGTGACTTTCACGAATTTCCTCCGAGAGAATGAGAAAGTTGTCTCGATTCTCTCTTGTGGAATAAAATTTTTAATGAAACAAATAGATCTTCGAAAAATATTTCAAATTATTTTGATAAAAAGGCGCAAAATCTCTCATATTGCCAGCAAAGCTGCTATTTTTACAAAGGAGCTCTTTGCTTCATGCCAGACTTTGAATTGGACTTTAAAGGATATTTGAACCCATCATGAGAGCTTGAACTTTCTCAGTATCAAGCATCATCTCCTGATGCTCAAAACTTGAAGACAGGATGAGAATACTGATAATCTTTCGAAAGTTCTGAGTCGTTTCGATTTTCGAGATTTTTCTGCTGGAAGTAAAGAATTAAAAGTTTTTCTCATCTCTTTTTAATGAAGAGGAGAAAAATGTTCTCTAACAAAAAGAACACATGTTGGGACATCAAAAACTGTGTAAAATGTTTCTTAAGCAAGTAGGAACAGGAAGTGAGGATCCATAAGATTTTTCCGAAAAAAATTTTGCAAAAAAAAAGGCCAAGCAAAAGTTTTTTATATTTTTCTCGCAAAAAAAGAAAATGGGAAAAGTATTTTTGACTCTTACTTATTACAAATCTGCTCACAAAAAATCAAAAAGTTTGATACTTTTAACTCCAAATATTTATCAATTTTCAACACAGGACCACTTCCACTCAAAAATTGTAGAGATAGCAAAGAACATGTTTTGGGGCTGAGGGTTGGATTTTTTGGGGTTCAAAGTTTGGGCACAAGAGTGGAAAAGCAACATTTCAAAGTGAAAAAATAACGGACCCAAAAAAAATTCGAGAAAAAAGTTTTCCCAGAGCCAAAACTGAGACTGACTTCACAAAGCAATTTTTGAGTCGAGATTGAAAGTTGAATTCAAAATTTTTTTTTTTTCATTAAATTTTTTCAGTGAAGGATTTTTATTTTCAGTATTTAATTTTCACGATTTGACAGAATTTCAAAGACTAGAGATCCCAGCTTTTCTTCGAGAAGACAGTCATAAACCAAAAACGCCTCAATTTCTCTTCATCTTCTATCACTTTCTTCAAATCTTGCTCACCATCTCTGAAAGGTCAGTCAAGGTCTCTCTGCTAATTTTAAGCTTCACTCTCTCGCCTTCAATTCGCCAAGAGAGTCCGAATTAAGACAAACTCACCTTGTTATTTCAATTTTTGACTCCTAAAAATATCCAAAAAAAATACAACACTCTAATGAATGAAGGAAATATTATTCTTCAGGCAAATAATCTTACAAAAATCTAAAACATATCCAAAATAAAATTTAAAAATAAAGCTTTTTGAAATTTCGTTCATCAGATATTTGCCCTTACAATTATCATGAAAAATAATAATAAAAGGGTTTTCTTCACAATTCGACAAATTCTCAAGGACTAGAGGAGATTTGATTAAACTCTTTTCGACATCTCGCCTGCTAATTAGACTCGCATTTTCAAGCAAAGAATATTATCTATCAGATTAATTTTAAGAATATGTTTAATCAATAACGATTCCACTGAGACTAAAGTTTTAATTTCATTTTAATCAAGCAATTACGTCTGCACTATGAATAAATACGTTAGCTTTCTATCTCACATGCGATTTTTCGAATCAAAACATCATCAATATCCACGTCAGTTTCATGCCCATTTTAAGATTCATATAACTTCTTTTCATTAATAAAAGTCACTAACTACACCGAAATCATAGAATCTTTTACCACTTCATAATCTAAGACACTTTTCCTTTCACGATATAAAAATTTCTCTCCTAATCCTAATTCTAAAACTGGGCAACGACAACAACATTTAATAATCTTTCTTTCATATTATTTTTCACATCTTCATCCACAATCTCTTTAAACAACACATCTTGAAGATAAGTTCGAGGCCTTTCAAATGAGAAAATATTCTAGAAATCTTGGGAGTGTAAAATTCGAAAATGGAATTCGAGAGATTATATTATGAAAATGATGAAAGTCTTAATGAGATGAGCGGCTCAAAAATATCCAGATATTTTAAGGATTGTGTCATATCTTTAGATTTAAGCAAAGCATTGTCACTCGCAGTTAATTAGTTGTATTAAATTTATCAAACAAGCAAAATGTTTTCAAAAGTCTTCAAGTCTTCTTTCAATAAACTCTACAAAAACCCTAGCCTTGCTCACCAAACCCTCAGTTATGCTCCTTTAAGAAGCATCTCTTTACACGAGTACCAAGCTGCTCAAGTCCTCAGTAAGTTTAACCTCCCTGTCCTCCTCGTAAAATCCTCATCTTTTCATACTCCTTCATCCCTTTAGGGACGTCCTGCCAACACTCCCCAAGAAGCTTATGATGCTTGCATTAAGCTTAGAGATGATGCCATCAAGGCTGGAAGAGCTGAAACCCCCGATGATATCGATTATGTCATTAAGGCCCAAGTATAATTTAAATCTGCGCATCTCCTTAACAAACCTAAAGGTTCTTGCCGGTGGCAGAGGTAGAGGATATTTCAAGGAAAACAACTTCGAAGGCGGTGTTCATATCCAATATACCCCTGATAACGTAACCTACCATGTCTTTCTATAAATCGAGGCTTAATTTATTATTTAGATCAAATCTACCGCTGAAAAGATGCTCGGAAAGACCTTGATCACTAGACAATCTGGTAAACAAGGAAAGCCTTGCAACACTGTCTACATTGTTGAAAGAGTTTATATGAGAAAAGAACAATATATCTCCATCCTCCTCGACAGAGAAAGTGGTGGCCCCATCATCGTATGCAGCCCCAAGGGAGGTAAACCGACATTTCTTGGAGAATATTTTTTCAACACCTTTCTCTAGGTATGAACATTGAAGAAGTTGACCAAAAATTCATCCACAAATTCCCTGTTGACATCAACAAGGGTTTGACCGATGAAACTGCCAAAGAAGTCGCCAAGGCCCTCGGTGTCTCTCCTTCCCTCCAAGCTGAAGCTGAAACTGTAATGGCTTAGTTATTATTTCTCTATAGCCCAATATTAGATGGTCAAGAACTTGTACAAGTGTTTCATTGAAAGTGATGCTTCCCTTGTTGAAATCAATCCTCTTGCTGTCACCAATGACGGCAGACTTTTGATTTGTGATTGTAAAGTCAACATCGATGATAATGCTGCTTTCAGACACAAGGATATTGAAGAAGATATTACTCAAAAGGACGCTAAGGAAAGAGAAGCTGCTAAATACGACTTGAACTACATTGCTCTTGATGGTAACATCGGATGCATGGTTAACGGTGCTGGTCTTGCTATGGCTACTATGGATTTGATCAAGAACAAGGGTGGCTCTCCTGCCAACTTCTTGGATGTCGGTGGTACTGCTTCTGGTGAAAGTGTCGTTGGTGCCATGAAGATTCTTAACAATGATCCTCAAGTTGAAGCTATTTTGGTCAACATCTTTGCTGGTATCGTCAGGTAAAGTTTTGTGAAAGATTGGTTGAAGTAATCCGAATTAGATGCGATATCATTGCTATTGGTATCATCCAAGCCATCTCTGAAGTCGGTATCAAGAAGCCTATTGTCTTGAGATTGAAGGGAACTAACATCGATGAAGTATAAATTTTCAAAAGAAAAGTTTTATTAATCATTTTATCTCTAGGCTAGAAAGATGATTCAAGATTCTGGTTTCAACCTCTTCTTCACTGAAGATGTCGAAGAAGCTGCTGAAAGAGCTGTCAAGATGTCTGAAATCTTACGTATGGCCAAGGAAATCAAGGTCAATATTTCTCTTACCAGTTAAATTGTTCATTCGCATTTGTATGCATCATATAAATAAACTTTACATATTCACATCTCTCCTGCATAGCAAAAATCTCTTGTAGGAAAACGTGTTTTGATGTCTGTTTTTATTTATTTTTGCCAAAATAATCCTAGCCCTCAAAGTTTAAATAATTTTTTTTCTCAATGTTTAGTTCTTCCTTCTTTTTGAGAAAAACATCAGAAAGAATGTTGCAGATTTTTTTTTTGAAGAAAAATTGAAAGTGTTTTTTTGTGTGAGTAAAATTTTGGTGCTGATGGTGTCGATATCTTTCTTTTGTTTTTCTTGAATGTCCAGAGTTATGAAAAAAATTGAAGCGAAAGAAATAATTTGAGATTTGGAAAAGATCTTTTTTGAAAAAAATGATGTCCTCAGGGCTTGAAAATACAGTATGAATTTCTCGAGTGCTTCTTAAATTTAGAGGAACTTGTAGGTGACTTTTTAAAATTGTCCAAAATGAATGATTGAGTAATTGACTTCACCAAAGCAGATTTTGAAATTGCAGCTTCTGAGAGTCCTTCATTGATAATAATCCAATAACTAAAATTTTGATGGAATATTTTTCTTTAAAAATAATTTTCTCCGAATTTTTTTTTCGCAAAAATCTTTTGTTTTCATAAGATTCATTATGCATCTGTATCTGTTCGGTCTTTTAATATCCACATGATCCTAGCCTTGAAATTTTTAGGAGAAAAGTCTGAAAAGATCAAGCAAATTTCTTAAGAATTGCAGAAAAATATCAACCATCATCCGAATTTCTAAAGGATCTCAGGTTTTCAAAAAGAAAAAAAAGCAGAAAATTCAACATGAGACGTTTTTTAAAAGCCCTCTTTCTCCCTTTCTGTGCTGTCGAGACAAAAACTTTGGATGAGATTAAAAGGGATTTTCAACCTCCAAAACAAGCCAAGAATATAATTTCATCAAGATGCTTCTGATTCAATAGAAAGTTCTCAGACGACTCTCTAATCCAATCCAAGGTAGCCCAATTAAATATATCAACCAATGGTTTTTTGTTTTAAAGAGTGTCTTCAAAATATTATTTACCTTGTATCAATAATATTCAAGTTGAAAGCAGTTTTGTTTACTGCTAAATTTTGTTTTTATTTGAAATAGTGCTATCACATAATTATATCCTTGAACATCCTTTTGGTTTATTTCACATTCAAGAAATATTTCTCGATTAATTAAATAAAAACTTTGAAACCGTTTCCTTATAAGTTGAAAAGTTTTTTCTTTCTCTCTTTATGGAAGAGAAATACTCTTGTTTGTCAAGATTCGCACTGATATGGTAAGTTTACCATAAAAGATGATGATATTCCTATTCATAATTATGGCAAAAAAAAAAAGAAATACCCAAGAAAAAAACAGATTAAATCCTTATTAATCCGAAAAAAGTCCTTTTAAAAATAAACTCATATTTCAGAACGTTTCAATTTTTCTTTTTTAAAAACAAAACGCTTCCAAAGATCGATTCCATTTGCCCAAAAGGTTCCTCTTTTGATTGATCTGTCTTCACAACAATAAGAATGAATCCTTTCCTATCCAAAGACATTTTTAAAACGGTTACAATAAGTTTTACTCTGGGTGTCTAATTTTAAACTCAATTAAACTTTCTTTTATTATAAACATAAAAAAACGATTTTAAACAAAAAAGATGAATTCAGAAGAACATCATGGGACTACTAAAGTTGCTCCAGGTGATGATGCACAGCTTTTAGCTGAAGTTGAAATGCCTAAAGTATTTGGGAAGCATAACCTGACAGAATATTTCCATATAACAAAATCACAAGATGGTTGGAAGCTGAAGATGAGACCTGAGGTTGAAGAGTTAGATACCAAGATTCTGGCTGCAGTGAAGAGTCTTGAGTCATTCATTCCTGATGATTCAGAGGCAGAAAATAAGATAATCATCAGAGATTTGTCATATAAAGCGAAATATGAAGCAGCCACTGTGATTAAAGCAACAGAGAAATTAGAAGGTTTGCATGTCTTACAAGCAGATTTTTCAAATCAGTATAGCTGGGTTGAACAATTTTTCAAGTCAGTATCAAAGCTCAGGAAATTAGAACAGCTTATCTTGACTTGCAGCTTCTCTCCATTAAATCAGCTCCCTGAATCGATTGTGAATTACCCTTTAAATTTACCAGATTTGAAGATTTTAAAGATTGTATTATCACACACATCCCTCAATAATCTTAAATATTTGAATAAATGTATCGAGAGCTGCACAGGAGTCAAACACTTTAAATTGAGTTTGGCAGGGAATGAAGGAATCACAACCGAGGAGATGCAAGATTTTATTGCTATTCTTTCAACTTTTACAAGTTTGGAGTTCGTGCATTTAAATCTCAATAATATGATTTGTTTAACTCCTCCAGTCTTACAAAAGCTTGGAGAATTTATTGAGAATGCCTTGAGTTTACAGACACTCAAATTAGGAATGGCTGAAAATTATATTATTGAACATCCTCATACTGTGGCATTAATCGAAAGTATCAAGAAAAATTCTTCGATTAAAAAGGTTGTCATCAATTTCAAGGATTGCCCTTTGCTTACCAAAGCTCAGTTAACTTTGATCCATCAAGAAATTAATGCCCTTGGTATTGATTCAAAAGTCAAATCTGATCTCAAAAAGAAGAGTTCTCTCTGGTCTTGTCAATAGAGGAAAAAAATTTTCGCAAATGAGAAAAGTCTTGTTTGACTTGGATTTGAAAAATTGATTGAGAAATATTATTCATTTTATTGTTGTTTCTTTTGATGAGGAGATGATCAAAATTGTGGTTGCACTTAGTTGAAAAAACTATTTCTTAGAGAAAGGTTCCTTTGTTTCTCTTTATAATTCATGTCAATAAGATAGGAAAGACTAATAATTGATTCTATTCAAGTCGTATAACTAAAAAACCACCATATAGAAATTTCGATATGTCAATACTCCTTAAAGTCCCTGGATCTTCCTTTCGAATCTCATCAGAAAAATCTGTAGAGAAAATGGAAATTCTCATTTTCTTGTTTTATCACTTTCTATCTCTTGGACCTTGCCACTCCTCAGCTTAGGCCTTGAAAATCTGATCTTCCTCTTTCCACAGGCATTCAATTCGAATTACAATAGACTAATTAAAAGAAGTTTCGACTAAAATTAGAGCTTTTGAGGCCGAACATCATTTGAAGCATTGTGTATTGTTAATGATAAGTGGGAACTGTAGTGAATCGGAAATTATGGGATGTATTGATGAGAAGGGAATCAAAGGAGCAAATATGTTTTTGAAGAAACCAGTCTCATTAGAAGATCTACAAAATTAGATAAAAATGCAGTTCTCAAGGAGATTCTTGAGTAGTTCGAATATTAGTTCAACTAAAGATCGAGATTCCGTGCCTTTGAGAGAAGATCTCTGATCATTTGTTATGGATTTATTCTGAATGATTGATTAACAATGTAAAAACAAAGTATTTTCTAATTTTAAAAATTTGCTAATTTCTGCCAAGGTTTTCTTTTCTTCTTATTTTTAATTGAATTTCTTCTTGCAAACGAAAATCTTCTCATAATTAGTTCTTTTCTAGGGTAATTTCATCCTTCAAAAATCTCGTTTTTCATACAAAAATAGATCGAAAATCATTTCTTGAGTTTTCAACATCCAAAATCTCTATTACATCCCTTAAGAGATGATTGTTCTTCATTTTCTATCTGTCAAAAATTTTTTCTGTTTCAGCCCTCAGAAGGTTCATAGAAATTAGCAAGAATTCCTCCCTTTTAAAGACTATCTTTCAAGAACTTTGCGAATCACACAGTTATTGTTTCTCAATCTTTACAGTTTCTCCTATGAAAAGATTTGACTTTTTTCTTGGGATGCGCTCCAATATCGAGGCCCTAATAAAAAAAATTTACTCTTAATTTTTAGCATATGAGCAACAATTCGAGAATTGAGGAAAGTCATTCTCCTCGATAACCAAACAAACAATCAAACCATCTTTCAGAGGATACCTTTTTCAAATATAGGAAAAAATGAGATTTTTTGTTGAGAATTGAGGAAAAATTTTCAAGCAAGCACGCAAGCAAACTTGGAATTTTATAAAACTTAATTTAGGGGCTTATGGCTTGAATTAAAAAGCCAAGAGATCCTTAGTTTTAAATTTTTTATACAAAAAAATTAATCACCCTTCTTTTTGTTTTTCTTTGAAAGAAAATACAAGCGACTCCATTCCAAGCTCTTCAGATTTAAGGTGAAACGCAGAGAAAACCATTCTTCAACGCCCTTTCTTCTTCCTGAGGCCTCAAAAGTCTCATTTCTGATTTTCATCAGAACCTTCAATAAATTTAATTTCGAGCTTTAATTAAAAATCCTTTGAATATTTATTTATTTGGTTCGAAGCAAAGTCAATGAATCCAATGAACGCCTAACCAAACCTTCATCGAAAACTCATAGAGATCTCTTCACGAACTCGCTTCCCTCATTGTCTACAATCTCGATCTCTTTGGAAAGAGTTGCCCAGATAGCGCAAATACGAGCGCTTTTTCCATCCGCGGTCTGGTTATTCTCATAGAAGGGCTAATTCAACAAAGATCAAGACTGTCTATCATAAGCATAAAGATATTTGAGGATGAGACAATCAATATAAGACAGATTTTCTTGATACAGAAGATCACACTTTTCTGTATCAGACCTGAACTTTTTTGTTGAATTAAATCAATATCGAGCTTATAATTTTTTAGAATACGCATCCTCTCATCACTAAACCAGCACTTAAAAATTTAAAAACAACTAAAATGTCCCTTTTAATTATCAAATCTTCGACTATAAAAGACAAAACTTCCTGATTATTTTTATATATAAAATTAATTATATATTTACGATTACCCCAAACCTCACCTCCCGCAATGAACAGCTCAACTCTCGAATTCGACATTGAAGGCTTCAAGCACGCTATGGCTGAAGAAGCCACCAAAGAAGCTGGCTGGACCATCGTCTATGAAGGCAAATTCCGTAAAGATCTCCCTGGTAACATATTAACAAATTTCCTTTTCTCAATTTCCCCTCTAGATTCTTACTTAAAGGTTTCCAAGAAGAAGATGGAAGGAGAAACCACTGTCACTTTACAAATGGAAGGCCGCCTTCAAGGAGTCAACGCTGAAAACTTTTACAGAATGTTGTACACTCCTGAATATGTTGACAAATCTGACCAACCTCCTAAACAGTACAAGGTTGTTGAGAAAATCGATGATAACACTGATATCCTCTACGTTGAGGCCGCTTTGCCTTTCCCAATGGCAAACCGTGATTTCATCCAAAAGAGATTACATGTGTCCAGCAAAGATGATGCTGAGCTCATCAAGAAATTGGGATTATATACTGACAAAAAACATAATTATTATGCCTTGTTGATCCAAAGTATTGAAAGAGATGACTATCCTCCTCAAGAAAAAATCGTCAGAGCTGAAGTCAAGATGAATTATTGGCTCTTCGAAGAAATTCCTGAAGAAAAGAATAGCTTCACGTTCAAAACTGCCGTCTGCCAAACTTTGAATGGAAGTTTGCCTCTCTTCTTCGTCAATGATGTCGCACCTAAAATGTCTCACAAGATGATGGGAAGTATGTTGGATACTTATTACAAATGTTTTGGAAAAGAATCTGCATAATTAATTCATCAATTATACATTAATTTAATTCGCCATGTTATTTATTTAACTTAGAGTCAAATTATTTATAAATATTTTATTCAAAACTTGAAAATTAAAGAGATTTTCTTTTATATCACAAAAAAGATTTCTCATAAGACATATTTAGAAACTAAAAGAAAACAATTTCATTTTGATAAAAGAATATCATCACCCAACAAACAATTTCTAAAGAAAACAAGACATTAAGAATATTCAACTCCCTTTATTACCTTGAGACAGAGTCCATACCCTCTTCTCAAAGGCTAATTTAATGATCCTCGAAAGATCTTCAATAGACACTGGTTTCTTTAAAAATACATTCGCGCCATCAACTCCTCTTGCATCCAAACATTCTCCAACCTCACTTTCACTGCAATTTCCACTAATTACCATTATTAAGCTTGATACCAACCCATTTTGCTTCTCAAACGCTCTAATTCTTTTTATCGCTTCCTTTCCATCCATCACCGGCATCTCAATATCCATTGTTATTATATCAAACACTTGTCTATTTTTCGAACTCTCCATAAATTTATCCACAGCTTCTTTTCCATTTCTTGCGACATCTGTCACCTTCAACCCCAATTTACTCAAATAATTCTTTATAACAATCACATTAAAATCCATATCGTCCACAATCATTGTCCTTAAGTTCAACGATCCTAATACATTCAAAAACGCATCCATTCCAATATTCACAGGTACATGCCCAGGAACGACTTTGACTGGAATACACGCAATAAAAACCGTTCCTATGCCTTCTTTACTGTAAACTCTCACCTCTCCTTTCATCTTTTCGATCAGTTCCTTTGTCACAAATAATCCCAATCCAGTCCCAAGTCTCTTCTTTGATAATTCCCCTGAGATCTGTGGGAACTTTTTAAACAATACTCCAAGCTTTTCTCCACTGATTCCTGGCCCAGAATCCGATACGATTATCTTTAATATTCCTTGTTTACAAGGGGGATCCTCTTGTATAATATTTTCTCTTGGGATTCTCTTCTTCTTGTCAAGGTCTAATGTAATCAAGTCTTGCCTTAATAACGTAGCCAATGTTTGAGACTTTTCAAAGACACCCTCATCTTCATCATCAAATGGCTTAGGCTCAAAACATTTATCTGTCACATCTCCCTCATCCCTAAGCCAATCTATCGTGACTTGGATGATGCCCTGATCGGTATATTTAATTGAATTTCCAACGAGATTCATCAGGATTTGAGTGACCCGATAGTTATCAAATTCCAATAATTCTGGGATTTTCTCCTGAATTCTCATTACACCAGCTAATCTTTTATTCTTTATCAACTGCGAACACACATTCCATAATTTCTCCAATGTCTCATGGATGTAATTCGGCGTTGGGTTAATCTCTAAATCTCCGATCGCTGCCTTCCCTGTATCCAAGATATTCGTCACAAGATGCATTAACAATTCTCCACAGACCTGAGAATTCTGCAACAAACCTCTCACTTTCTCATTTACCACTTCTAGTGTGCATAATTGAATATTGCCAATCATACTATTGATAAGATTTCTCAGCTCATGAGAAAACCCCAACAAAAATATTTTTTGTCTTTCTAAATCTTCTTTCTTTGACCTTGTTACCGAAATCTTTGTATAAGCCTTCAAAAGCGCCATATGTGTAGTCAGCAAGAAAGTACAGTTGATAAAGATACCAAATGTTGTTATATTGACCAGTCTGTGCACATAAGCTTCTGGCGTCATGTTATGAAGAGTTTCAATTAGCAAAGGCTTATATAGGCCATGCATATATCCAGCTTGGATCAACAACTGAAGGAAAAACAGCAGTTTGCTCCCGGAGAGGTACAGCATCCAGGTTGGAAGGATATAGACTCCGACGCAGTTGAAAAAGATGCTATCTTTGTTGTAATATTGAGCTAGAGGGCCAAACATGGTGACTACTGTGAAGTAAAAGACCCTAAAAACATTGGGATAAGAGCGACAGGTCAGCAGGAAGAAACTCAATATAAAGATTATGGTAAGAAAACTGATGTTTTGGACGGGTGTTGGTAGCCTGTTGGTTGCTAGGATATAAACAGCCATGGAAACAAAGCTGAAAATTTCAATAAAGAGCACACTTTTGTTCCGGTTAAAGGCAATCTCTCGCTCTGCGTCGTCTTTGATGGCTTGAGGATTTGGGCGGCAGATAAGGTTGATATAGTGTTGGAAATTCATTGGAAATAATGAATGTTGAAGGTTAAAATTTTCGATTTTCTAAATTGGAATTTCTGCTACGGGTTTAAAGGATGAGGACACTTTTATATTGACAGTATTGACCAATGATTTTTATTAAAAGATGTGATCTTCATTGTTGGGATTTTAATTTTAAGGAGTTTTGAGCACAAAATCCCCTCACTTTTAAATTGAAACATTTTTGTTTTGTCAAGAAGAACCAATAAACTACCGATTTTTTAGTCATTATTGTATGCCTCTCTCTTTAAGCTTTGAACAAGAGGCCGATTATCTCACAGGGATTGGCCTTTTTGTTGAGAAGTTTCCTTTCATGAAAATTTCTGAAAAGTTCCTGTTTCGATTTTGCCCTTCTCTTCAAAAGCAAGACCCATAGATTTCTCTTGGTTCTTTTGATTTTTAAGTCTTATTGAAGAAAAGAGATACTGATAGAAGCCAGAGTTGAAACAATTTTCCTGAAATCTTTCGTCAACAAAAATTAACCTTGCCATGCTGTAAAATAATTGTTAACATTCATTTTGAACTTTTCAATTTTGCTTAATATGAGACCACAAATATACTTCAGGCAGTTTCTATAAGCCAAAGCAACATCCCTATGGACATGATTCTTGTCCCAGTTATTTTAAGCAAAAGGATGACCTTCAGAAGAAGCTCCACTTTGTTGATTCACAAAAAAAGCTTTGAAACATCTAAAATCGACCAAACATGAAGCAAACAACTGAGAACTCAGGGAGCCATCAAATGCTGCTAGAACTTGGATCGTTTATGCACAGCTAGAGAGGCAAAAAGAAAGTGTAGATGAAGTATATTCATCGAAAGACAATGGAAAGAGTCAAAAGAATTAAAAGCTGTCAATTAATAGATGCAATGGAAAAACTGTAAATAGTGAATATAAATCAATGATCAGATGGCAAAGAAAGAATCTGAGGTTCTTTTTCTTCGAACTTTTAACATTTTCATTCCAGACGAAAAAGTTTTCAAGCAAATAGAAAATTCTTTTTTCAACTCTTCTCAAAGATTTTTAAACCAAATCGTATCCACCCTCTTTTCGTCCATCTCTCACTCAAATACATCTCTTCGATTGGCTATCCGATAGTTTGACAAAACTGCAGAGGGTTATGTTTCCTCTTTATTCAGAAATGCGCTTCAAGCATCTGGCTCTTTCACTTTACTCATTAACTTCTTCTATTTTAATGATCTAGATCATAAATCAAGAATATCCTGATTGAGAATCTCTTTCATCAGCTCAACCAAAAAAATTAAAAAACCCACACTCAACTTTTGAAAAGTCTTCTTGATACTGAAATAAATTAGCAGGAAGGAGACCTCTTCTTCGTCCAACTCAATGGAATTTTTTGTGCTTTTGAAGAACTTTGCTCTGCTTCAAAGGGTTAAATTGGGCTCATTGAACACTGAAAAACCTCCAACCTGCAAGTCCTAAGGTAAAAAAATTTTCATACTTGAAAATTAAGAAACAAAAGCTATGGTAACAGCAAGTTGAAGAAAAAATTGAAAAATCCTTGAAATTGATTTTAACTTTCTGGGTTTTTTCTTTTTGAGAAATATCATCTCAAAGATTTGTCATTCATTTGGCACTGTGACGAAAAATTAAGGCCAACTTAAATTTAAAACCTCCTTGGAGTTTATCAAGATCTTCTTTTCAGAAACAAAACTCTCTTTAAAATTAGATTGAACTTTTGATCTTCTGATACTGTCAAGCTCAGCAAAATAAGAAATTCTCATTATGAAAATTTTCCTTTTCAAGATTTTAAAGGATTTGAATTGAAGCCTTCATCTCTAGAGTTCCCGTATGTAAAAAAAGACTTTACCTCTTTTATCATTTATTTCTTGACTGAGTCAGAAGAAGAGTTTTTTTCCTCGTTTTCAGTGAAGTTTTTCAGTGTATGATCGGATTTTTCCAGCAAAGGTTTTTATTGTAAATATATTATATATTTGCCATTTGAAGCATTTGACTTTTAGGAAATTAACCTAAATTCTCCAAAGAAAAAAATTTCGTGCTGTTTCATTTTGAAACCATATGAGATTCTGATAAAGACTTTCCTTCGCAATCTCACCTTCTCTTCATCATGAGAGTCCTTTTTGTTCAAACTCAGATAAATTTTTTTTCTCACTTCATCTGATTTTTTCATAAAATTTTTTTAAATGAATTCCTGCATATTTTTTTTGAAAAACAATAAGGGTTTTTCATCAAAATTTCAAATCGTAAGAAAAAGTCAAAACTGAGTTGACTCAAAAAATTCTTAAGAAGAAATTTTCCGTCCAAATTTCAGAATTTCCAAAATTCTCCAAAAGAAAAAATTTTGTGAAGTTAAAAAATCCACCAGAAATGTTGTTTTCAGAATCATTCTCATCAGAATCAGATTTCCATTGAAATGAATAGAAATAAAATCCTTTTCTCCATCCCTTCAAAATTTTTCAGAAAATCTCGCAAAATTCAAGCTCAAATCAATATATTATTAAAGAAATTTGAATTTAAATAGTCTTCTCAACATACAAATTCTCATTCTTTTTAGAAGAATTGTTTAGAGTTTTCACCCCCAGAAGATCTTTTTCAAATTACCATCATTAATAAAAGACAATAGTCTTTGAGATCCCATAACGAGAATTTTTTCTTCCCTCAAATCTCCCGATTCTTCAATCCAGGTTTAAATTTTTCACACATAATTTCCTTCATTATTTACCACTTCATTCAATAATTGAAAGAATCCTCCGTCCAAATCCTTTCAACCATGAAGATTGGCCCTCGTATCTTACCTCTCTTTCAAACCTCTTCTTTCCCCTAAACCCGAATCCTCTCTCGTTTAAAAAGCCAAAAAGCCTATTTAGATCTACTTTTTTGGACATCTCGATTTGAACTCCTTCTTTCAGACCTTTCTTCGAGGCATATAAAGATCTTGTCTTCGAAAACACTCTTATCTGCGTGGTCTAAATCTATGGGGAAGGCTAACCTAGTTTTAAAAGCCTACAAATGATATATAGTATATCATTTTTAAATGATCAAACTATCGAGCCCTAATTCTATCAACTTGAGTCAGGATCACTATTCAGAAACAAGAAGAAGAGAAAGAACATTTGTGGTAATAGTTAAATAGCTACGAGTTCATATATCCATATTCTATAAAATATGAATGAAATATCAAGTGAGAGGTTACAGGTAAAACAATAGATGTATTCGATCTATTACTACCTAGTCACTCAAAAGTCTCTTTATTGAGCAAGGAATCCGTTTTCGGCGTTTTCAGCCTTGGCAAAACCGAAATGGTCGCAATCGCAGTCCTTGGGCTTGTTGCAGTCTTGGCCAGAGGTAACAGACTTAACCATGCAGGCCCAGTAGACAGTACAAAGAACAGTGCAGCCGAAATCGATCTTAGCAGAAACAGTCAACATGAGGACGGCAAAGACGAGGAGGATGAGCTTATTCATGGATTTGAATCTTGAAAGATTAATTGCAAAGTTTATTATTATTTTTTAAAATCCATGTGGAGTGCGGCTATTTAAGGTTCAAATCAAATCATTACTCAAGTTTAGCCTCTATTTTTTAGGCCCTTTTAGATTGATTCGAAAAACGTTTTCCCTCATTAAACAGAGCTTATTGCTTTTTGGTTCTTTTATTATACCCTTTGAAAACATTTTTTGATGTTTGACAAGAAGAGCTAGATTGAATAAACAGCTAGAGCCTCCAGATTTTCTCTTTTGTCGTCTGAAACAACAATAATTTGGTTCAATGTCATTACCTTGATGGATCCTATTTTTTAGGAGACGACTCGAAAAAGAACTCTATGAGTTGAATCTGAATTGGATATTGCCATTTTTATGGGGTAAAAACTGGATTTTGGCGGTTTGTTCTCACTAAATTGATTTGAAAGATTCCAAGGTGTACCTGCTCAGAGTAATATCAGTTTGATTTGCTTCATCTCTTTTATATTTTGGCTTGGTTAGTCTTCATCTTGGGTCTGACCAACAAAAATTGACACTTTATTTTTCTTACAAGTTTCGACTTTTTCCTTTGTCTTCTTATTCAAATTCCTCTTGTAAAATTTGCTCTTCAAAATTCAAATCCTCATCTTACAAAGAGAATAGAGGCTTCCCTCATTTCATTTCTCTTCTGATTAAACTTTCATTGAATTTTCGCCTTTGGGTATCTCAAGAAAAACCCTCAAATTTCATCAATTGCTTCATGAATTTTAAAAATATTATAGATGAGTCTTGTGAGCAAATTTTATTCAGCTCTATTCAAAGCTTTACAAATCTCCAATTTCACTCATTAAATCAAAAGACTTTTAATTCCATGTGAGAGGTTCAAGTTCAACTCCATCTGCACTTGAATCTCCAGCTCTTACTCCAGAAAGAAGAAGGGACTATTGAACTGATTCCCAAGATCCAAAATCCTCAAATGAAACGACTATCTCTCCTTGAAGGAAATCTGAGTCTTCCTCGTTGAGACTAACTGAGCAATAAAAATTAATAGTGGATGTGAGATAAAATATTATAAATAAAATTTATTTATATTTTTTATTGCGCAAGTCTTAAACTAATTTGAACCCAAAAAACCTTTCAACAAAAAAGAATACATGAGAGATTTTGACTCAGACTAGTTTCTTCCCAAGTCATCTTTCAGGAATTCAGAATTTCTATTTTCAGAGGACAACTCTCTGAAAGTTTCTCTGGACATCAATAATCCTTGTGGTTCAAAACAAAAATCCTTCAAAATTTTAGATGCAAGGTGATGATGGAAACCTAAACAAATTTTTTCGAGACTTTGAGCACTTTCGAAATTTCCTCATCGGACATTTTTTAATAAGGACATCAATTTCCCCAAAATACAGCTCCTCAGCTTGACAAATTCAAAATGGTTTTCAAGGATCGAGGTAATTGTAGCATCGTCATATTTTGTTGAAAAACCCATTCTAAATAAAAGTTTAAAACTCATAAGAGTTGTCTGTATGTATTTAGAACTACTCAGGCATCTCTCGCCTTCTACTTCTGATCGCTGAATTCGTCACTCATAAACCCCACACACTCTTTCTCTTGGAATTCCCTTACTGCAAGCCTCTCTCGATGAATGATGTTTTGAATCTGAGCTTTCTACTTCAACCCAGACCAACGTTATAGTCCCAGAATGATCCCTTGAATAGAAGAAATTTTTCACCAACTTCAAAAAATATTTGATTTCAGGAAAGATCATTTATGAGCAAGAAAACTATGAAATGAGAGAGAGAATTTCTTTTGGTTAATGACTCACTGATAAATTAAATATATAAGGGTTTATATTGAGATATATTAAGCAATATATGAAGATTACTGGCAAAACAATAGACTTAGTCAATCTATCACTACCAAAAATCACTCAAACAAAGCTCTTAGAGGAATCTCTAGTGTCTGTTGCCGAAATGGTCGCAATCGCAGTCCTTGGGCTTGTTGCAGTCTTGGCCAGAGGTAACAGACTTAACCATACAGGCCCAGTAGATACCGCAAACAATAGTGCAGCCCACGTCGATCTTGGCGGAGGCACCGAGCATGAGGACAGCGAGGACGATGAAGAGGACGAGCTTGTTCATGGCTTTGAAGCTTGAATATTTTGCAAAGTTTTAATTATTGTTTGTAAATAATATAGAATGCGGCAATTTAAAGCTCAAATAAAGGAATCTCGTGATTTGGACCTCTGCTTTTTTTATTGCTTCAAATTAACCCCAACAAAATCTTTTCCTCTTTAAACTGAGTTTCTCGCTTTCTAACTCGATATTGGTACATATCAGTTTGAGATATTTACAAATCGTGTGTTGAATAACAGGTTATGGACTTCATCTCTGTTTCTTCACAAATTTTTTTTTTCAATCCTTGAAGGAAAGGGAGTTTTAATTTCATTAAAAAATTAGTGATTCCTGTGCTGTGGATCACAATTTTTAAAGGAGCCATTTGAAAATAAGCAGTTTCAGTCGAATCTGGAACGCGTTTTCGTTTTGAAAGGAAATAAAAAAACGAGGTTTTAGAACTTCTAAGAGAAGCAGAGTTGAATATTTTGATTATTAAGATTACACAATCCGACAGAAAATGCCTTTGCAACAACAAAAAAAACTTTTTTTCTCAATCTCAAGGATTGACCGTAAAACACTGAAACATGAAAATCTCTCAAACTAAAATTCCTTTTTTGAAACTCTTTTCATTGCGCATGAATTTTGAATTTATTTTGCTTTCTTCCCACCTCTTTTTGAAATTTTTACAAAGCAGAATTCTTTCTTCATAAATTACGAACATTGAATTTTTTTGTGAGGATTTCAACCTCCATTATATGAGTAATATCCTTAACATCCTCTCGGGCTTCTGAAAATATCAAGAGGAATCTCCCAGATCATTTAAAGTTCCAAGGCCGAATTGTCTTGCTGTTCATTCTTAAATTAGTCAAGGTTTTTTTTGTTGAAAGGAGAGAGAAAAAATTCGACTGTATGAGAGTGAAATATTAGAGGTTAAATCGGTAATCAGAAATGTTTCTTCTTCATTGCTCGGGAGAATTGCTATGACGAGGGGATTTTGGTTGAATAATGCTGGGCTGCCTTCAACTGCTCCAAACTTGAACCTCCCTCCTGAAACTATTTTTTGGTTGAAAATTTTAGCGCTTTATGGATATTCAATTTCTCACAAATCTTTTCAAGGAAGCTTCTTTCCAACTCTCAATCACTGTGACCTTCTCAAGCCAAGAACTGGTCCCCATTTTCCAAAATCAGACAACCAATGTATTTTCAATTGAAATTTTTTAACAAAGAATTCTCTCAAAGCAAATCAAAAAGAGATTGAAACAGGAAACTTTTCTTCAAAGTGAAAATTTTTCCTCAAACAAAACTCAACTAAAGGACCAAAGGTTTAATTCCTTTGAATTTCAAAAAAGTTCTTTCAGAATTCATTGTTCAAAAAAATATTGCTGAAATTTTTTGGGATAAATTCTCTTGACTTGCTTTTTATTCATTTGAATTGAAAAATTTTTTCAACTGAAAAGATTAGTCTTTTCATCCATTAGCGGGCCTTTGTTTAGCAAAATCGACCAAAGGCGTCCAAAAAACAGGCCAGTACGACAATTTTAGAATTCTGGCACCTTGGCTGTTAAAAATTAATTTTATTGTTTCTCTCATGATAAAACACGCATCTTTCCTTGTTGCTTTCGCCCTATTTGTCACCAAAGTTCTTTCTCGAGGAAGTCAGACCTTGGAGAATGTTCCTGGATTCACTACACAGGAAATTCAGTACGTTAAAACTCTCAGAGATCAAGTACCGGAAGAGTTATCCAGTAAATATCTGGAGTATCTCATTCCATTGGCCTTTACTTGTTCACATTGGATCAGTGAACTGAAAGATAATGAGTTCCATACTCGAGCTATGAACAATATGGTGACATTCTTGAAAAGTCATCCAGAAGCAATAATCATGTTAATCGAAACGATGATTGTCTCCCCTGATTATGCTTATATCATTCCACCGTTTATTTGGAATAGAATCTTTCCCGACTCTGAGTGTCTTATTTATTGGCTGGATCTTGAGGGTGGTCGTTATGAATATCAGAATCGATTGTGTGCGAAAAAATGGCTCAGTGACCAAGTTATTCATCAGATAAAAACCCTTGATTTATAATCCCTTATGTTGTTGCTGATAAAACTCTTGTTTCTCAATCAGAAAGTTTGATATGAGCATGTATATATAATTCTAAAATCCCCTTTGATTTTAAATGAGTTTCGAGTTTCTGCTCAATTCTTTTGTGTCTTTGCAAAACACTATTCTTTCTCCAGAGAGAGCATTTTTTATTCAGGCACAGACCTTCCAAATATATCCAGCCAACATCATAAATCAGGTCTGAACTACAAAATTTTCTTTTGACAGTTAGAATCTCTCCAATATTGAAAAATTTTGTTGAGAATGTATCTCTTATTAATAATCTCCAAAACAATTAACTGTATAAATTCATACTTATAACCGTTCGGTTAGTTAATTCTCATTCTTATTCTAATAACCTAATTAGTCACTCAATCAGACCAACATCTTCCTTTCCTTTGACATGACTCATATCCAATTCCTCACCCAAAGTCTAAATAAAAATTCAATCCGCCAGCGCCACTGTAATTTCTTTACCACCAAAAATTCTCTCCCAACTCTTGTCATTCTTGAGAAATTCCTTTTCCATACCCAATTCTCCCTCTTTAATCTCCACTTTAGTCCTCATTACAAACCTCTTCCGCCCTCAACAGTCAAGCGAAAAGTTTAGTAACTTATCTACTACTACTTATTATTATTTTTCAAGTTAAAATTTTCGTTAGGGTAAGTTTAGCATACTCTCTCAAGATTTAGCAGTTAAAAAATTATTAAGCAATGACAACTCAATCAGCATCCAAAGGCGTAGAACTCCCCTCATTCAACAATAACGCGCGTAGAAGGGTAACTAACCTCTCTTTCTATTCATCTTCTCACTTCTCCCATAGACTTTATCCAATGGACCGACTCCAGCTCAAGCAAAACTGAATAATTACTTATCTAAAGAACGAGAAAATTCCAAGCCAAAAGGAATTCCTTTAAAAATCAACTTGCCACCCCAGAGAATGTCAACTAACCCAGACTCCATAAGCGTCCAACGAAGCATAAAAACCACGACCACCACCCGAACAACAACTCAAAATAAAAATATTGACATGAGTTTCAAAGTCGATGAAGCAGCCAAAAGTCGCAACAGCACCGGAAAATCCAAAGAAAAACGAAAAGAAGTCATCCCTCCTTTGCGCTCTCAAGATTTCACCAGGCAGGTCCGCCAAGAAGACCAAAGAAAAATTCCGCTCAGAGCAACTTTATCTGGAGATAGAACCACATCACGAGAAAGGCCTGCTTACAGAATCAGCACAGATGTTTCAACAAATTCCCGCTATAAAAAGACTCCAGCTAGAACAATAGAGAACAGCGAGCTTCAAAGCAGCCGATTACTTGGTGGTGATATCAATAGCATTTGTGTGGCAGAGCTGATAGCAAATAC
>Ga0182738_1001006_pt1 | contig 36919 bp, 33 predicted proteins | sample eDN5th30CBELigMG_FD_128876 | JGI IMG/M metagenome (GOLD analysis project Ga0182738, IMG submission 128876) | Enriched Miracle-Growth compost microbial communities from Emeryville, California, USA - eDNA 5th pass 30_C BE-Lig MG (version 2)... ...
CCCGTCTTCTGGGGCGAGTGGTCTCCCGAGGCGCCTTTGACCCGCACCGAGACGGAGAGCTTCGAGAAGCGTGGCTACATCATCCTGAAGGACGTCTTCTCGGAAGCCGAAATCGCCGCGCTTCAGGCTGAATCGGCACGTATGCGCTCGGGCGAGGCGGGTCTCTCGCCGGAAAATATCATCACGGAACCGGACTCGGACGAGGTCCGCACCGTGTTCCGGCTCGACGAGCAGAATGCGCTGTTCGATCGGCTGGCCCGCGACGCTCGGATAGCCGAGCGGGTGCGCTACCTGCTTGGCGACGAGGTGTATCTGCACCAGTCGCGGCTCAACTATAAGCCCGGCTTCAATGGCAAGGAGTTCTACTGGCACTCCGATTTCGAGACATGGCACGCCGAGGATGGCATGCCGCGCATGCGCGCCATCTCGGCCTCGGTCCTGCTCACCGACAATGACGCGCTCAACGGCCCGCTGATGCTGATGCCCGGCTCGCACCAGACCTTCGTGGCCTGCGCCGGCGCGACGCCGGAGAACAACCACGCTTCCTCGCTCAAGAAGCAGGAAATCGGCGTGCCCTCGCCGGAGAGCCTGTCTCGGATGGCCGAGAAATTCGGCATCGACTATGCGGCCGGCAAGGCCGGCACGGTCATCCTGTTCGATTGCAACACGCTGCATGGCTCGAACGGCAACATCACGCCGTTTCCCCGGTCCAATGCCTTTTTCGTCTACAATGCATGGTCCAACCGCGTTGGCGCGCCCTATGCCGCCAAGACGCCGCGCCCGGCCTTCCTGAGCTCCCGCGATCCGCAGGGCCCGATCGCCATCGCACGCCAGTCCCTGGCGTGAGACGCGCCGCTCGCCCCAATCCATCCTGCAAGATAGCGCCGTTCCCTTGGCATCCGAGGGACGGCCGGAGACGATATGACTGATACGACAACGGCCCACACTGTCGAGAAGATCGGCGGGACATCCATGTCGCGCACCGCGGAGCTGCTCGACACGGTGCTGATCGGCGACCGGACGGGCGATGCGCTCTACAATCGGATTTTCGTGGTATCCGCCTATGCGGGGATGACGGACGATCTGCTGGAGCACAAGAAGACCGGCGAGCCGGGCGTCTACGCGCTTTTCGCCAGCGCCGAAGGCGGATGGGCCTGGAGCGACGCGCTCAGTACGGTTGCCGCCAGGATGCAGGCCCGCAATGGCGAGGTATTCACGGACGAGGGTGCGCGCCTGCAGGCGGACCGCTTTGTCCGCGAGCGCATTGAAGGCGTTCGTTCCTGCCTGATCGATCTGTCCCGTCTCTGCTCATTCGGCCATTTTCAGCTGCAGCATCATCTGTTGACGGTCCGCGAGATGCTTGCCTCGCTCGGCGAGGCACACTCGGCCTTCAACACCGTCCTGCTGCTCAACATGCACGGCGTCAATGCGCGTCTGGTCGACCTGACCGGCTGGCGCGAAGGCGCGCAGTACGAGCTGGACGAGTGCATCCGGCGCGCTTTCGCCGATGTGGATCTGCGCCGCGAACTGCCGATCGTGACGGGTTATGTCCAGTGCGAGGAGGTGCTGATGCGCACCTATGATCGCGGTTACAGCGAGGTGACGCTGTCGCGCATCGCGGTCGTGACCGACGCGCAGGAAGCGATCATTCACAAGGAGTTCCATCTCTCCTCCGCCGATCCGAGGATCGTTGGCTCCGATGCCGTGCGGGTGATTGGCGAAACCAATTACGACGTCGCCGATCAGCTCTCCAACATGGGCATGGAGGCGATCCATCCGCGCGCCGCCAAGAGCCTGCGCCAGGCCGGGATTCCGCTGCGCGTCAAGAACGCCTTCGAGCCGACGCATGCCGGCACGCTGATCCGTTCCGACCTCGATGCCCGCGCACCGCAGGTCGAGATCGTCACCGGTCTCAAGGGGGTGTTCGCCTTCGAGTTCTATGATCAGGATATGGTCGGCGTGAAGGGCTACGATGCCGAGATCCTGGAGGCGCTGACGCGTCACAAGGTCTGGATCATCGCCAAGACCTCCAACGCCAACACCATCACCCATTTCCTCAAGGGCTCGATGAAGGCCATCCGCCGCGTCGAGGCCGATCTGTCGAAACGCTTCCCGACCGCGGAGATCTCTCTGCGCAAGGTGGCTCTCGTCTCGGCGATCGGTCGCGATCTTCGCCACCCGGCGATCCTGTCGCAGGCGATCCTGGTGCTGGCGGAGGCCGGTGTCGCGCCGCTCGGCGTCAACGACCTGATCCGCAAGGTCGATCTTCAGGTGATCGTCGAGGAAGCCGATTTCGAGACTGCGATCAAGGTCCTGCATGGCGGCCTGATCGAGAACTGGGCCCGGTCTCAGCCGCCCCAGTTGCACGCCGTGGCGTGACATTCCCTGCCGGCTGAAAAGATCGGGGCACCGGCCGGCCATTCGCCCATCCTTCCAGAGGAGCTTACTCTATGACCAAGATCCCGCAATTTGCCGTCTCCACCCTTTCGGCCATCGCGCTGGCCGCCATGGCCGCATCCGCTGCCAATGCCGCGTCGCTCGAAGACATCAAGAAGGCCGGCGTCATCCGCATCGCCGTCGCCAACGAGATTCCGTATGGCTATGTCGATCCCAACGGCAAGGCGCTCGGCGCGGGGCCTGACGTTGCCAAGAAGCTGATGGAGACACTCGGCGTCGGCAAGATCGAGTGGGTCACCACCAATTTCTCGTCGCTGATCCCCGGTCTCAAGGCGGATCGCTTCGACATGGTGGCGGCCGAAATGGCGATCCTGCCCGACCGCTGCAAGCAGGTGCTCTTTTCCGAGCCGAACACCTCCTATGGCGAGGGCCTGCTGGTCGCCGCCGGGAACCCCAAGGACATCCATACCTACAAGGACTTCGCCTCGAACCCCAAGCTGAAGGTTGCCATCATGGCGGGCGCCGACCAGCTTGAGATGATGCAGAGGCTGGGCGTTCCCGATGCGAATGTCGTGACGATCGCCTCCAACGCCGATGCGATCTCCACGGTCGGCACCGGCCGGGCGGATGCCTATGCCGCGACGAGCCTGACGGCGAGCGGCCTTGCCCAGCAGGGGAAGGGCGTCGAGGTCGCCGCGAAATTCACCGATCCGGTTGTCGACGGAAAGGCCGTTCGCAGTTGGGGTGGGTTCACCTTCGCCAGCGGCAATGAGGAACTGCGCGACGCGGTCAATGGCGCGCTCGCCGAGTTCAAGAAGACGCCCGAGTGGAACGAGATCGTGACCGGCTACGGCTTCACGGAAGCCGATGTCGAGGGTTCGAAGGCCACCGACACCGCGGCGCTGTGCGGCGGCGCCTGATCCAGACGTCGCAATGATTGGAAGCGGGCGCCCGCGCGGCGCCCGCTTCGTAGGTTCTGAACCCAATTGACACGGATACACGCATGCACTGGACAGAGTATCTTCCTTCCCTGATGCAGGGCGCGTGGGTCACCGTTCAATTGACCCTCTATTCCACGCTGCTCGGCGCGGCGGCCGCCTTCGTCTTCGGCATCGGCAAGCTGTCGCGAAACTGGGCGCTGCGGGGCGTCTCGATCGCCTATATCGAGGTATTTCGCGGGACATCGCTGCTGGTGCAGCTGTTCTGGCTCTATTTCGCGCTGCCTCTGGCCGGCAATGCGATCGGCATCGATCTCCGCCTGCCGCCGGTGCTGGCCGGCGTTCTGGCGCTGGGTCTCAATATCGGCGCGTATGGGGCAGAGGTCGTGCGCGGCGCGATTCAGGCCGTGCATTCCGACCAGCACGAGGCGGCGCGCGCGCTGAACTTCACCGAGCGGCAAACCCTTTTCCGGATCACGATTCCACAGGCCATCCCGGAGATGATGCCGTCCTTCGGCAATCTGGCGGTACAGAACCTCAAGGACACGGCTCTGGTATCGCTGATCAGCCTCGGCGACCTGACCTTTCGGGCCGAGCAGATCCGCAATTTCACCCAGGAGAGCACCACCATCTATACGATGCTGCTGTTCATGTATTTCGGCATGGCGCTGGTCGTCACAGCCATCATGCGGCTGCTCGAGCGTTTCGCCGGGCGGTGGCGCGTGGCCGGGAGCTGAGCCATGCTGTTTGGATTTGAATGGGACCTTTCGAACCCGCTCGCCTTCGCGATCTCGATCCTGCCGATCCTCCTGATCGGCATGTGGGTCACGATCCAGGCAACCGTGGTTGGCTTCTTCGTGGCGCTGGTTCTGGGACTGATCTTCGCCATCCTGAAATCGGCGCCGTCGCGCTTCATCGCCTGGCCGGCGCGGCTGGTCACGGAGTTCATCCGCGATACGCCGCTTTTGGTGCAACTGTTCTTTCTTTATTACGTGCTGCCCGAATATGGCATCGTGCTGCCCGCCTTCATGACCGGCGCGCTCGCGCTCGGGCTGCAATACAGCGCCTATACGTCCGAGGTCTATCGGGCGGGTATCGAGGCGGTCGGGCGTGACCAGCACGAGGCGGCGCGCGCCCTCAACCTGCCTTCGGCGCGGACCTTCACCCATATCGTCGTGCCGCAGGCCATTCCTCGCATCGTGCCGGCCATGGGCAACTATCTGGTGTCGATCATGAAGGACGTTCCGGTCCTCTCCGTCGTCACCGTGCTCGAGATGCTCAACGTCGCGAAGATCATCGGCGACCGCACCTTCAATTATCTCATTCCGCTCTCGATGGTCGGCGGCCTTTATCTGATCATGACGCTGGTCGCGTCCGCAGGCGTTCGCCTGCTGGATCGCTACCTTCCCAAACAGGGGCTTCCGCTCAAATGACCGATCCGATCATCAAATTTGACAAGGTCGTCAAGCGCTTCGGCGATCTGACCGTCCTCGACGAACTCGATTTCGAGGTCCAGAAGGGCGAGAAGGTTTCGATCATCGGCCCGTCTGGCTCGGGGAAATCGACCGTGCTGCGCATCCTGATGACCCTGGAGCAGATCGATGGCGGCATCGTCGCCGTGGGCGGCGAGCCGCTGTGGCACGAGCCCGGTCCGAACGGACTGCAGCCGGCGAGCGAGGCGCATCTTCGCAAGATGCGCGCCCAACTCGGCATGGTGTTCCAGCAGTTCAACCTGTTTCCGCACATGAGCGTGCTGCGCAACATCACGGAGGCGCCCGTCAGAGTGCTCGGGCTTTCCAAGGTGGAAGCGCGCGAACGGGGCGAGGAACTGCTCGAACTGGTGGGTCTCGCCGATCAGGCCGACAAGTATCCGCACCAATTGTCCGGCGGGCAGCAGCAGCGCGTCGGCATTGCCCGCGCGCTGGCAATGCGGCCCAGCATCCTTCTGTTCGATGAGCCGACCTCCGCCCTCGACCCGGAACTGGTGGGCGAGGTTCTCACCGTAATCGGCCGGCTGGCCGAGGAGCATGATCTCACCATGCTGCTCGTCACCCACGAGATGCGCTTCGCCCGCGAGATTTCGGACCGTGTCTGCTTCTTCGACAAGGGCCAGATCCGCGAGGAGGGCACGCCGGAGGCGCTTTTCACCGATCCGAACGAGGAGCGGACCCGCGAGTTCCTCAAGGCCGTTCTGGATTAGGCCCAACTCGCGGGTATCGGGCGCACTCCGCCCTTGGCGATGGGACGACGCCGTTCCCGTCCTCTGCCGGATGCCGTCAATCCGCTGCGGCAACGGGCCTGAGGCCGGCAGATCATCCTGCGAGTATCGTTTGCGAAAAGCTCGATTGCGTAGCGCTCATCGAGATCGGGGGAAACCGGCGACCAAGCGGTGAGCCATCGGCTCGGCAGGCCTCTGGCCGCGATCCAGAGCACGACAAGTTCGCCCTTGCCGATGATGTCTCGAAGATCCCTTGGGTCGGTGACGCGAACGAGGTACTGGCCTCCATTGAAATGGACGTGCTTCAGCGTCGCCGCATCCTGCGTCTGGCGCAGTTTCTGTGGCGCTCCCGAGTGATACGGGCGCTGATGCGATTTCAATGACTTGCAAGGGGAATGGCGGAGAGGAAGGGATTAATACTTCCATCCGCCATTGTCCGTCGATGCCCATAAAATCGACGATATCCTTGGTTCTTCGCCGTCTGTCGGTTGCGGCCGTCCATCTCCGTCCGCTACTATCCGCTCAATTGAGTGGGGATAGAAGTGGGGATGAATGGCGCGCTCGATCCAGAAACTCTCTGATGCCGCGGCTCGAAATCTGAAGTTGCCAGCACGCCACAGCGACGGCGGTGGGCTCTATCTCAACGTCAGCCCGGCTCTGCGCAAATCGTGGATCTTCATGTGGACGCCGACAGGCGGCAAGCGCCGCGAGATGGGGCTGGGACCATATCCGGCGGTGTCGCTTTCCGACGCCCGTTCCAAGGCCGAGCGTTGCCGGCGCCTGGTAGCTGAAGGAAAAGACCCGATCGCGGAGCGCGACCGGGAGACTGAAAAGACGTTCGGCAACGCAGCCGACCTGTTCATCGAGTCGATGGAAGGCAGTTGGCGCAATGGAAAGCACCGCGCCCAGTGGTCGATGACCCTCGGCGATGCCTACTGCAAAGACATCCGCCAACGCCCTGTCGCGGCGATCGGCACCGAGGACGTCTTACGCATTCTGACGCCAATATGGACGGACAAGGCCGAGACGGCTTCGCGGCTGCGCGGTCGCATGGAGCGTGTGCTTGATTTCGCGCAGGTGAAGGGATGGAGGTCGGGGGAGAACCCTGCCCGGTGGCGAGGGCACCTGAAAAACGCGCTGCCCGCCCGGCAACGCCTTGCCCGGGGCCATCACTCCGCCATGCCGTTCGGAGAGGTACCTGCGTTCATCGCTCGTGTCGCTGCGAGGGAGGCTATGGCTGCTCGAGCCCTCGAACTGCTGATCCTGACGGCTGCACGAAGCGGGGAGGTGTTGGGCGCGCGCTGGAGCGAGGTCGATCTCAAGCGCAAGGTCTGGACCGTGCCCGGCGATCGGATGAAGGCGGGGAAAGAACACCGAGTGCCACTTGCCGACCGTGCGCTGGATCTTCTGAAGACACTGGACGAGAGCCGAAACAGCGACTTTGTGTTCCCAGGGGAGAAGGAAGGGCGCCCACTATCCATCATGGCGCTCACTATGCTGCTGCGGCGGATGGAGGTCGGACACTTCACGCCACACGGATTTCGCTCGGCATTCCGAGACTGGGCCGGCGACGAGACTGAATTCCCGCGAGAGATCGCGGAGGCGGCACTGGCACATAAGGTGGGAGATGAGACCGAACAGGCCTACAGGCGATCGGACGCTCTCGATCGTCGGCGCAAGCTGATGGAGGCATGGGAAGCCTATCTGTCAGCGGCCGGCGGTGAACAATAACGGTTGCCGACGTTCTCTCTATGTTCTAATTATTCAATCTCGGACTGCGGCACGCGCACCCGGCTAAAAGCCGCCCGCCAAACCGCCTGTCCTAATCGTTAGCCTTTCCGAGGGCCGTATCGGACCAACCGCAGTAGCGGGAGGTCTGGTGCGGCCTTTTTTTCGTTTTTGTCTGAGGAGATGTGGATGAAAGATGCTCTGGAGGCGTCGGCGCCGAAGTCGAAAGCGGCTTTGACGGTGAATGACTTCTGCACGACTTACAGCGTGGGGCGCACGTTCGCCTACCTGGAGATCGCTGCCGGCCGGCTACGCACGCGAAAGGCAGGGCGCCGGACGCTCATCCTCGCGCAAGATGCGGACGCCTGGCTCGCCTCGCTGCCCAGTGGAGGCGCGGCATGATCCGTGCGCCCTGGATGCCTATCTCCGAAGCGATGGCAGAGACCGCCCATCTGAGTACTGAGGACTTCGGCGCCTACCTGCTCCTGAAGATGGCCTAATGGCAGCACGGCACGCTGCCGCAGGACGAAGACAGCTTGGCACGGATCGCGCGCCTTGATGCCGCCAGTTGGTGTGCCGCGCGCCCCGTGTTGCAGCCGCTGTTCGGTCCGGGTTGGACCGCAGTTCGGGGGGGCGTGTCCGATCCGACTGGGGACCGTGCGGCATGAGGGAGCGTATCGACTTCTCGTCGGTCGACGCTGCCCGGTTCAACGCTCTGCGAGACCAGTGGAGGGGCGCGGCGTCTGGCGGTGCCCTCTCCAAGGCCGGCCTTCGGGTCGCCGCTGTGCTCCCCGGCTACGTCAGCCGGGAGCACGGTTATGCCTGGCCGACCGACGAGCAGCTGGCCGAAGACATCAATGCCGACAAGAAGACCGTTAAGCGCGGCCTGTCGGCGCTGGACGATGCCCACCTGATTGACCGCATCGTAATGCCAAAGCGGGGGGACAAGGGCGAGGTCACCGGGAAGACACGTCGCATCTTTCTCTGCCTCCCCACCGAAGGGACATTATCCGCCCAACCGAAGGGACAGGATGCCCCACCACCGAAGGGACAAAACGACAATTCACCGAAGGGACATTTTCCGAAGGGACAGGACCAACCGAAGGGACAGAAATCGACCACCGAAGGGACACCCGTATGTCCCTATATACCTGACACCAATACCCCTGACACAGAAACTCGCTCTGGAACAAAAGGTAGAGGTAGAGCTACACTCGCACGCGAGGGGTATCCCCCTGGCTATGCCGGTGACGACGACTTCCTCGACGCCTTCGACCAGATCGTTGTCGAGATGACAGACGGCCGGGACATCGGCGCCGGAGAGCTTGGGAAGATCGTTCAGGTAGCGTTCGATCGGACCACGGACAGCAGCGATCAGTTCATGCCCTTCCATTGGGCTGACGTCTGCAAGCTGCGGAAGAACGATACCGAGCTGTGGTTCATTCGCCGGGCCGGGCAGTTGGTCCATGCCAAGGCGGTGGCATAGGCCCGCGCCATTCGGATTACAGGCCAGGCGGATAGCTGGCTTCAGCACGAAGCCGTGGCCTTCACCTCCCGTCGCCGGCGCGACTGACCGCACCTCCACCCCCGGCCGAAGGTACTTCGGGGAGGCCAGGCACCCGCAGTGCGGCGGCAGCGCGGTATTTGAGCGTATTTCGAGAATCGAAATTCCCGCTTTGCTTTCGTTTCAAGGTCCCGAAAACGGCGGAAATCCGCCATTGCAGAACTACTTCTCGTGACAGGGTAGGCGGAGGTCGGCAGCTAGGTTGAGGCCAGCCTCCACGCGCCCAATGGCCCGCTGTTTGCTCTATCACTGTGAAAATGGTAGATACCGTTATCACTGTGATCAAGGGTGCCGCATGATCCTCACAATTCACGATATCGTTTCGCTCAGCGGGCTCACGCGGGCCCAGATCAACCTCCTGATTTCCCGGTACGGGGTTGGCGTATGGGGGCGGGCAGATTCGGGCGAAGGTCGAAACTTCGAACCCGTCGACGCCTTCAACTTTTGCGTTGCCGGCGCGCTCTACCGCCTGGGCTTGAGGCAACCGAAGATCCGGACGGCCCTTGGCGCTATGCCGCTGGTCCGGCTCGATGGCACGACTGGCCAGCCCGCTGCATTCCCGGAGTGCGCCGGCGTCGCCGCAAACTCGGTGTTGGTCTTCACGCCTGACGGCAGCCTCACCCCCGACAATCTCGACCTCTCGTGCTCGGTGACGAATTGGGAAGGTGTTGCGCGGCTCCAGCCGAACGGCCTTGAGGCCCTTGTTGTCGATGCAGGCTCGATTATTCGGAAGATCCAGCTTCGGCAGCGGGGTGACCGCAAATGAGCCTGGAGACGCTAACACGACGCGCCATGATTGCGCCGGCGACGTTTGATCCCGGCGCCAACACGATCGAGGTTGTGTTCACCACGGGCGCCACGGTGCGCCGTCGCGACTGGGATGGCGACTATGACGAGGAACTCGTTGTCGATGCCAAAACTGTGCGGCTCGATCGGCTCAATGCCGGCGCGCCGTTTCTGAATTCACATTCGAGCCGAGATCTCGGTGACGTGATCGGCTCGGTAGTTCCAGGGTCGGCCCGGATCGACAAGGGCCGAGGCGTCGCGACGATCGCCCTCAGCCGGCGTGCAGACGCGGCCGGCATCATCCAGGACCTGCGTGATGGTGTCGTCCGGAACGTTTCCGTCGGATACCAGACCCATCGGGTCGAGAAGATTGAAGCCGACGACGGCTCGGTCCCGGTCTGGCGCGTCACCGACTGGGAACCCTTTGAAATCTCCGCTGTGGCGATTCCGGCCGATGCCGGCGCCCAGACACGAAACCTCCCCCGGAGCAATGAAATGAGCGAACAGGATACCCTCGCCCCCGAGCAGCAGGTGCGCCGCTCGCGGGTAGAAATCGAGCGCGAGCGCTCCTCCACGATCGCCAGCCTTGCCACCAAGGTCGGCCTGCCAGACTTCGCAGATACCCACATCCGTTCGGGCACCTCTATCGAGAAGTTCCGCGAACTGCTGATCGACGAGATGGCCGACCGTCAGGAGCGCGCCGGCAATCCGACATCTCACGCGCGGACCGATCTCGCCAGCAACTCGGCTCCGGGCCTGGCGGAGGCGGTACAGGACGCGCTGGTCGCCCGCATGACCGGCGCTCAGCCGCAGGGCCGAGCCATGGAATTTGCAAGCCGCAGCCTCATCGAGATGGGCTCTGCGCTGCTGGAAGCGCGCGGCGAAAGTGTTCGTTCCTTCGGGCGCAGCGAGCTTGCCGATCGCGTCATGGGCCGCAGCGGCGGCATGATGACGACGAGCGACTTTCCCAGGCTCCTCCAGGGCGCGGGTCAGCGTGTGCTGGCAGCCTCCTACGAAGCAGCCGGATCGCCTCTCAGGGCGCTTGCGCGCGTCACGGACGTGCCAGATTTCCGCCGGGCCAGCGTCCTCCGCCTGAGCGAGGCTCCCTCGCTCGACCTGGTCAATGAGCACGGTGAAATCAAGCGGGGCTCGCGGGGCGAGTTGGAAGAGGGCGTGCGCGTCGCGACCTTCGCGAAGATCTTCGCCTTGAGCCGGCAGGCGATCATCAACGACGACCTCAACGCCTTCGCCGACGCAGCGACGGCTTGGGGTCGGGCTGCTGCCGAGCGTGAGGCGGCCGAGTTGGTCAGCATCTTCACCGCCAACAGCGGCGCCGGCGAGATGTTGACGGACGGCAAGGCTCTCTTCCACGCGTCACGCGGCAACCTTGCGGCGTCCGGTTCGGAGATCAGCGTGGAGGCACTGTCGGATGCCCGCCTCTCCCTGCGGACCACAAAGGGCCTGGACGGCACGACGCCCTTGGCGCTGACGCCTCAATACCTGCTCGTGGGGGCAGAGCTCGAGACTGCGGCGGAGAAGGTGCTGGCAAGCCTCGCTGCCGCTACGGTGGGCGATGCCAACCCGTTCTCGAAGCGGCTGGAATTGCTGGTAGAGCCCCGCCTTACCGGCAAGAGCTGGCGTGTCTTCGCGGACCCTGTTCAGGCGCCGGTGCTGACCCTGGCTTACCTGCGCGGCGCACGCGGTCCGCAGCTTGCCACCAAGGAGGGATGGGACACGCTCGGAACGGAGTACCGCTGCACGCTGGACGTGGGCGCTGCGGCCCTTGGCTGGCGCGGCGGCTATCTCAACCCCGGCCAGTAGCAGAACACCGCCAGGAGACGCCTTAGCGGGCGCGCGGCGCGCCCGATCGCCCAAGCAGGTCTCCCCGCTGTTTCCTGGCGGCAGTGGCATTGGAGGGGACTGGCAAAGGTCTGCAACGCCGCTTCAGAGCCCTCGCATTTGGTGCGGGGGCTCTTTCCTTTTTGGCTAAACGCTCCGAGGCCGGCTGCATGTCCAAAATCGATGTCTTCTGCGATCAACTCGGTATCGCCATTCTGCCCACACGGCGCCGCCGTGGACGGTGGGATACCCATGCGCGCCAATCCCTCCGCCAGATCGCCAGGAACCGCGGTGAGGGGCATCTCTCGATTGTCCTGAAATGCATCAAGGCCCGACCCGAGAACGCCATGGAGCTATGGTCGGAAACGATCCTGGCCGTGTCGGATCTGCTGACCGCATTCCCCGAGCTTGAGGCCCGGGGCGGGGCGCTGCTCGATCAGTTCGAGGCGCTGGATCTCGGTGCGCTGCGGTTGCAGGCCAAAGTGTGCACCGCTGGCGGTGTCTCCACTCGACAGGCGCTGTTCGTTGGAATGGTCGATGCTCTAGCGCGGCCGGGGTCATTTAAGGGCATGGCCGCCCCGCCATACATTGCGGCTTGAACCTCTTTAGCCGATGCTTTCAGCCCGGCCTCCACAACCATGATCTGATAGCTTAACGCGCACATTCTCACTATGGTCTGCGATAGGAATCGGGGACAGCGATGGCGCGCGGCGACTTGATGAAAAAATTGCTGGCCAGCTATGGCAGGGACGATGAGTTCCGTGCGGTAGCGGAGCAAATCATCGACGAGGAAGAGAAAAAGAATAATCGAGTGTTGGCGCGAAGCCTCCGGAAAACGCTCGAAGCTGCCCGTAGCCAACCTAGCCGGCCGAAGGCCCTCGCGCCCCTCATTCCCTTCCCTGAGGCGGCCTCGGATTTCGTCGAGCGTATCGAACCAAGCCATACCCGCACAGACATCATTCTTAGCGCGACCAATGTACGCGTGCTGCTTGATCTCATCAGGGAGTACCGCCGCGCCGACGAAATCCAGCGCCACGGCCTTAATGTTCGGTCGAAGCTTCTCTTCTGTGGGCCACCAGGTTGCGGCAAGACGCTGTGCGCGGAGGTTTTCGCAGCGGAGCTGGGTCTGCCACTATTTCTCGTCAAACTTGACCGGTTGATCTCGTCCTATCTCGGGGAAACGGCAGGCAATGTGCGGAAGATCTTTGAGTTCGCCCGTAAGCAGCCTTGTGTCTTATTCTTCGACGAGTTCGACGCGTTGGCGCGATCGCGCGACGACAATAGCGAGCACAACGAATTGCGGCGTGTCGTCAACAGCCTGCTTCTGTTTATCGACCATATTAAGCCAAAGGGCTTTTTGATTGCAGCAACGAACCTGGATCGCTCGCTCGATCCCGCGGTCTGGCGGCGCTTCGACGAAGTTATCTGGTTTGATAGGCCAGATCGCTCCACAATCGCGCGGTTCCTAAGAATGAAGTTCAAGAACGTCGCCACCGCATTCGACCCGTTGCAACATGTCGCTAGGCTTGACGGCTACTCGTACGCCGAAATTGAGCGGGTTTGCACGCAGGCGGTCAAGTCGATGATCATCGACCGCCGGAAGCAGGTGCTGGAGCGCGATTTCAATCGTGCTGTGGAGGATGAGGCTCGGCGACGGGCAGGACAGTCTCGCCTCGTGCCGCAGAGTTAGGCGGATCATGGCGCGTTACGATCACCTTGAGCTCGTCCGCCTTCCCGAACGATTGGAACGTCGCAAGAACGGTGGTGGAGGCCCCCCACCACAGCGAGAACGTGAACAGCATACTACGAAGTTGCGCGGCGAGCTCGATGCGGCGACGGCTGAGCAGCGCGGGCGTCGCAAGCCCGAATTCGTAGATCCGGCTCTAATTCTGCGCGTACAAATGACCGGCGCCGCAATGGAGGAAGACTGGGAGCGAGTGGGGCTCTCAGTGTTGTCGAGTGATGCCGACAGGACTTTAGTACTCTTCGCCTCGAACGAGGACATGCAGGAGTTTCGTGCTCGCCTCGATGCTTATCAGCGCGGCGCGCCGCCTGGACAGAAGCATGCGCCCTATAACAATTTTGTCGCCGGGATCGAATCTATCGGGTCGATCGAACCTCGGGACCGCATCGGCCGGCGCTTCCGCGAGGACGGGTATAGGGAGGAAGCGGACTTTGAGTCCGAGATCTTCTATCTCGTCGATGTTGAGCTTTGGGACGTTGGAGACCGTCGTCTGCGCGAACGAAAGATTGACGATGTCATTCTCTACATAGAGGCCCGCGGCGGCGAGGCTTATGATCGCTACATTGGGCCATCGATCAGCATGTTTCGCGCGCGTGTGACTGGCGCGCTCATTCGCACGCTGATGACCGTCGAGTCTATCTCAAGCATAGATTTGCCTCCGGTGCCCGATGTGATGACGACCGAAGCGCTTGATATGACATTGGCGATTGCTCCTGGGCTTAACACCCTTGGCGACGATGCGCCTCTTATCGGGATTATCGACAGCGGCGTCATCGATCACCCTTTCTTTGCCGATATTATCGCTGGAGCAATCGGCGTTCCCGCCGGTCTTGGTACAGCGGACGTATGGGGGCACGGCACCCGAGTCGCCGGCGTCGCGGTATTCGGCGATTTGCGCGCGCAACTCTCAAACGGCGCTTTGCAGCGCGGCGCCAGGATCTGTACGGCAAAGGTCGTGAACGACAAGGGAGATTTTGACGATCGGCGCCTTGTGCCAACTCTGATGCGAGAAGCAATCACGACACTGAACCAACGCTTCGGATGTCGTATCTTCGTTGCCGCGCTTGCGGACAGGCGGCGCATATATGATGGCGGCAGAGTAGGGACGTGGGCTGCGACGCTAGATGAAATTGCGAGAGAACTTGACGTAGTCATCATCGTCTCATCGGGAAACCGGAGTCCACGCGGGGGCAACCGGCTCGAACAGGCAGTAACGGAATATCCTCGATATCTACTCGAGGATGCGAACAGGATGTTCGAGCCCGCTGGCGCCTTGAACGTGATCACTGTCGGTGCCCTCGCTCATGGAGAAGGTCTCGATCAAGACCGGGCAGACGACGTAGGCGTGCGCCCCATAACGCAAATGCATGAGCCGTCGCCCTTCACTCGTATCGGTCCTGGGCCGGGGGGTGCTACTAAGCCGGATGTCGTTGAAGTCGGAGGAACACTGATATTCGATCCCGTCGTTGCGCGCCTTCGGGGTGGCGACGATGTGGCCAGCGCTGGCGTCTTGACGCTTCACCATCGCTATCTGGATCGGCTATTCACAAGTGGCTCCGGAACATCCTACGCCGCACCACGAGTGGCGTTCAGCGCTGCACAAATCCTAACCCGCTTTCCGGATGCATCGGCAAATCTCGTGCGTGCCCTGATCGTGGGCTCCGCAGAAGTTCCGGAGGCCTCCGAGGAACGACTTAGGTCTCTGGGGGCGGAGGCTGCACGCACTATATGTGGGCACGGCCTTGTGGACCTGGAGCGAGCAGCTTTCTCAGACGACGCTCGTGTCACGTTTTTCGCCGAAGACGAACTCGATCTTGATCATTTCGCCGTCTACCAAATTCCCATTCCTGATCTATTCCAAGTAGGTAATGACGAACGTCGCATTCGTGTAACGTTGGCATTCGATCCGCCTGTGCGCCACACTCGCAACGATTATGCAGGTGTGGGAATGAGTTTCCGACTCCTGCGTGGATGTGATCCTGGTCTTATTTTCGAGCATTATCGAAGGCGGACACAGGGCGAGGATCCGTTTCCCGAAATCGGTGGGCGGTTCAACTGCAAGCTCACGCCCGGCCCCCAAGTCCGAGAGAAGGGGACTGTCCAATCAGCTGCCTTTTCGTTTAGGCGGCCGGTGACCGCTTACGGTGGGATGTATTATCTTGTCGTGCGATGTGAAAGCGGCTGGGCGACACATGAGACCTCGCAACGATTTGCTATAGTCGTGGAGCTCGTTCAGAAAGCGGAGGTCCAGCTCTACTCGCGGATCACGCAACGTGTTCGAGCGTAGGCGTTTTTTGCCTACTCTACTGTGGATGTCTCGCCGCCCTAAGCCTGTGTGACGTATATGCAGGCCGGGCGCCTAAGGGAGCAGGCATCACAAGCCGTCGCCCGTGAGGGTGACGCTTGTCGTGGTTGGCAAATCAGGGCATCTTGTCCGCGGGCGTGAGAACCCGGACCGAAGATAGACCGCAAGACCCTTGGCGGGGTCGGCGATGCCTTGGCGGGCATTGCGCGGTCGAATTGTTGGAGCTTGGCTCCGACGACGGACGTGCTTGGCGGCACGGCTCCGAACCCAGTCATATTGGCCGGGGTCGAGCGCGCTGTCCAGAGGGAAACCTTAAAAGCGTTCGGCACGTCTCTTCGGCGTGTTCTCACCCCCCGGCTGTCTGGACTGCTTCCAGGCATGGCCCGTGAGAAGGCCTTACCGAAGAGCGAAACATGACCATCCATCGAAAAACAAAAGCTTTCGCCGAAACGAGCGAGAGCCCGATTGCCGCTTTGCGTCGCCTGCGCCGGGAGGCGGCGGCCGAGATAGAGCGTCTGATAGCGCTGCTAGACGTGCTGGACGCTGACCCCGATCTCGAGGAGCCCGGCGACGCCGAACCTTCTCTCGGCTGGACTTCCACCGGCTACCTCGGCGGCGACAGCGATTGCGAGGACCAGGACGAGGAAGACGAGGATAATCACGATCGAGAGATCGACCCGGCTGAGATGGGTATCGCCGACAGGGATGCTGCGGAGGAATTCCGGGGCGAGTCCGCCGCCATCTCAGCCTTTCGGGACGACCGCGCCATCCGACTCACTGGTAGTCCGATTCCCGAACTGTCATCGCCGTGCTGCGAACCGCGCCAACGGGATCCGAGCTTCGCTGGGATGATCCCTCAAATCGGCATACCTGTTTGGGCAGTGGGGACCAAAGTGGGGATGGTCTGCCTATAGGCGGCAATGCCGCTGCAATATCAACACGATAGATAAGGGGAGTGGCGGAGAGGAAGGGATTCGAACCCTCGAGACGGTTTTAAGCCGTCTACTCCCTTAGCAGGGGAGCGCCTTCGGCCACTCGGCCACCTCTCCGCCGCTGGGTCTAATGGAGAGGATCGCTTCAAACAAGGGGCTTTTCCATTTGCCCCAAGTTTCTTGCACCGAATTCCCCCGAAAGCTGGCCGTGGCATCGGCATGTCCTGTCCCGCCGCAACGCTTTCCCTGCATGGGGCCCGGGCGCCCATGGCGACCTCGGTGGTCTCGTCGGGAACACCCTATGAAAGCGCGTCGCGCTCGTTCTGGAGCGTGATGAGTTGCTGCTCCAGATCGGCAAGCCGGTCGGCAAGCCTGGCTTCACTGGCGGCGCCGGACGCGGAAGAGGCCTGCTGGCTCAGTCTTTGTATCGTTTCCCGGATCGAGGAGATCCGGGCATCGATTTCAATCAGTACCCTTGCATCGGTCATCGCTTCCTCCTGGCATGCAATGTCGCCTTGTCAACGTAGTTGAGCCGGCGAAGGTTCAAGACCGGCTGCCGGGCGATTCCGGCTCAGCGGCGACTGCGGGAGAGGCCTTTCTCCTGCAACTCGGACAGATAGGCAGCCCAGAGCTTCTCGTGGTCGCGACCCAGTTCCGCGAGATAGGTCCAGGTGAACAGGCCGGTATCGTGGCCATCATCGAAGTTCAGCCGGATGGCGTAGTTTCCGACCGGATTGATCGTGGCGATGGCGACGTCGATCTTGCCCGGAACCGTCTGCTTCTGCGACTTGTTGTGACCCTGCACCTCGGCCGAAGGACTGGTGACGCGGAGATATTCGGCCGCGAGTGCATAGCGGGCCCCGTCTTCGAACGAGACGGTCAGGGTACGCTTGTCGGGCGACAGGCGGATTTCGGTAGGCCACGGCGTGGATGCAGAATTCATAATGGACCCCGACGGCCATCCGGCCGTGAAAAACAAGGGCGGTCGTCATCCGACCTCCCGCTTTTGGCCGCCTGCCTTTGAACCGGCGCGGTATCTCGTCTACATAGCAGAGATCGCCGCTCCGTTCCTAAAGACGGGCGGTTAAAGGAATGCGCATGAACCAGATCGTGCCGCTCTTGGCCGAAACGACGCCGATGGTCGACCCATTCGGACGTTCCATCACCTACCTCCGCGTCTCCGTGACGGATCGGTGCGATTTTCGCTGTGTCTATTGCATGGCCGAGGACATGACGTTTCTGCCGAAGCGGGACGTGCTTTCGCTGGAGGAACTGGATCGTCTGTGCAGCGCGTTCATCGCCAAGGGCGTGCGACGGTTGCGCCTGACCGGGGGCGAACCGCTCGTGCGGCGCAACATCATGTCCCTGGTCCGCTCGCTGGGCCGCCATATCGAGAGCGGCCAGCTCGACGAACTGACCCTCACGACCAACGGCTCGCAGCTTGAACGCTTTGCGTCGGAACTGGCCGATGCCGGCGTGCGACGCATCAATGTGTCGATCGACACGCTGGATCCGGTCCGCTTTCGCGCGATCACGCGCTGGGGCGACCTGGACAAGGTGATGGCGGGCCTCGATGCCGCCCAGGCTGCGGGCCTGAAGGTCAAGATCAATGCGGTGGCGCTCAAGGGCGTCAACGAGCATGAGATCGACGACCTCCTGCGTTTCGCGCATGGGCGCGGCATGGATCTCACGCTGATCGAGACGATGCCGCTCGGAGAGATCGAGGGCGATCGAACGGACCAGTATGTGCCGCTCTCGTCCGTCCGGGCAAGGCTCGAGGAGCAGTGGACGCTGACCGACATTCCCTACAAGACGGGTGGGCCCGCGCGTTATGTCGAAGTCGGCGAGACCGGCGGGCGGCTCGGCTTCATCACGCCGCTGACCCATAATTTCTGCGAGACCTGCAACCGGGTCCGCGTCACCTGCACGGGCACGCTGTTCATGTGCCTTGGACAGGAGGATGCGACCGACCTGCGTGCGCCGCTGCGCGCGTCCGAGACCGACGCGTTGCTTTCCGCCGCCATCGACGAGGCGATTGGGCGCAAGCCCAAGGGGCATGATTTCATCATCGACCGCGACCATCGCCGACCTGCGCTCGGTCGTCACATGAGCATGACCGGCGGCTAGCGCCCCTGGCACGCCGGAGTTTATGTTGCGCTGCACAGCGCGCGTTATTGTCGTTTCGGCGCGTTTTTCTTTCTTTGCATGTATTGGACGGCCCTCTTGGCGTCGTCCCCGTTGCTTCGTCCCGGTTTATTGGTCAATCTTCGCAGGTCAGGGCCGATCCGCCCCGACCCGGATCATCTGCGGCGCCGCGCTGCCGCGCATTGCCTGAAGTTCCATGCCCGCCCTGGCCGATAATTCTCGCGGCATCATCATGATGGTGCTCTCGAACCTTGCATTTATGATCAATGATACCTGGATCAAGCTGGTGAGCGAGGGACTGCCGACGGGACAGATCCTCGTCATCCGGGGCTCGATCTCTTTCGTGCTGATCTGCGTCATCGTGTTTGCGACCGGGACGCATCGCCGATGGCGCGCCGTCTGCAACCGGCTCGTCGCGTGGCGCACCGTCGGTGAAATCGGCGCGACCGTGCTGTATCTGTACGCGCTGTTCAACATGCCGATCGCCAATGTTTCGGCGATCGGCCAGATCGTGCCCTTGATGACGACGGCAGCGGCGGCGGTGTTCCTCGCGGAGCCCGTCGGTTGGCGTCGTTGGACCGCGATCGCTGTCGGGTTCTTTGGCGTGTTGCTGATCATGCGGCCGAGCCTGTCGGGCTTCGACCTGTTTTCGCTGGCGGCGCTCGCGGCCATGGGCTTCATCACGCTTCGCGATCTGGTGACGCGCGAGATGGAGCCAGGCGTGCCGACCCTGCTGGTGGTGGCGATCACGGCGGCGGCAATGACCCTCACCGGCGCAACCCTATCCCTGGCGGAAACGTGGCCCGTTCCGGACACGCGCCAATGGACCATTCTGGGTGCCGCCTCCGTCTTGCTGCTTTGCGGCTACGGCACGTCGATCCTGGCGATGCGCTATGGCGCGATGGCTGTCGTGGCGCCGTTCCGATACACCGGCATCCTGTTCGCCGTCATCCTGGGCTACCTGGTCTGGGGCGACGTGCCCGACGCCTTGACGGCGGTCGGCACGCTGATCGTCGTGGCGACCGGCGTCTACACCTTCAGGCGTGAGATGCGTTTGGCGCGGCTGGCCGAAGCGGCGGCCGTCACCCGGTCCAGTGGGTGACGATCGCGTCAAGGTCCGGCCGCGCGCGATCGGCTGGGCGCTCGGTCTGGCGGCCAAGATGGATGAAGCCCGCGACGCGCTCTCCCGCCTGAACGCCGAGGATGGCGGCCGCTTCCGGGTCGCGTCCCGGCCATTTCAGGAGCCACTGTGTCGCATAGCCATGGGCGGATGCGGCCAGGATTAGATTCATGCCGACGGCGCCCGATCCGAGAATCTGGTCCCATTCGGGAATGCGAGACGTCGGGTCCGGGCGACTGACGACGACAATGGTCACGGGTGCCCGCATCATGTAGAGCGTCCACATGTCGCCCTTTGCGGGCGCGAGGCCGGGATTGCGCGCCGCATAGAGCGCATCGAAGCGTTCGCCGGAAAGCTGGCGCGCTTCGCCTTCGATCACAATGAACCGCCAGGGCGCCAATCGACCGTGATCGGGTGACCGCGCCGCTATCTTCAGGATGCGCTCGAGATGCTCGGCGGGAATCGGCATCGGGTCGAAGGCCCGCATCGGCACCGAGCGGCGGGTCTCCAGCTTGGCGAGCATGTTCGGCGAAAATTGCAGTTCGAACGAATCGTCATAGATGGGAACGGCGGTTGAGGGAGCGCCGTGGTGGGCAGGGCCCTGATCATGCATGGGGGGCAGGCTTTCGTCTTCGGACGCGGTGACTTCGGAGAGATGCGCCCGGGGCGGGGGATTTGCAAGGTATCCGGCAGGGCAGACAACCCTGCATTCCATGCGTGCAGGGTGAAATCCTTCGCCTGTGTGGCGCGGATTCGACAGCAGGCGACCGGAAAGCGGCAGGATTCGGATCGAAATGGAGCGTTTGGCGCGCCATCAATTCCTTGTGAGCCCGCGCGATCGGGGCCGCGCGGCACCGTCGGGTTGCGCCGAACCTGAGCGGGCGCCGATAGGTGGAGAGGCCCGGCAAGCCCGGTCAAAGAGACGGGGCATGACGCCGTCGGAAGGTCGCCGCTGCCGGCGGTCGACGTGTGGCGGTGAGCATGCCATGGTTGCGCCCTCACAACCATCTGGAGTCACTACATGACGGATCTCGGCCTTCGCCCGCTTGTTCCCACCCTGCACCAGCTGGCCGAGAGCGCCGTCTATGACGATCGCAACAACCGGCTGCTTTATTGCGATATTCCGGACAAGGCGATCCATGCCGTCGACCTGGCAAGCGGGGACACCAAAGTCTGGCGCTTCCCGTCCGTCGTCGGCTCGTTTGGTCTCACCGAGTCGGGGCGATTCGTCGTCGCTCTGCGCGACAGTGTCGTGCTGTTCGATCCGGAAACCGCCGAGAGCCGGACGCTGGCGACGATTGAAGCCGAAATTTCAGAGACACGTCTGAATGACGGCAAGGTTGGGCCGGATGGCTGCTTCTGGGTTGGCACGATGGACGAGCGCCCCGATCGCCAGCCGATCGGAGCCTTGTATCGGGTCGATCCGAGCGGCAAGGTCGAAAGGAAGATCGACGGGCTGATGGTTTCGAACGGCCTCGCTTTCAGCCCCGACGGCCGGATCATGTTCCATTCCGACTCGCGCGGCCCCTGGATCGACCGCTGGGCGCTCGACCCCGCGACCGGCGCGATCAGCGATCGCAAGCGCATCGCGGTGCTGGACGACGTGATCGGCCGCCCGGATGGCGGCGCGACCGATGCCGAGGGCAATTACTGGAGCGCCGGCGTCTCGGGCGCCAAGCTCAACCGCTTCTCGCCGGAAGGCGAGCTTTTGGCGAGCTACGACGTTCCCGCTGCCGCGCCGACCATGCCGGCCTTTGGCGGGCCGGATATGAAAACGCTGTTCCTGACCAGCCTGCGCGATGGCCGCACCGAGGAGCAACTGCGGCGCTGGCCTCTGACGGGCTCGGTCTTCATCGGTACCTCGCCGGTGGCCGGCTCGCCGGTTTCGCGTTTCCGCGACGTCTGATTCCGCCAAGGGGAGGGGGAGAAATCCCTCGCCCCAACCCTCTCCCGTGCGAGAGGAACTGGCCCACTCGGTCGGCGAAAGCCGAAAGAAGCCTCGCCCGGTTGCGGCTGAGGGACTGGCTTGGCCCTGAAGGCCCTATTCCTCCGGCGGCAGCGGGCGCGACTTGCGCGTGGCGTCGATCGCCACGAAGGTGAAGGTCGCCTCCGTTACCTTGGTGACGTCGTTGCTCTCGCGGTTGCGCCGCCAGGCTTCGACGAAAACGCGCATGGACGATCGCCCGGTCGTCAGGATGCGCCCGTATATGGTGACCTCGTCGCCGACGAACACCGGGCTTAGGAATGACATGCCGTCCACCGACGCCGTCACGGTGCGCCCGCGCGCGCGGCGGGTCGCGATCGTGCTCGCCCCGAGATCCATCTGCGACATCAGCCAGCCGCCGAAAATGTCGCCGGCCGGGTTGGTGTCGTGCGGCATGGCGATGGTGCGGATGACCGGGATGGTTGTCGAATGGGGAAAGTCGGGCGCGCTCTGGGCGGTCATCGTGCCTCCTGGGTCTTCGAGCGGTGTCGAACCTGCATGAAACGAAACGGGGCGCCCGAAGGCGCCCCGCTGATAGTGCATCCTGATTCGGTTAGACCGAATAGTACATGTCGAATTCGACCGGATGCGGAGTGTGCTCGAAGCGGATGACTTCTTCCATCTTGAGCTCGATATAGGCCTCGATCATGCCCTTGGAGAAAACGCCGCCTTCCAGCAGGTAGGCATTGTCCTTCTCGAGCGAGACAAGCGCCTCACGCAGCGATGCGCAGACCGTCGGGATCTTCTTCAGTTCCTTCGGGGGCAGATCATAGAGGTTCTTGTCCATCGCGGCGCCGGGATGGATCTTGTTCTTGATGCCGTCGAGGCCGGCCATGAGCATGGCCGCGAAGGCGAGGTAGGGGTTCGCGCCCGGATCGGGGAAGCGGACCTCGACGCGCTTCGCCTTGGGCGAGGTCGCGAACGGAATGCGGCAGGAAGCCGAACGGTTGCGCGCCGAATAGGCGAGCAGCACGGGAGCCTCGTAGCCCGGGACCAGACGCTTGTAGGAGTTGGTCAGCGGGTTGGTGAAGGCGTTCAGCGACTTGGCATGCTTGATGATGCCGCCGATGTAGTACAGGCAGGTCTCGGACAGGTCGGCATATTCGTTGCCAGCGAAGACCGGCTTGCCTTCCTTCCAGATCGACTGGTGGACGTGCATGCCCGAGCCGTTGTCGCCATAGACCGGCTTCGGCATGAAGGTGGCCGTCTTGCCATACGAGTTCGCGACGTTGTGGATCGCGTACTTGTAGATCTGCATGTGGTCGGCCATCGTCACGAGCGTGCCGAACTTGACGCCCAGCTCGTGCTGCGCCGAAGCCACTTCGTGGTGGTGCTTCTCGACGACGACGCCCATCGACTGCATCGCTGCCAGCATGTCGCCGCGCATGTCCTGCAGGCTGTCGATCGGCGGGACGGGGAAGTAGCCGCCCTTGGTCTTGACGCGGTGGCCGAGGTTGCCGCTCTCGTAGTCGGTATCCGAGTTGGACGGCAGCTCGATGTCGTCGAGCTTGAAGCCCGTATTGTACGGGGTGGTCGAGAACTTGACGTCGTCGAAGACGAAGAATTCAGCTTCCGGGCCGACGAAGATTGTGTCGCCGATCTTGGTCTGCTTGAGGTAGGCCTCGGCCTTCTTGGCGATGCCGCGCGGGTCGCGGTCATAGGCTTCGCCGGTCGACGGCTCGAGCACGTCGCAAACGATCGAGAGGGTCGACTGCGCGAAGAACGGGTCGATGGTCGCCGTTGCCGGATCGGGCATCAGCAGCATGTCGGATTCGTTGATGGCCTTCCAGCCGGCAATCGACGAGCCGTCGAACATCGTGCCTTCGGCGAAGATTTCTTCGTCGATCATGCCGATGTCGAACGTCACATGCTGCCACTTGCCGCGCGGATCCGTGAAGCGGAAATCCACATACTTCACGTCCTGCTCCTTGATGAGCTTCAGGACATCATTCGCGGTCGTCATAACTCTCTTCCTTCTATCAGGTGAACTGTGCCCGGTCGTGGCTGAGGCAAACAGGAAGCCGGCGAGGCCGGCAGGAGGGGGGAGTGCCGGCAAAGGGCCGCCGGCGAAATGAGGGGCTTAGATCGCGTCCAGGCCGCTTTCGCCGGTGCGAATGCGAACTGCTTCTTCGATGTTGGAAACGAAAATCTTGCCGTCGCCAATGCGACCGGTTTGCGCGGCCTTGCGAATGGCGTCGACGGCGCGTTCGACGAGTTCGTCGCCCAGCACAATCTCGACCTTCACCTTCGGCAGGAAGTCGACCACATATTCCGCGCCGCGATACAGCTCGGTGTGTCCCTTCTGACGGCCGAAGCCCTTGGCCTCGGTGACGGTGATGCCTTGCAGGCCAACTTCCTGCAGCGCTTCCTTCACTTCATCGAGCTTGAACGGCTTGATGATGGCTTCGATCTTTTTCATTGCCTCCGCATCTCCGAATGCTTGCCTCTAGTGCCTGCCCAACCTGGCCGATGTGACCGGCCTGGCCACCCACTTGCAGGCTCCGTGCCAATTGCCAATCCTGCTGGAAAGCGCCGGAAAAATGGGCTCTTCGCATTGCATCATAGCGCGTATCACGCAAAAGCGATCCCCATGTCGTCCATTTAATGGGCAAATGACCAAAAAGTCGGCACGAAGCGCTGCCGGGTCTTACGTCTTAGTGACCATTGCGCGCCAACCAGCCATCGGCCATGCGCATGTCGACGCCGTGTTCGGCGCCGAAAGCCGGCAAATCCTCGCGCTTCATGCGCCCGTCCAGAACCTCGCCGATGCTGAACAGGGTCAGGGAGCGCGTGCCGCTGCGACAATGTGCCAGCACCGGGCCGTCCGTCCTCGCCAGCACGTCCTGCAACGCCCGCACATCCTGCTCGGTTATGGATGGGCCGGTGACCGGAATATGAGCATAGGCCAGTCCTGCATTCGCGGCCGCCTCCGCCTCCTCGGCGGACGCCGGCTGCGACGCCTCTTCGCCTTCGGGCCGATTGTTGACGACGGCCTTGTAGCCGAGGCCCGCAAGCGTCGCGAAATCCTCGAGCGCGATCTGTCCGGCGATGGAGAGCTTGTCGTTGATTTTGATGAGCGCGGTCATGGGCGGTTCCCCGTTGGCGATGGAAGGTCGGGGAAGAACTTATCGCAGCGCCGCGAATGAACAACCGTGTCCGGCGCGACAAAGTTCGGGATGGGGGAGGGAACCTGGCTTTGCGCGACGGCCAGGCGGTTGCAGCCCCGTCTGCGCCGAGCCACTCTGCCCGCACGGAGCGGAGGGCCGGTCGCTTTAAGGATTCGGTCCGCAGGAGGGCCAAGAGGCATGATCGAGCTACTGAACCCGGCCGAGATGGCCGAGGCCGACCGCCTTACGATTGCAGCCGGCACGCCGGGCATCGTCCTGATGGAGACGGCGGGACGTGCCGTGGCCGACGTCGCCGCGCGGTCGCCGCTCGGCACGCGCATCGCGATTGCTTGCGGCCCCGGCAACAATGGTGGCGATGGCTTCGTCGCGGCGCGTATCCTGGTGGCGCGGGGATATCGCGTGCGATTGGGTCTGCTTGGTCCGATGGCCTCGCTCCGGGGCGATGCCGCGCTCGCTGCCGCCGAATGGCGCGGCGAGACCGTGCCGCTGGCAGACCTCGATTTCGAGAGCGCGGACCTGATCATCGACGCGCTGTTCGGCGCCGGCCTCGACCGGCCGATAGAAGGTCCCGCGGCAGTGGCGATCACCGCGATCAATGCCTCGAAGGCGCGTGTCGTCGCCGTCGACCTGCCAAGCGGCATTCATGGCGGAACGGGGCAGGTGATGGGCGTCGCGGTCCATGCCGACGATAGCGTCACCTTCTTCCGGCCCAAGCCCGGCCATGTCCTGATGCCGGGCAGGGCGCATGTCGGCCGGCTGACGGTTGCCGATATAGGCATCCGCCCGCAGGTTTTGGATTCGATCCGGCCCCGCGCCGTGCTCAACCGGCCTGAGCTCTGGTCGCCGCATTTGCCGATGCTGAAGGTCGATGGCCACAAATATGATCGCGGCCACGCCCTGGTCGTTTCCGGCGGCATGACGCAGACCGGCGCTTCGCGGCTGGTCGCCCGTGCAGCGTTGCGCGTCGGGGCGGGTCTGGTGACGGTGGCGTCGCCCCCCGACGCTCTGGTGGTCCATGCAGCGCATCTGACCTCGATCATGCTGAAACGCATGGAGGGGGCGGCCGGGCTGTCGGATCTGCTCGCCGACAAGCGATTGAACGTCGTGGCGATCGGCCCCGGCCTCGGCCCGGTCGATATCGCCCTGCCCCTGGTCGAGGCGGCGCTGGGCTCCGGCGCCTCGGTCGTTCTGGACGCGGATGGCATTTCGGCGTTCCGGGAGGATCCGGAGCGGCTGTATTCTGCCATTCGCAAGCGAAGCGCGCCTGTCGTGCTGACGCCGCATGACGGCGAATTCGCCCGTTTGTTCCCGGATCTGGCGATGTTGCCTGGCAAGCTGGACCGCGCCCGGCAGGCGGCCGCGCGCGCCGGCGCGGTCGTTTTGCTGAAGGGCGCCGACACCACCGTCGCCGAACCGGCGGGCCGCGCGGTGATCGCCGACAATGCGCCACCCTTTCTCGCTACTGCCGGATCGGGCGATACGCTGACCGGCATGATCGCTGGCCTGCTGGCGGAAGGGATGCCCGCCTTCGAGGCGGCGGCCGCCGCCGTCTGGCTGCATGGCGACGCCGGCGTGGTTCTGGGGCGTGGTTTGATCGCGGAAGATCTGGCGGACGCGCTTCCCCGTGTGTTTGCGCGGCTTTTCGTTTGACCCTGCGACCGCTAGTGCTATAGAGGCCCCACCTTGGCCGGAGCCTAGCTGCGACCGGTTATTGCGGGCGTGGTGGAATTGGTAGACACAGCAGGTTTAGGTCCTGCCGCCTCGCGGTTTGGGGGTTCGAGTCCCTCCGCCCGTACCAGCGTCCGGAATAAGCCGTGAAAGCAGCCGGGCGAAACGCCAAAGACCGATCGGAACAAGACAGAAAGCGCTGAACATGCAGGTGACCGAGACCCTCTCAGAGGGCCTGAAACGTGAACTCCAGATCGTGGTGCCGGCGACCGAACTCGACAGCCGCCTTTCGGCGCGTCTGGAAGAGATGAAGGGCCAGGTCCAGCTCAAGGGCTTCCGTCCAGGCAAAGTGCCGGTCGCGCATCTGCGCCGGATCTACGGCAAGTCGGCCATGGCCGAGATCGTTCAGAACGTCCTGAACGAGAACGCTCGCAAGACGCTTGAAGAGCGCGGCGAACGTGCTGCCATGCAGCCGAGCTTCGATCTGCCCGAAGACGAGTCCGATGCAGGCGACGTGCTCGCCGGCAAGAAGGATCTCGCCTACAAGATGACCTATGAAGTGCTGCCGAAGTTCGAACTCGGCGATTTCAAGGGAATCAAGATCGAGCGTCCGGTTGCGGAAGTCTCCGACGAGGAAGTCGAGACCGAGCTCAAGCGGCTCGCGCGCGATTCCGCGGAATATGCTCCCAAGGATGGCGCGGCTGCCGATGGCGACCGCCTGACCATTTCCTATCTCGGCAAGCTCGACGGCGAGCCCTTCGAGGGCGGTGCCGACGACAATGCCTTCGTGACGCTCGGCTCCGGCCGCTTCATTCCGGGCTTCGAGGAACAGCTTGCCGGCGCCAAGGCGGGTGAAGAGCGCGTTCTGAACGTGACCTTCCCCGAGGAATACGGCGCGAAGCAGCTGGCGGGTAAGGCCGCTACCTTCGACGTCGTCGTCAAGGAAGTGTCGGCTCCGGCCGAGACGACCATCGACGACGAATGGGCGAAGAAGTTTGGCATCGAGTCGCTCGACGAGCTGAAGGCAACGATGCGCCAGCAGCTCGAGAGCCAGCTCGGCTCCGCGACCCGCACGAAGGTCAAGCGCCAGCTGCTCGACCAGCTCGACGAGAAGCACGCCTTCGAACTGCCGCCGACCATGGTTGAACAGGAATTCCAGAACGTCTGGAACCAGGTCACCCAGGATCTGCAGCGTTCGGGCCGCAGCTTCGCCGACGAGGACACGACGGAAGAAGCCGCCAAGGCCGACTACCGCAAGATCGCCGAGCGCCGCGTGCGTCTTGGCCTCGTGCTGTCGGAAATCGGCGAGCAGAACTCGATCCAGGTCACCGACGAGGAAGTGCAGCGCGCTCTTGTCGACCGGATCCGTCAGTTCCCGGGCCAGGAAAAGCAGGTCTACGACTTCTATCGTGAGAACCCGGACGCGCTGGCAAGCCTGCGCGCACCGATCTTCGAGGAGAAGGTTGTCGACTACGTTCTGGGCCTCGCAGAGATCACCGACAAGACGGTGTCGCGCGAAGACCTGATGAAGGATGACGAGGAAGAAGCGAAGGCCTGATCGGCCTCCGCCGAGCCTCCGGGCCGGGTCTGACCCGGCTCCATCACGACAAGGGTGCCCCGGCGCGAGCCGGGGTTCCCGACGCGCCGGCGGAACGGTAGCGATGCGCCAGGGATCCGGGATCTCGACCGCATCGGGGATGACGATCTGCGAAAGGGCTTTCCGCCACCCCTTTCGAACGCAGTCGGCGTACCATATGTATGGGCCTTCGAGCCCCGGGAATCGGTCGTACCGAGTGAGGTCGGGCCGGGGCATCTCAAGGTATTTGTGGCAGTCCACTGCGCCGAAGGAAGATCATGAAAGATCCTATCGACCTCTATATGAATACGCTGGTCCCGATGGTGGTCGAGCAGACCAACCGTGGCGAGCGCGCTTATGACATTTATTCGCGACTGCTGAAGGAGCGGATCATTTTCGTCACGGGTCCCGTCGAGGACTACATGGCGACGCTGATCACCGCCCAGCTTCTCTTCCTCGAGGCCGAGAACCCGAAGAAAGAGATCGCGATGTACATCAACTCGCCGGGCGGCGTCGTCTCGTCCGGCCTGGCGATCTACGACACGATGCAGTTCATCAAGCCGGCCGTGTCGACGCTCTGCGTCGGCCAGGCGGCCTCGATGGGGTCGCTGCTCCTGACCGCCGGCGAGAAGGGCATGCGCTTCGCGCTGCCGAACGCGCGCGTCATGGTGCACCAGCCCTCGGGCGGCTACCAGGGCCAGGTGACGGACATCCTGATCCATGCCCGTGAGGTCGAGAGCCTGCGCAAGCGTCTCAACGAGATCTACGTGCATCACACGGGTCAGGACATGAAGACCGTTGAAGACGCGCTCGAGCGCGACAACTTCATGGTCGCCGAGCGGGCCGTCGAATTCGGCCTGATCGACCAGGTCCTGACGAGCCGCGACGCGCTCGACGCGATCAAGAAGGACTGACGGGATCACGCTGGGATCCGCCCTTCCGGAGCTGGGTCGGCTGTACGGCAGCCGACCGCGACATTAAGTATATATTGATCATGTCGCGATTAGCATGATTGGATCACAATCTTCGGATTGTCTCCGTCGGTAGGAACAGCAGGATCCGAATTTTCGACCGCTGGCTGGACGGGAGTCGAGCCGGAAGAGACATCGAAGAAAGTCGTTTGGAGGTTCCGAGCCTGAACGACAGCGAGGTAGACGGATGAGCAAAGTCAGCGGAAGCGACACCAAGAATACGCTCTATTGCTCGTTTTGCGGCAAGAGCCAGCATGAGGTGCGCAAGCTGATCGCAGGCCCGACCGTGTTCATCTGCGATGAATGCGTCGAGCTGTGCATGGACATCATTCGCGAGGAATCGAAGTCCTCGCTGGTGAAATCGCGCGACGGCGTCCCGACGCCGCTCGAGATCTGCGCGGTCCTCGACGATTATGTGATCGGCCAGCGCCACGCCAAGCGCGTGCTGTCGGTTGCCGTTCACAACCACTACAAGCGGCTGAACCACGCGGCGAAGAACAACGACGTCGAGTTGTCCAAGTCGAACATCCTGCTGATCGGCCCGACCGGTTGCGGCAAGACGCTGCTGGCGCAGACGCTCGCCCGCATCCTCGACGTGCCGTTCACGATGGCTGACGCGACGACCCTGACCGAGGCTGGCTATGTCGGCGAGGATGTCGAGAACATCATCCTCAAGCTGCTGCAGTCGGCTGACTACAACGTCGAGCGGGCCCAGCGCGGCATCGTCTATATCGACGAGGTCGACAAGATCTCCCGCAAGTCGGACAACCCTTCGATCACGCGCGACGTGTCGGGCGAGGGCGTCCAGCAGGCGCTTCTGAAGATCATGGAAGGCACGGTTGCCTCCGTGCCGCCGCAGGGCGGCCGCAAGCACCCGCAGCAGGAATTCCTGCAGGTCGACACGACGAACATCCTGTTCATCTGTGGCGGCGCCTTCGCGGGTCTCGAGAAGATCATCTCGGATCGCGGTCGCTCCACCTCGATCGGCTTCGGTGCCCGCGTCTCGGCGCCGGAAGATCGCCGCACCGGCGAGCTGTTCCGCAATGTCGAGCCCGAGGATCTGCTGAAATTCGGCCTGATCCCGGAATTCGTCGGTCGTCTGCCGGTTCTGGCGACGCTCGAGGATCTCGACGAGCCGGCGCTGATCACCATCCTGACCGAGCCCAAGAACGCCCTGGTCAAGCAGTACCAGCGCCTGTTCGAGATGGAGAATGTCGAGTTGACGTTCCATCCCGACGCGCTTTCGGCGATTGCCAAGAAGGCTATCGAGCGCAAGACCGGCGCCCGCGGCCTTCGCTCGATCATGGAAGCGATCCTGCTGGAGACGATGTTCGACCTGCCCGGCCTCGACGGTGTGCAGGAAGTCGTCATCTCGGCCGAGGTCGTCGACGGTTCGGCCCGTCCGCTCTACATCTATGCGGAGCGACAGGAAGATGCCGTCGCCAGCGCCGGCGCATAAACGCAGGCTGCCATAGTGATTTGAACGGCGGGGCATGTCCCCGCCGTTTTTTTGTCTTCGGCGGGAATGGCGAATGGCGGGTCCGCGCGATGGGCTATCCGCCGATCCGGGCTCCTGTTTCGACCGCTCCGCTGCGGCTTTGCGGCAACAGCGGGCAGGGCAGGTGCCCCATGCTAAGGCCGCCGATGAGAAGCCGGATCCGAACCGCATTCTGCATCGCCCGGACAACTTGACACCCCGATGGTGCAACGCCACCTAATGGACAACGCATCGCGAGATGCTCCGACCCCTGAGTCGATCTGCCGGCCCAATTCTCCCAGGCCGGTGGCTCATCTCCCAAGCCGAACGGTGCCAGATTTGGGCCGTACCCGGTTCGAAAGGAATGCCTCATGACAGCTGATACCAAGCGTTCGATCGGCCTCGAAGCAGGCGACGAACTCTATCCGGTCCTGCCGCTGCGTGACATCGTCGTGTTCCCGCATATGATCGTGCCGCTTTTCGTCGGGCGAGAGAAGTCGATCCGTGCGCTGGAAGAGGTGATGCGGGCGGACAAGCAGATCCTGCTGGCGACCCAGCAGAACGCCAGCGACGACGATCCGGCGCCGGAGGCGATCTTCCCCGTCGGTACGCTCGCCAGCGTGCTGCAGCTCCTGAAGTTGCCGGACGGTACGGTCAAGGTTCTGGTCGAGGGCATCGCCCGCGCCGAGATCCAGCGCTACACCGACCATGACTCCTATTACGAAGCCTATGCCACGGTGCTTGTCGACGATTTCGGCGACAAGGTCGAGGTCGAGGCTCTGTCGCGCTCGGTGGTCACCGAGTTCGAGAACTATGTGAAGCTGAACAAGAAGGTCTCGCCCGAGGTCGTCGGCGCGGTCACGCAGATCGACGACTATTCGAAGCTGGCGGACACGGTCGCCTCGCATCTCGCCATCAAGATCCCGGAGAAGCAGGCCATCCTGGCTCTGCCGACCGTTGGCGCGCGCTTGGAGCGTGTGCTGGGCTTGATGGAGAGCGAGATTTCGGTTCTTCAGGTGGAAAAGCGCATCCGCTCCCGCGTCAAGCGGCAGATGGAGAAGACCCAGCGCGAGTACTATCTAAACGAGCAGATGAAGGCGATCCAGAAGGAACTGGGCGACCAGGAGGACGGCAAGGACGAACTCGCCGAACTCGAGGAGCGCATCGCCAAGACCAAGCTGTCGAAGGAAGCCAACGAGAAGGCGATGGGCGAGCTGAAGAAGCTCCGCCAGATGTCGCCCATGTCGGCCGAAGCGACGGTGGTCCGCAACTATCTCGACTGGCTGCTCGGCATTCCGTGGGGCAAGCGCTCCAAGGTCAAGCACGACCTGCGTTTCGCGCAGGAGGTGCTCGATGCCGATCACTACAGCCTCGACAAGGTCAAGGATCGGATCATCGAGTATCTGGCCGTCCAGAGCCGTGCCAACACGCTGAAGGGGCCGATCCTCTGCCTCGTCGGCCCTCCGGGCGTTGGCAAGACCTCGCTGGCTCGTTCGATCGCCAAGGCGACCGGCCGTGAATATGTCCGCATGTCGCTCGGCGGCGTGCGCGACGAGGCCGAGATCCGTGGCCACCGGCGCACCTATATCGGCTCGATGCCTGGCAAGGTCATCCAGTCGATGAAGAAGGCGAAGAAGGCCAACCCGCTCTTCCTGCTCGACGAGATTGACAAGATGGGCCAGGACTTCCGCGGCGATCCGTCTTCGGCGCTGCTCGAGGTGCTGGATCCGGAGCAGAACAGCACGTTCAACGATCATTACCTCGAGGTCGATTACGACCTGTCGAACGTGATGTTCGTGACGACCGCCAACACGCTGAACATCCCCGGCCCGTTGATGGACCGTATGGAGATCATCCGGATCGCCGGATACACCGAGGATGAGAAGCTCGCGATCGCCAAGAATCACCTGTTGCCGAAGGTCGTGAAGAACCACGGCCTGAACGACAAGGAGTTCTCGCTGGACGATGAGGCGCTGCGTTTCGTCATCCGCCGCTACACGCGGGAGGCTGGCGTGCGGAGTCTGGAGCGCGAGTTGGCCACGCTGGCGCGCAAGGCGGTCAAGGACATCCTGCTGAAGAAGGTGAAGTCGGTCGAGGTCAACGAGAAGATCGTAGAGGAGTATCTCGGCGTCCCGCATTATCGCTATGGCGAGGCGGAACTCGAGGATCAGGTCGGCGTCGTGACGGGCCTCGCCTGGACGGAAGTCGGCGGCGAGATCCTGACGATCGAAGGCGTCATGATGCCCGGCAAGGGTCGCATGACCGTCACCGGCAACCTTCGCGACGTGATGAAGGAATCGATCTCGGCGGCGGCGTCCTATGTTCGCTCGCGGGCTGTCGATTTCGGCATCGAGCCGCCGCTGTTCGACCGGCGCGACATCCACGTGCACGTGCCGGAAGGCGCGACGCCCAAGGATGGACCTTCGGCTGGCATCGCGATGGTGACCGCGATCGTCTCGACCATGACCGGCATCGCCGTCCGCAAGGACGTCGCCATGACGGGCGAGATCACGCTGCGGGGTCGCGTCCTGCCGATCGGCGGGTTGAAGGAGAAGCTGCTCGCGGCGCTGCGCGCCGGGATCAAGACGGTGATGATCCCCGAGGACAATGCCAAGGATCTCGCCGAGATCCCGGACAATGTGAAGAACGGTCTCGAGATCATTCCGGTCGCCCGGATGGACGATGTTCTGGCACACGCGCTGGTGCGTAAGCCGGAGCCGATTACATGGGATGAGAGTAAGGTGGTGGCCGACAAGGCGGTCGTCGCCGAGGACGATCCGGCATCGGCTCTGACGGCTCACTAACGGCTCAATCCTGCGAAAAAGAAGACGCCCGCCCCCTCGGCGGGCGTTTTCATGCGCTATTTCACCGAATTATCGGCCAAAAGCGCAGAATTCCGCCAGTTTCGCTTGCCTTTGGCCTCGTTTTCAGTGATTTCTCGCGCTCGGTCGGGTCATGCGAATCGTCCCGGCTCAAGACCTGAGAAAGGATCATCCATGGCTAACAAGAACGATCTCATCGCTGCCGTCGCCGAGCGTACCGGCACGTCCAAGGCCGCCGCCGCGGAGGCTGTCGACGCCACGTTCGACGTGATCACGGCTGCCCTGAAGTCGGGTGACGAGGTCAAGATCATTGGCTTCGGTAATTTTAGCGTCGCCGCGCGCGCCGCGAGCGAAGGCCGCAATCCGCGTACCGGCGAGACGATCCAGATCGCCGCTTCCAAGACGCCGAAGTTCAAGGCCGGCAAGGGCCTGAAGGACGCCGTCAACTAAGCCATTCTCGGCTTGTTGGGTTTCTACGGCCTTGCGCTTCCGGCGCGAGGCCGTTTTATTTTGTGCGTGCGACGCAAAGGCTCGATTTCCGGACTTGTAAGGCAGGGCGCTTTTCGCCTACACGTCTCGGCGCTGCAGGACACTGCGGGCGATTAGCTCAGTTGGTAGAGCGCCTCGTTTACACCGAGGATGTCGGGAGTTCGAGTCTCTCATCGCCCACCATGCCTCCGCGCGACGCGCGCCGGCCTCCTGCGCCCCTCTCCCCTCTTCCCTGCTTGATCCCCGCATTGGGCTCACAATCCTTTCCTGGGCCCCCTGTGTCGATTTGGGCTCTGTGCGGTCCGATGGTGGCTCGCGGGATACGCGCGGCTTCGTGCGCGTGAACTGTCTGGGTCAACAGTGGGGAAGGGCCATTTTGGCCGGTTCCAGCGGTTTTCGCCGGCTTATCCGGTTTTCCACAATACCGCTGGATCGCGTGCTTGACTTGGATAGGTCGGTACCGTACTTCAGCGCTCAACACGACGCGGCGACGAGCTGCGGCGCCCCCGGAAGGGGACCCCAGCGGGGGTGTAGCTCAGTTGGTTAGAGCGCCGGCCTGTCACGCCGGAGGTCGCGGGTTCGAGCCCCGTCACTCCCGCCATTCATTCTACCGAGCCCCGGATCGCAATGCATCCATGGGCGGGACATGAATTGGAAGCCGTCACGGACCTCACGGGTTCGATCCGCTTCCGGTTCTTCTGCACGATGCGGCCAAGGCCGTGTCGACCCGAAAGGGGCACCCGCGGGGGTGTAGCTCAGTTGGTTAGAGCGCCGGCCTGTCACGCCGGAGGTCGCGGGTTCGAGCCCCGTCACTCCCGCCATTCTCTCCCAGTCTCCATCGATGTGTTCTGCACCGGGCGTCATTCCCCGCCTCGTTTCACTCGCGCGCCGGTTGCGTAACTTTCCTTTGCCTCTATGAATGCGCAGAGTCTTCTTTGCGAAGAGTGCGCCGCCGATGACCTCGATTGACGCCGTCCTGCCACCTCCGCGTCTCGATCCTGTCAGGATCCGGCGCTCGCTCATGCTGGCTCTCGCCGTGGTGGCACCATGGGCCGTTGGCATCGCCGTGGGCGAGGCTGCGAACGGTTCGGTTGCCGCCTTTGGCGCGTACCTGCTGATTGTTTCTTTCCCGACCGTGCCGCTTGTCCGGCCGTTTGCGACGCTCGGAGCCTCGGCGCTTGTCCTGAGCTTCTTTGCCGGTCTTGGCGCGAGCATAGCGCTCGGCAGTCCCGCCTTCTTCATCGTCGCCGTTCTGGCCGCGCTCGCGCAGGCTGCCGCCGAACTCCGGGGTGGCCCGCTGCGCCTGCCGGTGGCATTGGGTGCGCTGGCCTTCTTTCTGGCGGTCGAGCAGATGCCCGCGGGCGGAGCGCTGATCTATGGCGGGCTCTTCCTCGCTGGCGCGCTGTGGGGTGGTCTCATCGCGGCCGTCGTGCTTCCCAGGGCGCCGGCGAAGCCTGCTCCCAAGGTGAGCGGGGAGGCGGCTGCTACGCGCTTTCTCGGCGTTGCAGCGGTGACGAGCCTGCTCGGCTCGCTGGCGGCAGTCTTCGTGCCAAGCTCCCATCCGGGATGGCTGCCGGCTGCGGCGCTGCGCGTCCTCAAGCCGACGCGGGCCGAGACCCTGCGCCGCATGAAGCAGCGCGGCATGGGCAGCCTGCTGGGCGCGGCGGCGGGTGGATTGATCCTCGGCTGGGCCAGCGCCGCCTGGCTGCACGCGCTGCTCGTGGGCGGGCTGGTATTCGCCATGCTGACGATCGGGGCCAAGCGCTATGGCGCGTGGACCTTTTGCCTGACGGCCGTGGCACTCGCCTTCGACCTGGGACCTGCGGCGCATCCGCTTCCCGTGGCCGTCGACCGGGTTCTGCTGACGGTCGGAGGCCTGTGTGTCGCCGCCATCGCCATCGGCCTGCTGCCAGTCGGCGCGACGACGCCTGCCGGGGCCGCGCCGACGCGGACCGAGAGCGGCCTTCCGAGCCAGAATGGGTGATGGCGGACTTCGCTCGGGCGACTGCCATGTTGATTTCCACCGCGCCGCCGCCACCTGCAGGCCTCGCCGCGGCGAATACTTATGCTGCGGCGCAATGACGATAGGATTAGATCGAGAGCTGTGACAAGTTTATCATCCTGTTGCTGGCCTCGGTCACGAATGATTCGAATCCGGTCGGCATATCAGGGGGTTCTCATGGAAACTCTACTGCCTTTGATCATCCAGGTGGTTGCCGGCTTGATTGGCGGCAACGCGGCCGGCGCGGCCCTCAAGGAGAAGAGCCTCGGGACGACCGGGAACTCGATCGCCGGGGGCGTCGGCGGCATCATTCTGGGACAGATCCTGCAGGCACTGATGGGCGGCGCGGCGCCGGACGCGGGTGCCGCGATGGCCGGCATGGACATCGGCAAGATCGTCACCGACATTGTGGGGGGCGGCGCCGGTGGCGCGATCCTGACCGCCATTGTCGGCATGTTGAAGAATCAGGTTTCCGGCGCGCGATAGCCGCACCGGCATCCCGTGCGGGATCGTTTCCGCGGAAGCACAGGCTGAGAAAAATGGGGGCGATTCGTCCCCATTTTTAATGAAAGCCGCCCTTATGGTGAACTGCCGGTTTCCACCGGCAATCGGGCGCTTTCCGTGCCTTTCGGCGGGACATCTCGCCGCACGCCTCATTGCTTTCATTTCTCCAGTTCTAATTTTTGCCGGTTTTCGGCCGGGATGCGCTAGGGTGGGGCTCCAGGGCGCTTCCTCCGAGCGGGCTTGGGGCTTGCCACGTCTGTTCGCCTCCGATAAGCCTCGCCTCATGTTTCGACCGCCGCCCCGGCGGATCGCCGCCTTTTCGCGGCCGGCCGATATCGTAGTTGAGTGAAACGCTTGGCGGCCTTTTTGCGCCGCACCATCCGAAGGCGGCGGCGCGGCTGCCCGGGGATGGAGCAACGGAGCCGGATTCATGGAAGACCTGTTGCGCGAATACCTTCCGATCGTCGTGTTCCTCGGGATCGCCCTCGTGATCGGTCTGGCGCTGCTGATTTCACCGTTCCTTGTCGCCTATCGCAATCCGGATCCCGAGAAGCTCTCCGCCTATGAGTGCGGCTTCAACGC
>Ga0182738_1001008_pt1 | contig 36890 bp, 28 predicted proteins | sample eDN5th30CBELigMG_FD_128876 | JGI IMG/M metagenome (GOLD analysis project Ga0182738, IMG submission 128876) | Enriched Miracle-Growth compost microbial communities from Emeryville, California, USA - eDNA 5th pass 30_C BE-Lig MG (version 2)... ...
AAACGAAAAAGATTTGACCACCAGCAGCGAAGGCCGTGAACCCTGGCGCCGCGTGGTGGTGGCGCCGCAGGGTATGCGTTATACGCCGCGTTCCGGCGGTTCTTCCCGCCGCCCGCGCTCCAATGGCAACCGCCATCACCAGCGCCTTGGCGGCTAAATAGTTATAATATGTCCCGTTCAGAAAAACCGTGTTAGGCAAGAATAAAAAGAAGCAAACTCCGTCATGGCGCGCTATGCTGGGATTGCGCCCCTGGCGCAACCCGGATTTGGAGTGGTCGGAAGTGGATGGCAAAGTCGTCATCCAGATTAAACACGAACAGCGCAAAACCGGCTGGAAATCCTGGATAGTCGGTTTATTCCTGCCAGCGCCGCCTGATCGCAAGGTGGAACTGGACACCATCGGCAGCGAAGTATGGCTGCAAATCGACGGCAAGCGTACAATGGGCGAAATCGCCGCTGCGCTGGCGCAGAAATATCAGCTGGCGCCGCGCGAGGCGGAACTTTCGTTGCAGCAATATTGCAAGGAACTGGGCCGCCGCGGTTATGTCGGTTTCGTCAAACCGCCAGCTGGGGAGGACGCCTAAAAGTACTTTTGGGTAAAAGTACTTTTATAGCGGCACATCAGGTAAAATCTAAGGACAATGCTGTCCGTAAGAACATTTTAGACTAACGATTAAAAGGAATTCGCATATGGCAACAACGGCAAGTGGCTCCGCTAAAATCGAACGGCAGATATCTCTGCCCATGTCACAGGCAGTCAAAATTGCCTGGCGTAACATCACTATTCGTCTTTCGCGCGCCATCATCACCGGCGCCGGCACGTTGCTGGGCATTGCGTTTTTGATGAGCGTCTTCACCGCCAATTTCGTGCAACAAGCGCAGGGCATCGAAATCTCCGCTGCCCAGCAACAGAAAAACGCCTGGCTGGTGGTCATGAGCTTGCTGGTGTCGGTGGTGGGAATCACCAACGCTATGTTGATGAGCGTCACCGAGCGCTACAAGGAAATTGGCACCATCAAATGTCTGGGTGCCCTGGACAACTTTGTGGTGCGCATGTTCCTGATTGAGTCTGGCCTGCTGGGGCTTGTTGGATCGGCCATTGGCGCCGCCGTCGGGATGCTTTTCATGCTGGCCACCGGATTAAGCGTTTTGGGCCAATTGAACTGGAGCGGGTTATTTGCTTCCTTTGGGATTTGCATCCTGTTGGGCACCGTGCTCAGTGTGGTGGCGGCGGTTCCGCCCGCCATCCGCGCCGCCAAAATGCCGCCGGCCGATGCCATGCGCACGGAAATTTAGTTATCTTAATTATCACGATTTGAGGAGCTTGGAAGGAAATGGTCACAGAAACAACGGTCAATCCGAATGAAGAAGAAAGTTACACCGGCAACGAAAACGTGGTGCGCGTTCGTGGCGTCACGCGCACTTACGAAGTGGGCGGTCAACCCGTGCACGCGTTGCGCGGCGTAGATATCGATATCAAGCGCGGCGAATACATTTCTATCATGGGGCCATCCGGTTCTGGTAAAAGCACGTTGTTCAACATGGTGGGCGGCCTGGATAAACCCACCACCGGCACCGTCTTTATTGACGAAGTTGACATTGCCCAGCTGGACGCTTTCGAATTGGCATGGATGCGTTGCCGCAAGATCGGCTATATCTTCCAGAGTTATAACCTGATCCCGGTCATGACGGCGCTGGAAAATATCACGCTGCCAATGATTTTCGCCGGCGCAGATCTGGATGAACAAATGGAAAAAGGCCGCAAACTACTGGAAGCGGTCGGCATCGCACATCGTATGCACAACAAACCGATGCAGCTTTCCGGCGGTCAGCAGCAGCGCGTGGCCATCGCGCGGGCCCTCGCCAACGATCCCGCCATCATCCTGGCTGACGAGCCGACCGGTAACCTGGACCAAAAAACCGGTCACGAAATCATCGAATTGCTCAAACGCCTCAATCGTGAAAGCGGCGTCACCATCATCACCGCAACACACGACGACAAAATGCTGAACGTGTCCGACCGCATCGTGTGGATCACCGACGGCAAAATCGACCGCATTAAACACCGCTCCGAAGTCGACATCACCGTGGGAACCGTGGAAGGCGGCGTTTAAAAGTACTTTTTATCTGCTCAGCGCGTCCTCTCCTGCGAGAGGACGCGCTTTTTTCGTGCCGGCGATATGCGATAATAGCGAACGCAATTTCGGATTTTTTCCGTGTACAACATGATACAAAGCCCCAAACAAATCGACATCGCGCCATTAATGGGACATTCCTTCAGCCCGCCCTAAGTCAAAATGCTGGACGCGTTTATCGCCAGACAGGCGGCATCCTAAAAGTACTTTTTCGGGTGTCTTTTTTAAAATATATGTTTCAAATTTTCTCTGTAGTGGTATAATACAATATATTATCGAACCGGTTCGTTAGTGGTTTAATATTATTTGGAAGGGGCATACATGAACAGAGAGAAAAAACACGGCTTTACACTCATCGAGCTTCTTGTTGTTATTGCTATAATATCAATTCTGGCAGCCATCCTATTTCCTGTGTTCGCACGGGCCAGGGAAAGTGCCCGCCGCACCAGCTGTTTGAGTAATTTGAAACAGATGGGGCTTGCCACTTTGATGTATGTGCAGGATTGGGATAGTCATTATTTTCTGCGAGGGTATGGTGCGCCAACCGGGCACTATGGAAGTAATCCCAGGCAAATGTGGTGTCCTTATGTGAGCGAGGAATGGTTTCTGCGTCCATATGTGAAAGAGATTAATATCTTTCGCTGTCCCAGCAAGAACAAAGTATGGACGAGTTATGCCTACAACCGTTATCCTGGCAATCTCCCCTATACTGAATCGATGATTCAATATCCTTCCCAGATGGTGGCTTTTCTGGATGACTCCTACAGTAACACGGTGGGCTATAACCCGGATGGCACGAAAACGTTCAGCTACAACGGCGTGACCTTTTCCCGCTCTTGGAGCAACTGGCACGTGAATTTTTGCCGGCAGCTTGATACCAGTCCCTGTCCTGTGGAAGATCGATATTACGGGCGTCATTTGGGCGGTTCGAATGTTGCCTTCATGGATGGCCATGCCAAATGGATGAAACCACAAACACTGTATAATAACGGAAATGACACTCCCTATTACGATGGTGGAGCTGTTTTTTAATGAATATTTGATACTATGCATAAAAGTACTTTTACCCGCGTTCTCACGCTTTGCTTTCTGACGATTACCCTCGCTTTTAGCACTGCTCTTGCGCAGGAAGTCCCGCGGCCGTTGGGATTGTGGCCGCGCGGGGATAAGGCTTATCTGGCGGCGGGGCTATCGATGCCATTGTGGCCACAATTACCGCCGGGAACCGCCAGCAGTCAATCTCCTTTAACCTTAACCATCTCCTTTCCGCCCGGTTTTTCGATTACTGCATGGGCAAAATCCAGGGCATTCGCGGTGCATCCCAAACCGCTGATAGTTCCGTCATCGGTGCAGCGCAATCAGCATGATGCCAACCACGCCGTCTACGAAATAAAAATTCCCGCCAGCGAACTGCCAACAGGCAAGAGTTACGGGCGCTTGGCGTTGATGGTGAATCCAGGAAATAATGCCGCTGGTGAATATCAGGCCGAGCTGAAACTGGGAGAAGAGAGCGCAAAAGTACTTTTGACAGTGCTGCCACCACTGGATGGCAAACGCCCGCAACGGCTGCGCATCGGAGTGTATAACTATAACGGTCTAACCGACGCGGACTGGCTCCACGACATGGATGAAGCGGTGTTGAAATCCGGCATTAACCTGATCTGCGACATGCGTCCCATGAAAACCGGCGACACGCCGCAAACCGTCACCAGCCGCCTGGCCACCAAAGGTGTGGATGGTGGCGTGACATGGTTTTGGAAAGGTTTCGCGGAGCGCGCCGGCAAAACATTGCCCGATTTGATCCGCAAAAATGCCCCGGGGAAGAATAATCCCACAGCGGGCCTGGCCTCCACCTGGACCATCGAACATCGCGAGCAGGTGATGCCCTTATTGAAGGCCGATCTTCAGCAAACGCTGTCTTCCGGCCTGTATCACAGCGTGGTTTTGGATCACGAAGAGCGCGCTCTGAGCCGTGACGGCAAAACGGCTGAAGGCGATATTTATAACCCCGGCACGATGGAAGCATTTGCAAAATTCGCCAAATTGGATAAAACGCCCCCCGCGGATGCCGCCTATATCGCCGAACACAACGCGCAACAATGGACGGATTTCCGTACCTGGCAATCGGCGCAGCTTTCTGCCATGGTGGCAGATGCTTTACAGGAAATTGATCCGCTGATCGAATATGGACTTTATTCGGGATATGAATACGCGCCGCCGCTCGAAGGCCGTACCCATCAATGGTATTCGGTGGACTGGCACAAAATGGCCAGCGAGGGCAAAGTACAATTCGGCTCGGCTGGCTATTATGGCGCAGCAGCAGATATCCGGCACACCGCTGATGCTCTGAATGGAAAACCTTTCATTCCCGCCGAAATGTTCGTGGTTAATTTCGTATCCAAAGCCAAAACCCTGCCTGAACCCGGCGCCTTCGCATCCCGCCTGCTGGCGGCCACGCTCAACGGCGGCGGAAAAGGCGGCGTCAATATCTGGTATCTTTCGGTGCTGGATGCAGGGGCTTATTCGGCTATCGCTAAAGTCAGCCATCTTCTGGCCGATGTGGAATCTTTTCTCATTGACGGCAAACGCGCCGATAATCTGCTCCATCTGCCGCGCGGTGTGGATCCGCAAAACGTCTTCGTCTATCAACTGGGCCAGCGGCGTTTGGCCATTGTGCTCAACCGCAGCGCCACCCAAACCCTGGACTTCCGCGCTGCATGGAAAGATCAGATCATCAAACCGGATACCACTGAACTGGTCAGTGGCGCTCACCTGGGTAATCAAAAGTTACTGCAAGCAACACTTAAACCCTACCAATTCGCTGCGTTCCTGACTTTTTCTGATGGGAATTAAAATGTATCGCATGTAAAAGTACTTTTACACTCCCTCACTTCCCAATATCTGGTAAACCTGCAAGCAGAACATCATAATGTTATAAAAAAAAGTTACCAGCTATCACACGTCATTTAGCATGGACGACGATGGGCACAAGCTATGGGAAACTGAGGGAAAAACCGGAATGCCTGAGGATAACATCAGGGGGTTAGGGATAGCGGAGGAAAACCCGCTCGTTTATCCTCAGCCATAAGGATAAATCAAATGCTCCAATTAAATAGATTTCCCTTGCATCCAACCACTTTCACCTGCTGGTTATCCCTATTTCCCCAGGCCTAATAATAATTAATAACCTAATCAAAAAAATTGCCGTTCCAAACGCGCGAGAGGAAAACTATGGAAAACAGGAAAACAATATCATTCGCCCTACCAACAATTTCTTTTTCGCAGGATAGAAACCTCACTTCACGAAAAAGTGATTTCTGTAAAAAACTTATATCAACCTCGAATCCACGTGACCTTAAAGTACTTTTAGATCATGCATCTTCCACACGTTCAATCTTGGCGCGGGCGCGGCCAGGAACGGTGGGGATGCCGTAACGTGTTTCATACCAGTTTTGCACCTCGCCCCACAATACGTGTTCAGCCGTCAGTTTGCGCCGCATTTCCTGCAATTCTTGAGTCTGGGCCAAATATGACTTTTGCTCTTCCGGGGTGAGCGTTTTGGCATAACCCAGACGCAGCACATCGCGGGTGAGCTTGAGATGATCCAGCCCTTTACGCAGGAATTCAATGCGTTGCAGGACATAGCCATCGCCCGAGTCTTTCCCCGCGGTTTGCGTAGCGCGATCCAGAATAGCATACGCAGGATTTAAGACTTCATCCGTGTAAAGATACGGAATCACCGGATAACTGCCGGTCAGAGAACTGGGCGGTATCGGATGACTTTTCGCCACCTGGGCGTAAAGGCCATTTTTCACATTCGGCCCTTCATTGGGGAAACCAGGGACAGGATACGCAGCTTTTTGGGTGAAATTTTCCCAGTATTGCAAGTAGCCTTTCATTTCCGGCGCGGCTTTGCCGAATGCGGAACAGTATTCATCGATGATCTGATCGACACTCATTTCGGGATGAACGCTGAGCCGCGCAATGACATAATACAGCGGACCTTGCGTGGCCCAGTGGCCGTTGAGGGTATCGAAATAAAAGCCCTGCATGTTATGCTTGATCGCGAATTTAAAGAAATCACCCTGGGTGTGTAATGGCAACAGCTGAGCGATTGCTCCCGTGTGCCACCAGTTTGGCCGCAGGAACAATTGGGAGCCGTTGCGCTGCCAGCTTTGCCATTCATCATAGGCCCAGGGATGCGGCACGACTTGCAAAATCACAGCCGGATCGAGTTCCAGGCCCGCGCGTGGCGGCTGGCTGTAAGCGCTGTAAGCATAAGTGGAAAGCGTGATATTGGGATTAATAACTTTCATCTTGGCGATGAGCCGGTTCCAGAATTTTACGTAGCGCGCGGTGAGATTGGTATTCCCGCGAAAAATCGCTTCCAGATCATCCACTTGCGGTTCGTCCATGGGGCGCGTGGCAAGGCTGGTATCGAAGCCGGTGCCGTCATTGGGGCAAACATTCCAATTGTCCGGTGCGCCGGCGGCTTTCCATTCGGCGATGATTTTTTCATCGACAGCTTCGTTGGAAAGGTTTAATTTCACCCGCTTAGGAAGCGGCCAGGGCATTTTATATTTGCCACCCGGTGGGGGCGAAGCGAAGAGATCAGGATCGGTTTCGTGATACTTTTCCCACCAATCCCCAAAAGCATGGCCGAATGTTGGAATGGAGCGGTCACCGAGTTGAAAATTTCGCTGCCAGGCCGTGGCTTCGTCTTGTACTTTTGCATGTACTTTTTGAGAGAGAATAGGTTTATCGCCCTTGTAAGCACGACGATAAAGCGTGTTCGGCAACATTCGCTTGGACAAAGCCGGGCGATCCTGAATGTTGAGATTGGGAAGAACAATAGTAGTGCGTTTAGGAATGTAAGTTCCCACGGCGCCGGGCCATAACCAGCGCACACCGAGTTGTTCATCCAGGAAACGGCTGACCGCCCATATGGTGGCAGCGTTCCATTCGCCGGCCTGATGTCCGCGCTGGGTAATGGGCGTGTTGTGCCCGGCAAATAGCAACGTATTTCCCTGGGTTTTGATGATGTAGGTATCGACAGGCAGCTTTTGGGGATCGATGCCCCACTTGCGGGCTGTCTGGCCGTTGCCGATTACCAGACGCGCGTTTTCTGCAGGAAGCAAATCCCCGGCGCTTGGTGAAAGGATGGGGATTTTAGCGCCAGTCGCACGTTGCAGGTGATATTGTAATTCCGTAGCAGCGGTTTGCGCCAACGGCGAATCGGGGTTTTCAATAATGATAGCGCTGGCGGGTTGGCCGTCTTTGACGAGATAGAATTCAGCGTTCGCTTGATGACCTAGCGCGATGGCGAAAATTGCCAGAAAAATGATCTTAATAATCTTATTCATGAGTTGTACGTAGTTCTAAAAGTACTTTTAGAAGGAGTTGCTACATCGTGCTATTTAAGCACGCACCAAATTTCGCCGTTCATCAAATTTTCTAATTTCTGCCATTTTACATGGCCATCTGCGTAGAGATTATTGAGGCCACCATTATGTAAGCCTGCTTCCTGGTGATAATAATTGAGTTTCATTTTCGCAGTAGTCTGCGGAAAAAATATCGTTAAAGCTTGACTGGCTGTAGCATCGTCCCTTTCCATACTAAGCGTTTGGCGATAGTAATATAAGGCAGCCTCGGTAAGATTGATCGTTGTCGATGGTTCTTCCACCAAACTTTCTCGAATGCCGTCATAGATCGGATGCAAGTTGCCACAATATGTGCCACCGGCGCCGGTTCCTGCCCTGGAATCTCCCAATGTGTATCCAAACGCTTCATTATACGAATAACCAATTTCCCAATTATCCGGCATACTCGGACAACGGCTGACTTGTTTGCCTTTGATATATGGTTCTAAGAACGCATCATACCAATTTTGACTAACAGGTCTTAAATTCCATCCAAATGGATAATAACTATCATAATCTTGTTTATACATCTCAATCGCCAAACCCATTTGTTTCATATTGGAAAGGCATGAAGCGGCGCGTGCGCTTTCGCGCGCCCGCGCAAAAACAGGAAATAATATTGCTGCGAGTATTGATATAATGGCAATAACAACTAATAATTCTATTAGTGTGAATCCTTTTTTGTCGCCTGCTGGTCTTTGTTGTAACATCACATTCTCCCCAAAAGTACTTTTATCGTTGTGCTCCATGTAGTATTCCCCAAAAGTACCTGTGGTTAAACCTCGTTATCGTCTACTTTTTCTTGTTATCGTCTTTATTTACCAATTCTCTGTCTTTTCGGCTCTGCTTACGAAATTCCAGCGGAGACATTTCAAAATGCCGCCGGAATAAATCGTTGAAATAGGTGGGCGAACGATAACCCAACACGCGGCAAATATAAATCATGGTAAAGCTGGTGTCCCGCAGCATAATCACAGCCTGTTCCAAACGGCATTGCGTTACAAATGCGGTAAAAGTCTGGCCGGTTTCGCGGTGAAAACGCTGGGCGAACTGAGCGCGCGATAAATACACAACGCGCGCCACGCTTTCGAGAGTTAAGTTCTCATGCAAATGGTCGCGTATGTATTGCTGGGCGCGGTCAATGGGATTATAGTTGGGGATAATACTGGATTCGTTTTCCTGCACCGAGCTGGGATAAAGAAAGCGTTCTTCTTCCAAATCGCGTTGCAACAAAAGGAGAAACGTTCGCAGCAGATGATTGCAAATTTCGGTATATCCAGACCTCATTTCCCGCAGCTCGCGTTCGATGTCCTCGAATAAGCGCAGCAATCGATCATCCAGAGTAAACACAGTTTCACGCGTCTGCGATCCATAATGCAATTCACCGCGGCTGTGACAAATCCACGCCTGAACCCGCCGGCCAAAAGGACGAAACCACAACAATTCACAGGCGCCATGCAACCTTCTTTCGCCTTCCAGATGCGGATGCGGCCCCATCGGCTTGGGAACTCCGGCTGGAATAAAAACTCCTTCGCCCTGGTTACAATGCAAAATATAGTTACCAAAATGAAGATCGGCCTGACCGGAAGTCACAAATACAAGTTGTAGCGAACGAATCTCCACTTGATGATCATCGTGCCAGTGGGCCAATATTTCATGATGATTTTTCCCCCGCGCGGCCACGCGTTTGCCCTTTCGTGGTTTTGGCGTTAATCGCGCGTTGGGCACTTTCATCATTTGCCGCGCTAACGGACGTGCTATAGTGATGCGATCCATCCCGGTTTCATCCATCCATGGAATGAGTTTCTTTTGCAGAAGCTGTAAAATAGGATTTGATGGGAGAGACATAAAAGTACTTTAAAAAATAATAACCTCATGTTATGCATCACGGACATAACTTATCCGTAGTCCCAGGTCTTTAGCCTGCGTTTATTGGAATGGCGCAGGCTAAAGACCTGCGACTACGATTTTCCCACGTAACATGACTAATAACAACAACGCTTCATACTATATCATCGGCCAACGCGCGAAAGGCAGAACAAATATCGAAGAAGCATTTTTTACATCTGGTCAAACTGTTAGAATGAATGAAAAGTACTTTTTTGGATAACCATAGAAAGCAACCCATGAAAAACCAAAAAACTACCGGAGAGCATCTACCGCAAGAAGCCGATTTTTGCGACACTAATGCTCAACAGAAAAAAGCAACAACGCCCACAAAAGACCAGATTTGTCCCAATTGTGGAGCATTGTTGCAATCACAAAAATGTAAACTGATTTGCACCACGCCAGGATGCGGATATCGCGTTACCTGTAGCGAGTGGTAAAAGTACTTTTGGGAAACACAGAGGAGAATATCAATGCGCGTCACTTGTGAACGTAACCAGTTAACCGCCGCCCTTGGTGTGGTTAACCGCGCCGTCGCCAGCCGTAATACCATCCAGATATTGAATAACGTGCTCATCGAAGCGGATGGCAGCGAGCTCAAACTCACCGCCACCGATCTGGACACTTCCATCACCAATGTGGTGGAAGCGCAAGTGGATGAAAGCGGCGCTCTGGCGGTTCCCGGACGGGTGCTCGGTGATGTGGTGTCGCGCATGCCGGATGCGCCGGTCACGTTGGAGCTGCAGGACGGCAAAGTCAAAGTGCAGTGTGGCAAAAGCTCCTATGTGATCTTATCGCTGCCCGCCGAAGATTTCCCCGCCACGCGCCAGGTCAGCGAGGGCGAAGAACTGGAATTTCCGCAATGCGATCTCAAGGAAGCCTTGCGCCTGACAGCCTTTGCGGCCAGCCGCGAAGAAAACCGTTCCATCCTGATGGGTGTGTTGTTTGAAGCCAAGGAAAAGCAATTTATGCTAGTGGCCACCGATACACATCGATTGGCCTTAAAAAAATTAGAACTGCAAAAACCGGTCACCAAGCCGCTTTCGGCGGTAATTCCAGCACGGCCACTGGGAGAAATCGAACGTCTGCTGCGTGATACCGCCGAGGAAACCGTCAAAGTATATATTGGCAACGGCCAGGTGCAGGTAAGCCTCAACCGCGTCACATTGACATCACGTTTGCTGGACGGGCAATTCCCCAACTATGAAAAAGTACTTCCCAGCTCCACTGAACGCAAAGTGCGCTTTGACCGCAATGAAATGCTGGATGCGCTGAAGCGTTTGGAAATCGTGGCCTTCCACAGCGCCGAAAAAGTGCGCATCGCCACTCAAACCGACACCCTCGAATTAACCGCGGAAAGCGCCGAAGTGGGAAGCGGCCGCGAATATGTACCCATTTCGATGGACGGCGAAGACATCACCATCGCGTTCAATGCGCGTTATGTGATGGAAGTGCTGGATCATCTGAATACCGAAAATGCCGTTCTCGAACTCACCGGGCCGCTCAATCCCGGATTGGTGCGAGCCGCTGAAGGAACCTCGGTGCGCGACGACTTTTCCTATGTCGTTATGCCCATGCAGATTTAGCGAGTGCTGAGTGGAAAATGCTGGGTACAAAAGTACTTTTACTCAGCATTCAGCCCTCACAACTCAGCACTTTCCCATGATTGTTCGTTCGTTGCGCATTCAAAACTTCCGCAATTACACGGCGCAGGAGATTGAGCTTCCAGAAGGCATTTCAGCATTTCTGGGCGAAAACGGCCAGGGGAAAACCAATCTGCTGGAAGCTATCTGCGTGCTCGCCACCACCAAATCGCCGCTGGTGGATCGCGATCGCGAATTGATCCGCTGGGAACAACGCGAGGCGCGGCTGGGCGCCAAAGTGCAAACCACGCTGCCTTATCCGCAGGAACGCACCCTCGAATACATCTGGAAAGTCAAGGGAAATGGCGTTTCCCGCCAGATGCGATTGCAGGGAATTCCTCAGGACGCGCTGATGTATTGGCTGGGGCAGTTGCAGGTGGTGGCGTTTTTTCCGCATGATCTGGTGATCGTGCACGGCGAACCAGCGGAAAGGCGGCGTTTCATCAACGTGGAATTGGGCAAAAATAACCACGCGCATTTCCATGACACGCTGCGCTACCGGCGCGTGTTGCAACAACGTAATTCGCTGCTGCGTCAGTTTGCCGAGCATAAAATTGCTAAAAGTACTTTTACGGAACAGTTGCGCGATTGGAATCACCAGTTGATCGGATATGGCTCACGCGTATTCAGCCAGCGCGCTTTGTTTATCCATGAACTGGCGCCGTTGGCGCAGCAGGTGCATCAAACGCTGGCCGGAACGCCCACCCATTTTTCCATCCGTTACTTGCCGGGACTTGGAACGCCGGTGGAGGACACTCAGGCGATCCATTGGAAAGAAGCCTTCCGCGAATCACTGGAACGCAATCACGCCAATGAATGCCGCCGCGGCACCACGCAGAGCGGGCCGCATCGCGATGACCTGGAACTGACCCTGGATGGAATTGAGTTGCGCAAATTTGGTTCGCAGGGCCAGCAACGATTAGCCATTCTCGCCATGAAACTGGCCTTAGCGCGCTGGACACAGCAGATTAATGGCGAAGCGCCGATCCTGCTGCTGGATGACGCCTTCAGCGAACTGGACGCGCGGCGGCGCAAGTGTGTGTTGGAATTTGCCCATGAATTCCCGCAAACTTTCATCACCGCCACCGATGCAGCATTTCTGGAAGGAGTACCCGCGACGTTGTGGAAAGTAGCGGCTGGAGGCGTGCAAAAGTACTTTTCCTAAATCATACAGAGTTATCCATAAAGTTATTCATGGTAATGGATAAGTAGGCTGAGTTACAGAATAAAAGTCCTTGGCTCATGTTCGGGATTTGTGCAAACATCATATTCTTACATTTGTCACATGTCACACTGATTCTTACATTTGTCACACTGAGCAAAGTCGAAGTGTCACAAATGCTTTCATCGCTAAAAGTACTTTTGATAAAAGGCTTCGACTTCGCTCTGCCTGACAATTAGAACAAATACGGAACAGGAGTAAAAGTACTTTTACGTAGCCGCAGGTCTTTAGCCTGCGTCTTGGGGAACCGCACAGGCTGAAAACCTGCGGCTGCGATATCCTTTGCGTTAGTTCTGGATCAATAAGAGAGAACCATGGAAGAAGTCCGTGAAATAGTCAATTCGATGCTTGATTCCCGTGGTTGGCGGGTGCGCATTCTGGAGCAGATGGCGGTAGAACTGTGGCCGGAAGTGGTGGGCGAACATGTGGCGCAACACACCATGGCGGTGCGTTTTAAAAACGGCACGCTCTTTGTGCGCGCCCGCTCACCGCAATGGACGCAGGAATTGCACTTTCATGTGCCGCGCATCATCACGCGCCTCAACGGACGGCTGGGCAGGGAAATGGTGCAGAAAATCAGTTGCCGCGTCACGCCGCCGCGTGGCATCAAAGTGGGCGCGCTCAAACCCAATTGGGAAGATCCCACCTTTCCCGAAAAGCCACCTTTGCCCGCCAAAAAAGCCGCCGCGCAGAACGATTTCGCCAAACGCCGCGCCCATGAACTGACGTCGCCCATTGAGGATGAGGAAATGCGGGAGACCATGGAACGATTAATCGCTTCCGTGCTGCGGGCGCAACGGGAGCGCGAGGAAAATGAGAGCGAATAACAACCGGCAATATGCCGCATTGCTCGAAGCGCTGCATCAATGTCATTCCACGCTCACGCGCGAAGGCGCTTCTCGCTTGTTCTGCGTCACTCCCACCGCGGAAGCGTTGAACGAACAACCAGTTTCCGGCCTCATCGCCACATCTCCCAAAAAACGCCGGGGTCCCCGCGTGGCGGTGCGAACGCGGCGGCATTATCATCAGCATCAGGTGTATCAGGCGCGTTGGCCCAATGATGGCATGGAGGAAGTCACTATTCCCAGCCTGGGGTTTATCCTGCGCGGGCAGGCTGATTTTACTGTGATGGATTATGTCTTGCATGCCAGAGTGGGCGATTGCCTGGTGTTTCCGCCCGGCATCGCCAAGCAGGATGGCAGCCGTCCGCACATCGAAGGCGACAGTACCAACCGCTTTTGCGACGTATTATGGTTGTGCTCCAGCACTGTTAATAAAGGCATCCGCTGCTGGGTTTGCCGTTCCGAAGGAGACCAGCATTATTCGCAGGGCGATTTGGGCACGGGTTGGGTGGCGCACCCCTTTCTGGCTCAACTGTTTCTGGAATTTTGTAGTGAAATGGTGGGAGCCCGGCGCACTGAAATAGCACTTCATTTGTTGCATTCGGTGCTGTTATTATTGCGCAGCGAAATTGAGCAGGGACACGTTGCCCAGAAATGGGGCAAAAACCAGGAAGCGGAAACGCCGCCTCGCGCCGATTTGATCGCCGAAGCACAGGCCTACATGAAAGAAAACCTGGAACAACATTTGACCATCGAAAAAGTGGCCCGCCAGATATCTGTTTCCACTGTGACGCTAACCCGGCACTTTAAGGAACGCACCGGGCAAACCTTTCAGCAATATCACACCGAATTGCGCCTGCAACGCGCCACGCAATTGTTGCAGGAAACCAATTTTTCCATCACGTTCATCAGCTACTATGTGGGATTAAAATACGGCCAATTGCGCGCATTGTTTCAGCAAAAGTATGGATGCTCGCCAGGTGAGTTCCGGTTGCGGCAAAATAGATTAAATAATGACGGTTAGTTATTGATAATGACGTTACGAACCAGTGATGACGTGGCATACTATAGAAGCAGTTAAGAAAAAGAGGAGCCGATCATGGGAGCACGGAAACATCGCCGGATCAATGCAGATCACAAAGCCTTTACGCTAATAGAATTATTGGTTGTTATTGCTATTATATCAATCCTTGCCGCAATATTGTTTCCGGTGTTTGCGAGAGCGCGGGAGAACGCGCGCAAAGCCGCCTGCATGAGTAATCTCAAGCAAATCGGTTTAGGCTTGATGATGTATGTGCAGGATTACGATGAGACTTATCCCGTGTCCTATTTCGCTGGGGCTCCTGCCGGCAAATTGACCTGGTATGATGTCATTGATCCCTACATCAAAAATGATCAGGTGTTTGTTTGTCCCACCGCCGGCAAGATTGAAAGTACCGGCGCGTCCGATCCTTCGAGCGGCGGCTATGGGTTTAATGTGGGCGGCACCCACACTGGCACCGGAACAGGAAATGGATTTGGTTATCGTTCTCAGGCAAATTATTGGTTTACGCCTTCCGGCAGCGGCCCGCTCAGATTGGCTGGAGTAGAAGAACCTTCCAACACATTCATCATTTGTGATCCGGCGAGTAATGCCTATGTGCATAACGGATGGATCGCGGTAGGATATTCTAATGCCGGATTTATGCCGGTTTTGCACGGCGGCCGGGTGGGTCCGTTCACCGGCACAACCAGCACACCGCCACTCACCGGCGGCGGCAATTACATCTTCGCCGATGGCCATGTCAAATTCATCCAGGCCAGCCAGGCTTACGGCAGCGCCAGATGGAACGTTGATAAAAGTGACACCACTGGAGTCAGGCAGCCATAAATCAGCAACGCAAAAAGGTTTTCATGTTCGCATTATCAAAACATTATATACAAAAGTACTTTTACGCATTCCTCGCGGCCTCATTATTGTGGGGATGTGCGCCATCTCATGCACAGGAACATCTGGGGCCGAATCTGGTGCAAAATCCCGGTTTTGAAAACGGCGCAGTGGATTGGAGCATTCCCGCCAATACCGCGCAAGTGGTAAATGATGTGGCGCACAGCGGCGATCAAAGTTTGGAATACACCAACACCGATCCGGGACAATACAAATTCTTCCGGCAAAAGTTGAAAGGCATCAAGCCCGGCCAATATCTGCAATTTAGTGTTTGGGTGAAAGGAAAAAATCTCACCGGCCAGGGCGCGACGTTGTATGTGCAGAGCCTGGATAAAAACAATAAATACATCAATGGATCCTATCCGCAGGGATTTTCAGGCACCAATGATTGGCATCAAATACGCGATAATTTCATTGTTCCCGATGACGCCGCCAGCACCTGGGTCCTTTTGTATTTCCGCCCCAAAGTCACCGGCACCGCCTGGTTTGATGATGTGGAAGTGCGCGTCGTGGAGCCGGAACCCTTTGTGTCGTTTCTGCGTTTTCCCAATTATCGCGGACAGGTGCAACAGGGCGATAATACCGCCTGGAAAATGGATATTGAAATCAATCTACAGCCGGATTGGAAAAATAGCGCCATCAAAATTCAGCAGGCCTTGATGGATGCCACGGGAAAAGTACTTTTAGAGAAAACATCAAATGCATCTACCTCTGACAAAACAGCAACAGTGACTTTTGATCCTCCGGCCAATTTGCCAGTGGGCGATTATACGCTTCAACAATCCATCACCGCGCCCGATGGCAAAATCACCACTGCAAAATTTCCTGTTCACGTGGTGCAACAAATGCCAAAAGTGTATATCGATAAAGAAGGCTTTACGGTGGTTGATGGCAGCCGTTTCTTTCCGCTCGGTTTATATCTGGGCGACGAAAAACAAACCACCGACGAACATTTGCAACGCATTAAAGATGGCGGTTTCAATACTATTCTGAATTACGGATACGGCTATCGCCAACCCGACCCCAAAGCCTATATGGCCAGGGCCCATAAGTATCATTTGCAAGTTGTGTATGCGATGAGCGATATGTTGCTGAAACTCAAACAAGATGCGCCGGAAGAGAATCAGCCTACCTATGATCAGATGGCATCATATATCAAAATGATGCGCGGTGAGCCGAATTTGCTGGCCTGGTATATCAATGATGAACGTCCGCCCGGATGGCTGCCGCGATTGCAAAAGGTATATGATTTGTGTTTGCAATTAGATCCCCATCATCCGGCGTTTCAAGTGCTGGCCCACAGCCAAAGTGATGCCATGGAAAAGTACTTTTCCACGTTGGACGTGTATGGCAATGATCATTATCCCGTGGGCGTAAAGCCGGATTTATCAACAACGTCCGAGCGGATACATCAAACGGTTGAAGCCGCGCACGGCGCCAAAGGAGTTTGGATGGTGCCGCAGTTGATGGATTGGGCGGTGTATCGCAAGAACCAAAAATCACACCAGCCGTCGTGCGATGAAATGCGCAATCAAGCCTATCAGGCGATTATTGGCGGCGCTAAAGGTTTGATTTTTTATACCTATTACGATTTGTTCTTTGAAAAATATCCGCGCAATGACAGCACGCGCAACGAAGCATTATTTCAAAAACGCTGGGCCGATGCGGCGGCGATGGGACAGGAAATCAACGCGCTCATTCCGGCTATTCTGAGCGGTAAAAATATCGCATTATCATTGCCGCAATCTGCGGATGTCAAAGCCAGCGCGCTGGAATATCACAACGAATTATTGATCCTGCTGGCGAATCCGTATTATGAACAACAGTCCCTTACTTTGACATTGCCAAAAGGCTGGACGATTAAACAGGTGGATCAGGGCGAGATCAAAAGTACTTTTGCCAATGGCCAGGTGACGTTCATATTACCGTCCGTGGGAAGCGGCGTGTTTCGGTTGGAGAAAAATTTCGACGTCATCCTGAAGGAGCGCAGCGAGTGAAGGCTCCCCCAAAGTCCGTCGAAACTTTGGGGGATTCTTCCTTCCGCTCATTCCTTGCTTCATTCAGAATGACGCCGGAAACACTATAACTTAAAAGTACTTTTATACTATGCTCATGCAAAACATCTTTTCATTGGAAGGCAAAAACGTCATCATCACCGGCGGCAGCGGCTATTTGGGATCGGCTATTGTGGAAGGTTTAATCGCCTTCGGCGCGTGCGTGGGTGTGGCGGATATTAAACCCGGCAACATCGAGTCGCCAAAAGTACTTTTCCTTGATTGCAATGTGGGCGAAACGGCATCGATTCGGCAGTGTTTCAAAACCGCGCGCCAGCAACTGGGGCCGCTGCATGTTCTCATCAACTGCGCCAACATCAGCGCCGGCGCGGGGCCGGATAAAACCGTGGAACAGATGAGCGATGAAGATTGGCAAAAAGGCGTGGACGGCGCGGTAGGATCGACGTTTCGCTGCACGCGCGAAATCATTCCTTATTTCGAAGAAAGCGGCGGCGGCAACATTATCAACTTCGGTTCGATGTATGGCATGGTGTCGCCCAATCCGGCGATTTATGGCGACAGCGGCGCCAACAATCCGCCCAATTATGGCGCGGGCAAAGCGGCGGTGTTGCAATTCACACGCTATTGCGCGGGACACCTGGCAGGTAAAAATATCCGCGTTAATAGCGTGGCGCCGGGGCCATTTCCTAATCCGCATTTTCAACAGGATGATAATTTCGTTAAAGAACTGGAACAAAAAACCATGCTGGGCCGCATCGGCAAAGCCGCCGAAATGGTGGGGCCAATTTTGCTGCTGGCTTCTGACGCTTCGTCATTTATGACGGGAACAAATATCGTGGTGGATGGCGGCTGGACGGCATGGTGATGTTAGGGATCGTGGATTAAAAGTACTTTTATTTCGCTATTGGTAAGTGGTGCCGGTTGCTATTAAAACGCTTGTTTCAAGACCTCAAAAAGCCCAAATGAAAAAACGTTATTGGATTATCTTTGGAATCGCAGTAATTTTTGTAGCGGTGGGATATTGGCGTTATTGTCAATATCCTTTGCCAAATCCAACGGCACAACAGCAACGTTCCCAATGCGTGACATTCTTTACAAGCAAACCTTCGTTAATCCGCACTAAAGCCTTTTTGAAAAGTCATAAAATAGAGTACAGCCAGCTTTCACATTCGGACATTTTTGCAGGTAATGCGAACACAGAGTATCAACGTCAACATCAAAAAACGATTGATTCTGAAATCACCTTTCGTATCCTTGACATAGAAAAGCCATTTTGTGGGCGAACTGACGCGATGTTTATTTTGTCTTTTAATAAGTCGGGGGAATTGCTGAAAGCAGAGGATATGGATTGGCGCTGTTGTTGTCTCGATTTTTGATGTAAAAGTACTTTTACTCCAACCCGTCCGCATATTCCTCCCACGCCGTTTTACAAACAGCATAATTAAATCCGCGCCGCATCAAATACTGTATCGCTTTTTGCTGTTTTTCTTTTTTGTCCTTATCATGCCAGGCGCGTTCTTTGCTTTGTAATATCTTTTGCAGCGCGGCAATGGCGTTGGTCAATTCGTTTTCGTGATCTGGCAGGGAGGCGTCGATGGTTTCGGGCGAGATGCCTTTCTGGCGTAATTCCTGCCTCAATAATTGAGCGCCGCGCGGACGCATGCGGGAGCGGTTTTCAATCCAACTTTGCGCGAAAGCGGCATCATTGATGAGATTATTTTCGCGCAATTTTTCCAACACGCGATCGATCACGCCATCGGGAAAATCCTTTTCCCGCAGTTTCCGCCGCACCTCGTTTTCGCTGCGCGCCCGATAACCCAGATAATACAAAGCCCGCGCCAGCGCCCTGGCATCGCCATCTTCCCGCAAAAGTACTTTTAACAAAGAGGCATCAATGACAACGCCCTTCTTCAATCCATGTTGCAATGCCAAATCGAGACTGAGCGAAAACGAAAAGGCGTCATCGATGAAAACATTCACCCGCGCCCCCAAATGCCGCCGCGTTTTGGCGCTGTGGGCAACGGAAGTGATGGTTCCAGAAAAGGGCTGTGGCATGAATTCTATTTTGGCATAAATGGAAGTGCGAGGAAAAGTACTTTTATACACTCATGTCATGCCTGCCTCCCGTCATCAATTAGTTTGCAACGCTTTTCTACTGGGAAATTTCATTTCCGCGCACAACGCCGGCGGCACGCGGAATCGTAATTTTATTTTTCAAACATCCAGCGGGAAATGGTTTGCGCGGCAGCGTTTCGCGGGATATTCCTCGCCGCAACAAGTGGCATTTGATCATGCGGCAATTGCGTTTTTGCATCAACACGGCGCGCCGGTAATCCAGCCACGCCAAATGCAAAATGGCGAAAGCTGGTGGAGCGATGACGAAACCGTGTGGGAAGTTTTTCCCTTCAGGAAAGGCCGTGCCATGCGAGATGGAAATGCGGAAGATGTGGTTGCGCTGGGCAAAGCATTGGCGCATTTTCATGCCGCCGGAAAAGCCTTTCCGCTGCGTTACGAAAAAATTTCCCCGCGCGGCGAGACGGCGCCGCTGTTTTTGCGTGAACGACTGGAACGCATCGAAACGGAATCGCCGGAAACAAAAGACATCTTGCAACAATATCGTGAAACGATGGAACAAGCGGCGGCATTATTGGATGACGCAACGTATCATTCTCTGCCGCACACGCTGATTCACGGCGACGTGCAACCGGCGAATTTGCTATTGGATAAAAGTACTTTTGCGGCCTTTGTCGATCTGGATTGGTGCGCCTGGCGCGCGCGAATTTATGATCTGGCGTTCGCCATTCTCACCTGCTGCGCGCATCATAAAAGTACTTTTGACGGCGGCGATATCTGGTCGCTGACGCAAACGCCGTATTTTGAAGATGGCGTTGTGGAGTCATTTTTGAATAGCTATCAAACAAGCGAAACGGCTTTAGACGCCGCGGAAAAATCAGCATTGCGCCAGCAAATCAATTTGACATGGTGTCACATCCGACTAGGCGGCGCGTTGAAAGTGCAACCGGAGCGGCGATTAGAATTTTTGCAACGCGCGCCGAAACCGGGAAGTTTTACGTGTTTGTTGAAGTGTTGAATAGGTGTGAAAAGTACTTTTAACCGTCAATGCTCCTGCGTCATCCGGTCATAATATTGCAAATAATCTAGATATAAATTCTGCGACGCGGTGCGGTCGTTATTGGGCGACATGTAACTGAGATATTCGAAAAGCACGATGAAATCGCCGTGTTTTGCGGCCACGTCCAGCGATGCTTTCAGACGGTCGAAGGGAAAGGAATAATATCCCTTGTTGCCCATGACGGCGTTTTCCACATCGACCCAGAACTGTTTGTGAAAATCATGCGCTAATTGCGCGCCCCAGGCTTGCGCGGTGTCGGTGCTTTGCAGCGAAGCCAGCGATGTGCCGATGCCGTCGATCATCATCCAGACGTCGATTTGCGGGATGTCTTTTGGCCAATCGCGCCAGAACGCATCGAGATAATCGGGCTGCGGCGCGTGCGGATGTTCCACGCCGGCGCTGTCTTTTGTCCATTGCGCATACAGGCCGATGGGGTGGATCACCGTTAAATCCGGCTTGATGCTTTTCACCAGTTGCGCCACTTTGCGGGTGGCGTCGATCCACTCTTTTTTCTGCGCGGCATTGATGTTGCGGGGATTGAGTTCGTTGGGAATATAATAGCCGTAAAAGCTGGGGCTGTCTTTATATTTTTCGATGAGCGCGCGGCGGAAATGATTGGCATCTTCCGACAGCCAGGTGTGGATGGCCTGTTGCGGATTTTTATAAAGAGTGTCCGACGGAGCAGGAAGATCGCCCAGCACCACTTTGACGTGTTGCTCTTCGGCGGCCTTAAAAATCGCGCCCAGCGGATCGCGATTTTTCGCTTCGGGATACAGCGGAAAAACGGTATTGGGAACAAACGTCACATATTGCCCGGCCTTGCTGTCCCATCGCACTGTGTGATGGATAATCAGGGTGTCCAAACCGGCGCGTTTGAGCAGCGCCACTTCGTTGGCCAGCTTCGCATCGCTCCAGCTGGCGAGGCGCGAACCGTTGATTTGCCAGAACGCCCCCGACGCCAGCGGCCGCGCCGCGAAGGCGGATTGCGCCAGGCAAAGCGTGCAAATCAACATCATCCAAAACCATTTTTTGTGACAATACATATCTAACTTATTATCACAAATTAATTTCCGGTTGGCCAAAAGTACTTTTAGGACTTACGCAGTCCCTTTTTAAAGGCTACCGTGTACCCACAAGTTTGGTTGTGTGTCATTTCGACCGGAAAAATTTGTCTCAACAAATTTTGAAGCGGAGAAATCTTGCCGTTTTGTATCACAATAAGCCCCAACAGCAAGATTTCTCCACTACGCTCGTGCCTCGCTTCGGTCGAAATGACACACTCGCGAAGATATGGGGACACGATAGCTTTAAAAAGGGGGACTTTCTTCCTGAATGCGAAGCCTTTCACTTTTAAGTGAAAATATAAAGGGCACAAGATATGTGTAAGCATAAGAACCTTCACCACAACATATTGTGCCAAAGCCTCAAAACCCCTCTTGCAATATTTTCGCGTTCCGGTTAATCTTTACCCTACAACTTAGACAACATTCTCATGAGGCCGCATGTCGTGTGTGGCCGGGAAAAGTACTTTTCCAAAGGGGGAAGCCGGTGCGAATCCGGCGCAGTCCCGCTACGGTATATTTCTTGACGAAATAAGCCCGAACGCCCTTTCATGAGAGAGGCTTTTTATTAGCCCTTCGAGAGAAAAGGGTCTGCCGTTAGCCGCTCTGGCGCATTGCCGGGCGCGAAAATGACAGCCACCTTTGCGGTGGTTTTTTTGTTTTCCGGGCAAGATATTTCTCTCTGGACGGGCATGACTTTTTGGAGAGAAAAATATGCCAGAATTAGTAGATGCCCCACCTTCCACCAACAGTTCCAACAGTGACCACAGCCATTATCGCGTGATCCGCCGCGATGGGCGGGATGTGCCGTTTATGCCCGCTAAAATTGCCGTTGCGCTGGGCAAGGCGTTTGCCGCGGCGCAGGATGAGCCGGGCGAATTGACGGCGCGGGCGCGCGATTTGGTGGAGCAATTGACCGCCAATGTGGTGGCTTCGCTGACGCGGCGGCGGGCCGGCGGCGCGTTTCATATCGAGGAAATTCAGGATCAGGTCGAGCTGGAATTGATGCGCGCCGAGGAATATAACGTGGCGCGGCGCTATGTGGTTTATCGCGAGGAACGCGCCAAAGCGCGCGAAGCCGCCAGGAAACCGGCACCCAAAAGTACTTTTGAGGGAGTGCGCGTTCAGGATGCGGATGGCAATTTGATTCCGCTGGACAACGCCGCGCTGCAAGCGCAGATTGAGGCAGCCTGCGCCGGGCTGGAACATGTGGATGCGGGCGGCATTTTGGAGGAAACGCTCAGCGGATTGTATGACGGCATTCCCCGGCACGAAGTCAGCCAGGCGGCCATCATGGCGGCGCGGGCGCGGGTGGAAACCGCTCCTGAATATGCCTTTGTGGCGGCGCGGTTGTTGCTGGATTCCATCTCCGGCGAAGTGTTGCAGGTCGAAATCACGCATGCCCAAATCGGCAATCAATACGTGACGGCGTTCGCGGATTACATCGAAAGCGGCGTGCGTGCGGGGCGGTTGTCGCCGGTTTTATCGGAGTTTGATCTCGCCCGCATCGGCGCGGCGTTGCGGCCCAAGCGCGATTTGCAGTTTCAATACATGGGATTGCAGACCTTGTATGACCGCTATCTGATCCACATCGAAGGGCGGCGCATCGAGCTGCCGCAATGGTTTTGGATGCGCATCGCGATGGGATTGGCGCAACGCGAAATTGACCGCGAAACGCGCGCCATCGAATTTTATGAGATTATTTCGCAGTTCCGTTTCGTGCCGTCCACGCCGACGCTGTTCAATTCCGGCACTTGCTATCCGCAGTTGTCTTCGTGCTATTTGACCACCATCGGCGATGACCTGAGCCGGATTTTCGACGCCATCCGCGACAACGCGCTGCTCTCCAAATTCAGCGGCGGACTGGGCAACGACTGGACGCCGGTGCGCGCGCTGGGCGCGCCCATCAATTCCACCAACGGCAAAAGCCAGGGATTGGTGCCGTTCCTCAAAGTCGCCAATGACACCGCCGTGGCGGTGAATCAGGGCGGCAAGCGGCAGGGTGCGGTTTGCGCTTACATTGAACCGTGGCATCTGGATGTCGATGAATTTCTGGATTTGCGCCGCAACACCGGCGACGACCGGCGGCGCACCCATGACATGCACACGGCATTGTGGGTTCCCGATTTATTGCTGCAACGCGTGCAGCAGGAAGGCCAGTGGACGCTGTTTAGTCCCGACGAAGTGCCCGATCTGCATGATTTATATGGCAAAGCCTTCAAGGAGCGTTACGAATATTATGAAAAGCAGGTTGCCGAAGGCAAGATCCGCAATGCGCGGACGGTGGCCGCGGTGGATTTGTGGCGAAAAGTATTGACGCGGCTTTTTGAAACCGGCCATCCGTGGCTGACCTTCAAGGACGCGGCCAATCTGCGCTCGCCGCAGCAGCATATCGGCGTGGTGCATTCCAGCAATCTGTGCACGGAAATCACCCTGAACACCAGCAAGGACGAAATCGCCGTGTGCAATCTGGGATCGGTCAATCTGGCCGCGCACACCACGGAAACCGGCATTGATCATGACAAGCTGGGCGAGACCGTCACCACCGCGATGCGCATGTTGGATAATGTGATCGATATCAATCTGTATCCGGTGCCGGAAGCCAGAGCTTCCAATGTGCGCCATCGCCCGGTGGGGCTGGGCGTGATGGGTTTTCAGGACGCGCTCTATAAACAGCACATTCCCTTCGCCAGCGAGGCGGCGGTGGCATTTGCCGACACCTCGATGGAAGCCGTTGCCTATCACGCGATTCTAGCATCGGCCAAGCTGGCCGCCGAGCGCGGCGCTTATGCGTCTTATAAAGGCTCGCTGTGGGATCGGGATATTTTGCCGGTGGATACGTTGAAATTGGTGGACGAGGCGCGCGATGCGACGGTGGAGGTGGATCGCTCTGTCTCGCTGGATTGGACGCCGGTGCGCGAAGCGATCAAGACGCACGGCATGCGCAATTCCAACTGCATGGCGATTGCGCCCACCGCCACCATCTCCAATATCTCCGGCGTGACGCAATCCATCGAGCCGCAATTTGCCAATCTTTTCGCCAAGAGCAATTTGTCCGGCGAATTCACCGTGATCAATCCCTACCTGGTGGAAGACCTGCGCGCGGCCGGATTGTGGAACCGCGACATGGTGGATGATTTGAAATATTTCGATGGCGTGCTGGAGGGCATCGACCGCATTCCCGCGGAAATCCGCGACCTCTATAAAACGGCGTTTGAGATTGATCCCACCTGGATTATCCAGGCCGCATCGCGACGGCAGAAATGGATCGACCAGTCGCAATCGCTGAATTTATACGTGGTAAATCCCACGGGAAAATCGCTTTCGGATGCTTATCAGGAAGCGTGGACACGCGGCTTGAAAACGACCTATTACCTGCGCAGCAAAGCCGCGACGCAGGTGGAGAAATCGACTATCGATATTAACCGGCGCTCCATCCAGCCCAAATGGATGAAGTCGGAAAGCCCTTCGGCGCGCGTTATCGCGGCGCCGAATGAAGCGGAACCGGCAGCAGTTGCCTGCACGCTTGGCGAGGAGTGCGAGGCTTGTCAATGAGCAAGGAGTACGCCGAATGATTACAACATAACCAGTGGGGGCAGGCCTCCGTGCCTGCTAATCAAATGTCAGCTTTGCTGACGCCTTATTTTTGAAAACGGCAATAAGGAATTATTTTTTATTGAAGCAGGCACGGAGGCCTGCCCCCACTATATGATGGATAAAAGTACTTTTGCTCCCTCAATAAAGTACTTTTATCCCACAACCAATTCATTATTAAAGAGACCCTCATGCTTACCTTTCCCGAAACAAATACCTTCACAAAACCTGCAACCGGCCACATCAATGATATGGATGCCAAGCGCCTGGTAAACGCCAGAGAAGTGGACGTGAACCAGTTGGTTCCGATCAAGTATAGCTGGGCCTGGGAGCATTATCTCAATGGTAGCAATAACCATTGGATGCCCTCTGAAATTCCGATGGGACGCGACATTGAATTGTGGCATTCCAACGAATTAAGCGATGCGGAAAAGACGCTGATTCTGCGCAATCTGGGTTTCTTTTCCACCGCCGAAAGCCTGGTTGCCAATAACCTGGTGCTGGCGATTTTCCGTCACGTCACCAATCCCGAATGCCGCCAATACCTATTGCGGCAGGCGCTGGAAGAGGCTATTCACACCCACGCTTTTCAATATATCTGCGAGAGCCTATCGCTGGATGAACGCGGCGTGTTCAACATGTATCACGAAATCCCCACCATCAAGCAAAAAGATGAATTCGAGATGCGCCTCACCGAAGACGTCATCCGCCAGGATTTCACCACCGAAACCCCGGAAGGGCTGGGACGTTTCATCGAAAACCTGGTCGGTTTTTACGTGATCATGGAAGGCATTTTCTTCTATTCCGGTTTTGCGATGTTTCTCTCCTTCCACCGCCGCAACAAAATGACCGGCGTCGGCCAGCAGATTCAATACATCCTGCGGGACGAAACGATTCACCTGAATTTCGGCATCGACCTCATCAACGGCATCAAGGAAGAAAACCCGCACATCTGGGACGCCGCGCTGAAGGGACGCATCATCGATAAAATCAAAGAGGCCGTGGAATACGAAATCGCCTACGCCGAAGATTGCCTGAGCGGCGGCGTGGTGGGTTTCAACGCCTCGCAGTTCCGCGATTACGTGGGGTATATCGCCGACCGCCGCTTGGAACGCATCGGCCTGCCCACGCAATACGGCACCAAAAATCCTTTCCCCTGGATGAGCGAGACTATTGATCTGGGCAAGGAAAAGAATTTCTTTGAAACCACGGTGACGGAATATCAGAATGGGAGCGCGTTGAAGTGGTGACGCAAATAGACCCGTAAAAGTACTTTTACTCTGCTGTCAAATCTCAAATTGCGACTTCCCGCAGAAACTCGGCGGCGTTTTCGGGAGCAACCGGATTGATGTAGAAACCGGTGCCCCATTCAAAGCCGGCGACGCGGGTCAGGCAGGGCAAAATATCGATGTGCCAGTGAAAATCATTTTCGATGGTTCCCCAGTAATGCGGCCTGCCGGGACGGGGATGCAAGGCGGGGGAAGTGTGCAACATCATGTTGTAGGCGGGCGCCTGTAAAAGTACTTTGATGCGGTGCAAACTCCGCGAAAGCGTTTTGGCCAGCGAGGCGATTTGGCTGGTATCCATGGCCGTAAAATCGTGCTGATGCAGGCGCGGCATGATTTGTAATTCGAAGGGAAATCGCGAGGCAAACGGACAGAGCACCACAAAATGTTCATTCGCCTCCACGATGCGCTGTTGCATATATTCTTCCTGGCGCAAAATGTCGCAATAAATACAACGTTGCTTGCGGTTGAAATGCTCGCGCGCGCTGTCCAGTTGTTCCTTGATATTTTTGGGCGTCACCGGCAGAGCGATGACCTGCGAATGCGGATGCTCCAGTGTGGCGCCGGCTGCGGTGCCGGAATTGCGAAACACCATGATGGAGCGGAAGCGCGGATCCTGCCTCAAATCGTTGATGCGGTGCACATAAGCCCCCAACACCAGTTCCATTTCCGCTGCTGTGGCATCGGCTGGATCCCAGTCATGGCGGGGATTTTCGATGATCACCTCATGCGCGCCCACGCCGCGCATGGTATCGAACATGCCCACGCCGCGTGGCTCGATATTGCCATCAATAGTGAGCACGGGAAATTTGTTGGGTACCACGCGCACCTGCCACCCCGCCGTGTCGCGCGCGTTTTCGGTGCGGCCCCACTGGGCGATTTCGGGCGGTGTGCGATCTTCGTGGCCGGGACAAAATGGACAGAAGGAATTGCGTGCGGCCGGCGGAGACACTTCAAGAAAGTCAGTGGGTCGGCGGCTGCGCTCGGTAGCGATGATAACCCAGCGGTCGATGACAGGATCTTTACGAAGTTCGGACATGAGAGATCGGTAAAAGTACTTTTATTAGGTTTCGTGAAAAATGTTGTGGCATTATTGTCCCGGAACCGGCGAAGGGCTGCCATCGCTGCTGATACTCCCGGCATCGCCACTGCTGTAATCGCGCCGGATAGGCGCCTGATCGGTGGGGCTGGGAGCTGCGGGAGCCTCTTCTTCAGAAGGCTCGGGAGATTCGTCGAGGGCTGGTTCTTCGGGCTGATCGAAATCATCCTCACTGTTGCGGCGCCGCGTTGGCGGGTTGATATCCGTGCTTTCCTGCTCTGAGTCGCGCGCCGCGTCAGAATCACGGGAACGCCGATGTCTGGAGCCGTGGATATTGCAATATTCCGTAGGGGCATTTTCCGCCGACGAGAATTCTTCCATGTGGGTATGCGGGCAAGCGCGTGTGGCCAGTAAGCCACTATCATCGCAGATGCGTTTGCGGATGGCATCGTCAGCGTGGTCGGAACGGCCGCTGCGAAGCCGGGTGGCGCGAGCGCTTTCCACCAGCTTTTGCACCGGATCACGTTCCTGCCAGACGTCATTGGCCTGCGAGATAAAGCTGCGCCAGGCCGGCGCACACCAGCCGCCGCCGCTTGAACCATACAATTCGCTGGGTTGGTCATATCCCATCCAGACACCGCAGGCCAAATCCTTGGTTGCACCCATGAATAACACATCGCGGTTATCGGACGTGGTGCCGGTTTTACCGATGACTTCCATGCCGGAAATAGCAGCGTTCCGCCCGGTGCCATTAGTTACCACGTAACGCAGCATCTTCCACATTTCCGCAGAAGAAGACTCGCTGAGCACGCGGGCCGCCTGCACCGGATGTGCGTGTTCCACCAGAGTTTCGCCCGCGGCGTTATCAACCCGTTCGATGGGGGTGGGTTCGGCGCGCAGACCGTTTGTGGAAAAGACGCCAAACGCCGATGTGTTTTCCAGCAGGGTGATTTCGCTACTTCCCAGGGCCAGCGAAGGCACCGGATGCAGCACCGAGGCGATGCCCATTTGATGGGCTTTTTCGATCACGGTTTTAATGCCCAGCCGCATCAGGATGCGCGAGGCCGCCACGTTATCGGAGATGGCCAGTGCCTTGCGGAAGGTTATCGCTCCATGATATCTGCGGTCATCGTTGCGCACCTGGTGTCCCCACACGGTATAGGGTTTATCGATGACGATGGAATCAGGCGTGTATCCTGCTTCCATGGCGGTGGCATAAATATAGGGCTTAAAGGTAGAGCCCGGCTGCCGCTTCGCCATCGTGGCACGATTGAACTGGCCGCCCAGCTTGGGATCATAATAATCACGGCCGCCATACATGGCAATGATGTGTCCCGTCCAGGGATCAACGCAAACCAGCGCGCCCTGCAACACCTTTTTGCGCGAAGTCAGATCCTTGAGACGCCGGTCCATAACGCGTTTGGCGATTTTATCGATGGAGGGATCGAGTGTGGTGTATATTTTGAGGCCGCTCTTGGTCAGGAATTCATCCGACCAGTGATAGTTCCGCTGCAAGTACTTTTTAACGTAGGCGACGAAAAAAGGCGATTTCCAGCGCGATGATTCAGTGCGTTGGGTTTTATAGCGCACCTTGCTTTTCTCGATTTCCTTTTCGAGCGATTTGTCCTTCAAGGCGTCCAGATATTGGGTGTAATTAATTTTGTGGCGCACCAGCATGGCATGTAAGACAATGCGCTGGCGCTTCTTAGCGGCATCAAAATGATCGAAGGGGTCGAAATTGCTGGGCGAGTTGGGCAAACCCGCCAAAAACGCCGCTTCGGCAATGCTGAGATCGCCAGCCGGTTTATCGAAATAGCGCTGCGCCGCCGCTTCGCAACCATAGGCATTATTGCCATAATAAATTTCATTGAGATACATGGTCAATATCTCGTCTTTGCTGAAAGTGCGTTCCAGCTTCAGCGCCAGCAAGGCTTCCTGGAGGCGGCGCGCCACAGTGCGGGTGCGGGTCAGGTAGAGATTGATGGCCAGTTGCTCGGTGATGGTGGAACCGCCTTCGGAAATGCGGCCGTGGGTGAGATTGACCAGAGCAGCTTTGGTGATACGGATGGGATCCATGCCCATGTGCGAATAAAAGCGCCAGTCTTCCACCGCCACCGTGGCGGCGGCCAGATAGCCGGGTTCAGCGACCATGCGGCCATTGCGATTCACCTTGCGTTGCAAATCGGCGAAATCAACCCAGTCGCGATATTCCCCTTGAAACCGCGCCAGCAAAGTGCCATCCGCCGCCCAGACGGTGGTGGGCTCAGCTTTGGTGCGTACCGTGATGCTGCGTACATCCGGCACGATTTCATTGAGCCGGTTATAGACGCCATATAAAATGGCAATGGTCGCCACGATGACGCAAAACAGCAATACCTGCATGGTAATAAAGAGCCATTTGAGATACCACCAGAAGGTATGCCGTGGCCGCGCGGCGGTTTCGTGCCCGGAACGTTTATTGGAGCCATTGACGTGCTTGGTCATAATGAGAAGTTTACAGTTGGGATAAGGAGGAAAGCAGGATGTGCCGGCTAAAAGTACTTTTAGAGAACTTCCTGCCACCCGTAGCCGCAGGTCTTCAGCCTGCGTGTTTTCATATCGATCAACACCATAACTACATTGGTTGAAACCGGTGGCTGCGATGGACAACGAGGCCCCAAAGTACTTTTACTCAGGAAGAGCGTTTCCCCGTATGTTAGAAGTTTAACTGCCCTCCAGGTTCGGTAAATCTGCACCGGCGGCGGGCGCCAGCACTTCCAGCGCCGCGGGATGCACCTCCAGTTCCAACGGCGTCACCGCCCATTCATCGCCATCCAGTTGCACTGGCACCGGCGGTTCGCTGATCACCTGCACGCGGCTGGTTTGCCAGTATTTGGCTGCGCCGCGTTCAATATGCTGTCCCATCAGCAGCTGCATCACCTGCTGCACCGACATGAACTTGTTGGCATAGGGCATCAGGCAGATATCGAGCACGCCGTCATCCAATTGCGCCCGCGCCGTGAAGCGGATATTCCAGGCATAGGAAGCCGCGTTGCCCACCATCACCAGCCAGGCCAGGCCGGCATACACTGCCTTGCCATCTACCGTCAAAGTGATGCGCGAGCCGCGATAAGTAACGGCGTTTTGCAGTGATTTGAGCACGTAAGCAAATTCACGCAACACATATTTCAGGCGCAGGCTGGTGTCTTCCATGACTTTGGCATCGAAGCCGATGCCAGCCATCAACAGAAAATAGCGCTCTTTGCCGCGGCGGGCCGTTCCACTGCGTGAGAGCAAAATAGCGCGGCCCAGGTCGATGCGGCGGCGCTCGTTGCGGCAGATCACCCGGCAGGCATCGCGCCAGTATCCCGGAATTCCCATGTTATAGGCAAACACATTACCGGTGCCCAGCGGCAAAATCCCCAGTGCCACACCGTCGCGCAGGCGATGCGTATCTTCGTAGGAAGTGGCCGCTTCCATCATGCCGTTCACGACGGCATTCACGGTGCCATCGCCGCCTGCCGCCACCACCGCCGAAGCGCCCTGTAGCACGGCCTGAGTAGCGCGCGCGCTAACAGCTTCGGGGCTGTTTTCAACGTAAGCGTGCACCTTGTGGCCATGGCGGTGCAAATCGCGCACGGCGAGAGTGACAATGCGCTTGCGATTGCCTTTACCGGCGCCCGCTGCGGGATTGGCAATCACGACCAGAGAAGAGGAAGAAGCGGATTTCTGCTGCACGGTTCACCGTTTCGCGGTTACGCTATTTCTGCGGCCGCACCAAAAGCTTAATGGCGGTGCGCTCGCTACCATCGATTTCAATGTTGGAAAACGAAGGCACGCACACCAGATCCACCCCTGCGGTAATCAAAAACCCGCGCGCGATGGCGATGGCTTTGACTGCCTGATTTAACGCCCCTGCGCCGACCGTTTGCACTTCCACGCTGCCTTCGTCGCGGATGATCCCCGCCACTGCCCCTGCCACTGTGTTCGGTTTGCTCTTCGCCGACACTCGCAAAGTCTGCATGATGCCGCCCTTAATTCTGTATTGTTGCTGCAATGAATCGTATGATGAAAAGTACTTTTTGGGATAAAAGTACTTTTAGTCTGTCGTTCGTTTTATTTCGCGTATTCCACAGCCCGCGTTTCGCGGATTACGGTCACCCGGATTTCGCCGGGATAGGTCATTTCGTCCTGAATGCGTTGCGCTACTTCGCGGGAAATCTTCAATGCCGTCAAATCATCGATGTCTTCGGGCTTGACCACAATGCGCAGCTCGCGGCCTGCCTGAATGGCGAACGATTTTTCCACACCCTGGAAGGAATTGGCGATGCGCTCCAGGTTTTCCAGCCGTTTCACGTAAATTTCCGCATTCTCGCGCCGTGCGCCAGGCCGCGCGCTGCTGATGGCATCGGCCATTTGCACGATCACCGATTCCAGCGAACTCATACTGGCTACATCCAGATGATGCTCGCCAACAGCGGCGATAACGGCTTCCTGCTCGCGATAGCGGCGCAGCAATTCCACTCCCAGATCAACGTGTGTGCCTTCATGCTCGTGATCGAGCGCCTTACCGATATCATGCAACAAAGCGCCACGTTTGGCAATGTTAACATTGGCGCCCACTTCGGCGGCGATGGTGGCGGCGATGGTTGAAACCTCCACGCTGTGCTTGAGGATATTTTGGCCAAAAGAGGTGCGATACAGCAAGCGGCCAAACACTTCCAGCACCGGCCGGGGCAAGCGCACATGGGCTTCGGCAACCGCCGATTCGGCGGCTTCGCGCATGCGGGTATTCACTTCAGCGCGGGCTTTTTCCAGCATGTCCTCGATGCGTCCAGGATGAATGCGTCCATCGGTGACCAGATTGGCCAATGCCACCCGGCCAATCTCGCGGCGCACCGGCTCAAAGCAAGATACCACCACCGCTTCGGGAGTGTCGTCGATAATCAAATCGCACCCGGAAAGTTGTTCGAAGGTGCGGATATTTCTGCCCTCGCGGCCGATGATGCGCCCTTTCAATTCATCCGAGGGCAGCGGCACCACCGAAACGGAGCTTTCCGTGGTTTGATCCACTGCACAGCGCTGGATGGCCATGACGATGATTTTGCGGGCTTTTTCCTCGGCGCGGTCGGTGGCTTCCTGTTCGATGCGTGCCACCACTGCATTCATCTCCTGGCGGGTTTCCTCGGCGACGCGTTCCAGCAACAAATCGCGCGCTTCATCGCGGGTTAATCCGGCAATGCGCTGCAATTCTTCGCGCTGCTTGCCCACCAGTTCCTGCGCGTCGTGGATGCGCTGTTCCACATCTTTTTCGCGTTGCGCGATGCCTTTTTCGCGATTTTCCTGCTTATGGACGCGGCGATCCAGTTCTTTTTCCTGCTCGCGCAGGCGGCGTTCGTTTTCCTTGAGATCGCGCCGGCGGTCAGCGGTATCTTTTTCGATGCTTTCGCGCAAACGCGCCACTTCGCTTTGAACCTTCTCGCGCGATTCCACTTCCAGCTCGCGAATACGCGTGGCCAGTTCGGCTTCGGTGGAGGCTGATTTTTCCCGGGATTCCTGAAGTATTTGTTCAGCTTCGGATGATTTTTGGCGTAGCAAAACTGCCATCGCCCCACAACCTATGCCCAGGCCAATCAGGCCCACCACCACGGAAATAATATACACACTCATTAATGTCCCTTTTTCGTGAATTCTTCCAGTTGATCAGCCAGGACATTCGCTTGAAGCTGCTTTTTGTAACGCGGGATCTTGAGTTATCATATGCAAGACCGTCCACCTGCCCCATGGCGCGGCCCAATGAAATTGCCACACACGCGAAAACGCAGGTAAACCACATTTGAAAATAAAGCACTCCAAGCAACACTTGCACCATTTCTTTAATTGCCATCATCTGCAATAAAAATAGATAAGAACCTAAGATAGAATGTCTGGATTACAACGATACTATTATAACAGATTTATACAGTATTTTGATGACGCCTTGTATTGTCCGAGGCCGCGTAAAAGTACTTTTACGCTCAAGTTACTCATAAAGTAACCCGGTCCACATCCAGGCAAGCGTATTTTTTCAAATCTGGTATCCAGCATCTGGTCTTTCGCTATAAAAGTACTTTTATTGTCATTTTGAGTTACAATAAGGCAACCCGCATGATCATAAGACACGCCCTTTCAGGAGAAAACCGGAATGTTACTTCCCTACAACGTTGACCGGCCTGCCCATCGCTTTCCCTGGGTGACGTATTCGTTGATTGGCGTCAATGTCCTGGTGTTTTTCTTTACCTTGCTGGTTGCCAATGTAAATTTGCCCTCCGATCGCCTGCTGGCCAGACAGGCGCAACAGCAATTGATCCAGCGTTATCTCTCCCCTGATTCCGATAGAGGCAGAATCGTGGCCGCTATTCGGGCCGTTTATCCCGGCATCTTGCCGGAATCCACTCCAACCGACGTTACAGCGCAATCCGGTGCCATGGGCCAGCAGGTTACGCCCCAACAACAGGCGGAGCAAAATTTTGTGCGCAGCCGCCTTTCCGAGGAAGAAGCGAAACAGCAAATTCAGCAAATCACCGAGCTGCTGGCCAGCCAGCACATGAATGAACCCGGTGGCTATGACCGGCTCTGGCAGATTCAGCACATGAACGATCGCGTGGTGTGGGAGCCGCATTATTCGGCGCTGGACTGGATGGCCTATCATCCCAATGAACCTTCGCCTTGGCTCAAGCTGTTGGGCTTGTTTGGATCGATGTTCCTGCATGGCGGCTTTATGCATATCCTGGGCAACATGTTTTTCCTGTGGGTGTTCGGGCGCGCCGTCGAAGATGCGCTGGGCCGGCCCATTTATCTGGGCGCTTATCTTTTGTGCGGCGTGGCCGCGGCGTTGATGCAGCATATCATCACCATGGTGTTCACGCCGGCTTTTCTGGGAGTGCCGTTGCTGGGGGCCTCCGGCGCCATTTCCGGTGTGCTGGGTTTGTTTGCGCCGCGTTTTTATCGCACCCCGGTGCGCACTTTTTACGTCCTGCCTTATGCATTGCCATTGATGTTTATCGTGACGGGCATCGCTGCGGTTATCTTTTATCCTTTCCTGGGCGATGCCAGCGTGAGCATTTTCTTTGGCGTGGTGCTGGCAGGCACCGGAATGTACTTTTGGGGACGCACCTGGTGCTGGGGCACCTTTAAAGCCCCCGCGGCCTGGTGGCTGGCCTTTTATATCTTTTTCTTTAACGTGGTACCCGGGATTTTGGGATTGAGATCGGGCGGCGGTGGCGGAGTCGCGCACTGGGCGCATATCGGCGGCTTCGGAGTGGGCATGTTATATGCCTTTTTGATCGGTTCTACCAGTGAAGGTAAAAACGAATTTGGTCTCGAAGATGCGGAAAAGTATTATGTGCAGGGTGATCATTACAACGCCATCGCGCATGCACAAGACCTGGTGCAATCTGCCGGCGAGCAAGCTCCCGCCCTCGAAGTGCTGGCTAAATCGCTGGCTGCCCAGAAAAAGCGAGAGGCCGCTCAGGAAACCTTTAGCAAGGCCATCGCCTTATACTTGAAGGATGGCGATCGTGCCGCCGCGGCACGCGCCTATCTGGTTGCCAGCAGTCATTTTCCCACCTTTGTTTTACCCGCGGTGCAACAGATGATCGTGGGATCGGTGATGGAAAGCGAGGGCGATTATCGCAATGCTGCGGCCACACTGGGCAAGATTCCGGTCACTTATCCCGCGGCGCCGGAAACCGAAATGGCGCTGCTGCGATGTGCCCGCATCCAGTGGTTGCGTTTGGGCAATGGGGAACAGGCAACGGTGCTATTGACGGAATTTAACAGCCGCTACCCGCTGTCCAGCTGGAGCGAGCAGGCCAAACGCCTTATGGCGCAAATCCAAAAAAACACCTCGTGAGCTCATTTTGAGGAACGTGGTAAAAGTACTTTTATCGCGAAAATTGCACGCAATTTGCTCCAGCAGGACATTTTCATGGTATACATAAATGTTCATTACGGGATGTTTCATCCTGGTGTTGAATGTATGTATTTTGCCACGCGAAAATAATCGTCTTGCAAGTTGTAACTAAAGAAAACGCCGTTTGGGTATGTCTCACAGCCAATCGCTAAAAGTACTTTTGCAAAACAGGTTTTGTATCTTTTGCCTTTATGCAGTAGAGTGATTCTATGAAATCGGCCACTTCATCCCGTCATCAGTTGTTGCAACGTTTGTGCTGGATTGTTCTGGCACTGGCGGTGCTGGTATTTTGCGGATACATGAATGTCAACCACATTTTGCAGGGACAGCCGCAACTGCTGCGCATCGTGCTTTTGGCTGCCGGTTGGGGGTTAGCTTTATTATTGGTGCTCAAGGCGCTGGCGGCCAAGCCTGAAGTGCAGGAGGAAGAATCGATTGTCCCCGCGTTTCCATCCCTCGAATTAACAAGGATCAAAGATGCTCAGGACGGATTGCAAATGGGATTTGTAGCGCTGGACAGTCATGCCCGCATTGTGCTTTCCAATGCCGCGCTGGAGCGTTTGCTGGATTTGCGCGAAGCCTCTTCCGGCGGCGGCCTGGCGCGAGTTTTTCATCCCGATACGGCGCATCTCTTCAAAAACACCTTTCAGGAGATCTGCCAGACCGCATCCGGAACTACCACGCTTAAACTGCGCAGTTTTGACCGCATGCAGCAAGTGCATCATTTGCAGGTGGCATTGATGCGATGGAAAGAGCCGCCGGTTGCCGCCATTGCCATTCTGTGGGATATGTCCGAGCAGGAACAAAGCAAGCAGGAACTGCAAATTGCTACCGCTGCGCTGCATGATCTGCATGGTGTGTTCGCGGGTGAAACCAATAATCTCCTCGATAACATGCGCGCTTTGTTGGAACTGGGCAAATTGCATTTCCGCGCCGAACTGGGGATGGTTGCCCGCTTAAAGCAGTCCTCTGCTCCCCTGTTAGAAGTGATGCAAATCGTATCCTCGCACGAACAGCTTTCCCGTGGTGAGACCTTTGATCCCACTCTGTCCTCGCACCCCAATTTCCCGCGCGTTCTGGCGCACGCCGCCTTCATCATCTCCCACGAAGAAGGCGCACCGCCGCCGGTCTTCAAGGCCACACGCCAGGGCACGTTCCTGGGCGCGCCGTTATACGTGAACGGACAACTCTATGGCGTACTTTGTTTCACCAGCCCCGAAGACCGTCCCGAAGGTTTTTTTGTCACCGAGCTGGAACTGGTGCAATTTATGGCGAACTGGCTGAGCCAGGAAATCGAAGGGCGGCGCGTCATCGAAGAGTTTGAATCGCGCCAGCGCCATCTTGCGGAGATTAATGGCAGTCTGGAAAACCTCTTGCGCGACGATTTGCTCACCGGCCTCAGCAACAAAATGGCAATGGATGACCGCCTTGAAGAAGAATTCGCGCGGGCGCGTTACTTTGGAACGCCGCTTTCGGTCATTGCCTTAACGCCTGATCAGATCAAACACATCCGCCAGCATTATGGCGATGTGGCTTGGGAGGAAACACTGGAACGGCTGGCCAGTCTTATCGATGAGCACATCCGCAGCTTCGATATCGCGGCCCGCTACGAAGATTCCACCTTCGTTATCGTGCTGCCTCAAACTGACGCCAAAGCCGCCCAGACCATGCTGGAATCGCTGCGCAGCGAAGTCGCTCAAACACCATTCCCTCATCAAAATATCCATATCAATGCCGGCCTTGCCACTCTCGC
>Ga0182738_1001009_pt1 | contig 36887 bp, 33 predicted proteins | sample eDN5th30CBELigMG_FD_128876 | JGI IMG/M metagenome (GOLD analysis project Ga0182738, IMG submission 128876) | Enriched Miracle-Growth compost microbial communities from Emeryville, California, USA - eDNA 5th pass 30_C BE-Lig MG (version 2)... ...
AGGCCGTCGGGCTTACCAGCCGGCCGATCCTCTATCTGGAGGAGGACCGCGGCCCCGAGACGGTGATCCTGTCGACCGGCGGCCAGTCGCTGTTCGTCTATGCCGAGCGCGAAGGCTGGTTCGAGCCGGCCGTCGATATCGGCGACACGGTGGCTGCCGGCGACATCTGCGGCTGGCTGCACGACCTGGAGCGGCCGCTGGAAGAGCCGCTGGTGCTGCGCTTCCAGGAAGGTGGCATCGTTCTGACCCGCCGCCTGCACACGCACAGCCAATCGGGCGATTGCCTGATGAACCTCGCCCGGTTCGAGTGAGGCAGCGGGTTGGGGGGCCGCCGCTGGGCCGGCCGTCGGGATGCTGCAACACCTCATCGCGGAGATTCCTGCGGTGACCGGTCGATCAAACGGGCCTTGACCCGGGAGGTCACCATGCTAGGCTTCTGTTGTAATGAATTCAATTCTATAAATATGGAATAAATCGAATCCGCGCCGGGCCGATGGCCCTGCCCGCAGACCGGCTCGCAGAAGCGCGGCAATCGGGAAATGGGTCGGCACCGGACAGCGAAGTCCAGAGAACAGCAACGGGGAACGACATGTTGAAATCCAGATTCCTGACCGCCGGTGCCGCCATCCTGGCGACCGCGCTCTCCGCCTCGACGGCGCTCGCCGACATCACCATCCTGGCCTGGCCGGGCGAACCGGCCGAGTCCGCCTTTCGTAAGGTGCTCGACCTCTACAACTCCACCGAGGGCGCCAAGAACAATTCGAAAGCGTCGGTGATCTATTTCAGCCAGCAGGGCTTCAAGGAGAAGATGCTGGCCGATGTCGCCGCGGGCTCGAAGGAATTCGACGTCATGCTGACGGCGACTTACGACGTCGGCCTCTACGCGCCGTTCATGACGCCGATCGACGACCTGGTCACCGAGGACGTCTACAAGGTGGTTTCGAAGAACTCGATCGAGACCCAGAAATATGAAGGCAAGACCTACGGCATCCCGACCGATCTCAGCCTGCATTTCCTGTATTACCGCAAGGACCTGATCGAGCAGCTCAACACCGATCCGGCCTGGAAGGCGAAATACGAGGAGATCTCGGAAAAGATCCTCGGCAAGAAGCTGTCGCCGAAGCCGGCAGACCAGTGGGACTGGGACGATTTCATCGCCTCGGCCCTGTTCTTCACCAAGTCGATCAATCCCGACAGCCCGACCCGCTACGGCACCGTGCTGCAGATGAAGAACCTGCTCTACAACATCATGCTGTGGCAGGGCACGGTCGCCTCGAATGGCGGCAACTGGCGCGACAAGGACGGCAATATCACCGTCGACTCGCCCGCCTTCAAACGCGGCCTCGAGATCTACAAGATCATCACCGACAACGAAGCGACGCCCGGCGACAGCTCGACCTATGAATATGGCGAGGCCAACAGCGTATTCGGCGCCGGCCAGGTCGCGTTCATGCTGCAGTGGAACGCCGCCGTGCCGGAGTTCAACGACGCCACCAAATATCCGACGGTTGCCGGCAAACTCGGCCTCAGCCACGAGCCCGCCGGCTCGGAAGGCCCGAAGACCCACTTCCACAGCCTCGGCCTCGGCATCAACAAGAACACCGCGAAGCTCGACGAGGCCAAGGCGTTCCTTTCGTGGCTCGCCACCGCCGAGCCGATGAAGCTCTACGCCAAGGAAGGCGGTTCGCCGCCGCTCGCCGAGGGCCTGATGGCGGAGATCGCCGGCGACCGGCCGGAAATGCTGCTGATGGGCGAGCACGCCGCCAAGTATGGCTTCGTCATGGACGGCGCGACCAGCGCCAAGGCGATGGGCATCTACACCAACATGGCCGAAAACTTCACCGGCTACTGGACCGGCGAGATCGAGCAGGACGAGGCGATTGCCAATGTCGTCGCCGACATGAAGAAGGCCTTCGCCCAATAGCTTCCGTCCGATGACCTCAGGCTGTCGCGGGAAGCCCTCGCGACAGCCTCCGCGCCCAGGAGCCCGAATGTCCTACGCAAGCTTCGAGACCAAGGAGCAGGCCTCGGCCCGCGCCCTTCTCGTGCCCCTCTGCCTGTTCATGGGAGCGCTGCTCGGCTTTCCGACGCTGATCAACCTCTGGTACTCGTTCAGCGACGTCTCGTTCCAGAACATGATCGGCAGTTTCGTCGGCATCGATAACTACGTCGCCGCCGTGACCAATCCGAAAATGTGGCAGGCGCTGCGCTTCTCGCTGCAGTTCGCCGTCATCTGCACCACCATCGAGGTCGGCGCGGCCCTGATCCTCGTCTTCATTTTGCATCCGCTTCTGGTCAAGCGGCCGTGGATGACGGCGATCCTGATGCTGCCGATGATGGTGTCGCCGGCGCTGATGGGCGTGATGTACCGGCTGATCCTCAATGAATTCACCGGCGCCGTTCCGGTCTATCTCGAGATGATGGGCTATGCCGTCAACTTCCTCGGGCGCGGCAACATCTATAAGACCGTGGTCGCCATCGAGGTGCTGCAGTGGACGCCCTTCGCGTTCCTGATCCTGCTGACGGCGCGCCAGACCGTTTCCTACGAACTCGAGGAGGCCGCCGCCGTCGATGGCGCGACGGGCTTCCGCTCGACCTTCCACATCCTGCTGCCGATGATGAAGCCAGCGCTGGTGATCGTCCTCTTCGTGCGCTTCATCGACAGCTTTCGCGTGTTCGACCACATCTATGTGCTCACCGGCGGCGGGCCTGGCAACCTGACTACCTCGATCAGCATCTACATCTACAAGCTGTTCTTCGTGCAGAACACGCTGGGCGAGGCCGTCGCCGTCTCGATCCTGCTGCTCTTGATGTCGCTCACCCTGATCGTGGTGGCGATGCGTCTCGTGGTCCGGAGGAGCTGACATGATCGTCTCGCGTCACAGCCGTATCGACAGCGTCGCCCATTTCCTGCGCTGGGTGGTGTTCGCCGCCGTCGCGCTTCTGGTCAATTTCCCGATCCTCTCGACGGTGCTGACCTCGTTCAAGACCAATGCCGACATCAATGCCTACCCGCCGAAATGGATCTTCTCCCCGACGCTGGAGCACTATCGTGCGGTCCTCGCCTCGCCGAATGTGAACTATTCGCACTACATCATGAACAGCATCGTCATCGCGACGCTGGGGACGATCTTCGCCATCGTGCTGACATTGCCGGCCGCCTACGCCATGGTGCGGCAGGGCGTCGGCCGGACCTGGCTGTTGCCCATCATCACCAATCTGCGCGCGCTGCCGCTGATCATCTTCGCGATCCCGTTCTATTTCATGTACAAGCAGGTAGGCCTGCTCGACACCCGCATCGGCCTCGCCCTGATCAGCTGCATCATCAACATCCCGATCGCACTGGTGATGTTCGTCGGCTTCGTGCAGGACGTGCCGCGCGAACTGGACGACGCCGCCAAGATCGACGGCGCGTCGATGTGGAAGACACTCTGGCACGTCGTGCTGCCGCTGAGCCGCCCGGTGATGCTCGCCGTCTTCCTGCTATCCTTCATCTACAGCTGGAACGAGTTCCTGTTCGGCCTGATCCTGACCACCAAGAACGCGGTCCCGGTGACGGTCGGCGCCACCTTCTTCGTCACCTCGCGCGGCATCGAATGGGGCCCGACGGCCGCGGCCATGACGATCGGCATCCTGCCGCCGCTGATCCTCGGCCTGTTCGCCTATCCCTATATCGGCAAGTCCATGCTTGCCGGCGCAGTCAAGGGCTAGCTCTCGGCCCCGCCACTCCCGGAAACGCGTATCATGCAACCGACAGCCTATACCGACGCCGCCGCCCGTATCCGCGACCATGTCCGCCGCACACCGCTGGTGCCGGCTGCGCCTTCGCCCCGCAAGGGCGACGTGGCCGAGCTCTGGTTCAAGCCGGAATGCCTTCAGGTCTCCGGATCGTTCAAGGCGCGCGGCGCCTTCAATTCCGTGCTGTCGCTGCCGGAAGAAGTGCGCAGTCGCGGCGTGGTCACCGCGTCTGGCGGCAATTTCGGCGCGGCGATCGCCTATGCCGGACAACAGCTGGGCGTGCCAGCGAGCGTCTGCGTCATGACCACCTCGACGGAACTGGCGCGCCAGCGCATCGCCTCCTATGGCGCGGAACTGCATGTGGTCGGCGCGTTCTGGGACCTCTCCTGGGAGGCCGGCCGCAAGCTCGCCGAGGAACGCGGCGGCGCCCTCCTCCACCCGTTTGCCGACGAAGCAACGATCGCCGGCCAGGGGACGATCGGCCTGGAGATCCTCGAGGACATGCCCGACGTTGATACGGTCGTGATCTCGATCGGCGGCGGCGGCCTCATCGCTGGCATCGCCGAGGCGATCAAGCAGCGCAAGCCCGGCACGCGCATCATCGGCGTCGAGGCGGCCGGCTGCCCGACGCTCTTCGAGTCCCGCAAAGCTGGAAAACCGGTGATGATCGAAAACGTCGTCACCAACGTGCCGATCCTGGCAGCGCGCGCGACCGCGCCGATCAATTTCGAGATCATCGAGCGCTGCGTCGACGAACTGGTGCTGGTGCCGGAAGACGAGCCGGTCGCGGCGGCGGAATGGATGTGGAAGAACACCGGGCTCGCCGTCGAGCTTGGCGCGGCGACGGCGGCGGCCGCGGTTCTCAACGGCCACATAAGGCTCGCTGCCGGCGAAAAGACGGTCGTCGTCCTCTGCGGCAGCGGCAATGACGGCCTCGGCATCAAGGCCTGATTGAGAAAACGGAGGCGGCGGCCGGAAGATCGCCGCCTCCCTGTTCGTCTTTCAGACTGCGTCGACGGTGGAGCTCGGGACCTTGACGCCGAGCTTGGCGGCAAAGCTTTCCAGCGCGGCCCAGGTGACATTGTCGACCGGAATGCCGTCCACGGCGCGCTTCTTGGCCTCGACCTTTTCGATGTCGCCCGGCGCATGGACCGTCTGGCCCGGCTTGCCCGGCTGGGCGCGCAGGTCTTCAAGGAAGGACGAGATGCGGGCGTCGAACATCGACAGCGTCTGGAACATCGCCGGCGACAGCAAGATGAAGAAATGGCCGATCTGGATGGGCTTGGAGAAGTCCGGGCCGTTGAACGATGCCATCGTCTTGCCGTGGCCCATGCCGGTGAAGGCCGAGCAGAGAATGTCGATCATCGCGGCGAGACCGGAGCCCTTGTAGCCGAAACCGGCGCCGCCAACCGGGGCAACCCAGACCGCCGCATTGGGGTCGGTGGTGAAATGGCCCTGATCGTCGACGGCGACTTCCTCGGGAAGCGGCGTGCCGGTGGCGCGGCGCAGGCCGACCCGGTTGAACGGGATGGAACTGGTCGCCATGTCGAGCAGCAGCGGGTCCTCACCCTCGACCGGAACGGCGAAGGAAAGCGGGTTGGTGCCGAAGAAGGCGGCGGCGCCGCCATGCGGGACCACCATGGCATCCGCATGGGTCATGCCGATCGCGACATAGCCCTTTGTGGCGGCATAACGCGTATAGCAGCCGGTGGCGCCGTGATGGGTCGAGCGGCCGACCGTCGCTACCGCGACGCCGGTCTTGTCGGCAAGCTTCGCGGCCTCGTCGATGGCGTGGTAGCTGGCGAAATGGCCGAAGCCGTCATCGGCATCGATATGAACGGCGGAAGCCGCCTTCTGGGTCACGGACAGAGTCGGCGTCTTGTTGATCCGCCCGCCCGTGACGCCCTGCATGTAGAAGGGGATCAGGCGGACGCCATGCGTGTCGAACGCGCGCGACGAGGCGTCGACCAAGGCGCGCGCGCAGGCTTCCGCGCTCTCCGCGCTAACGCCGGCTGCCTTGAACAGGTCGGCGACGAACGGTTCCACGTCACGGGCCGCAGCACGAACGCCGGCGATCTTTTCCAAGGCCATGTCTATTCCTCAAGCAAGCGTTGAACCGGAAGGCGTCGGTCCGACTTCCTGGTTCGCCAATTCAACAAAAGCGAAGGGGTGCGAGGGTGCTCGTCGCGATCCAACGCAGCCGCGAACCCTCGTCTAAGGCGAAACTGCTCCGCATTCAAATGATGAATGAGGTGAAACACCTCAGAGCGCGTCGGAACCGCACGAAGGCGCTAATTTTCGGGAGCCGTGCGATTTCCGGCACACGCGAGGGCCCAAAACGACCATGCCGGCCGCTGCGCGAGGCAGGGCCGGCATGGGAAGACACGGTCGGGATACCCGGCCGGAAACCGGGCCTAGCGCAGCCGCGAGACGACGTCCATGAAGCGCTTGACGCGGTCGGCGTCGACCGCATTCCAGGTGTAGCCATCGACCTTGAAATGGGTGCCGATGACGACGCCGCTGGCGTGGTTCAGGATATCGGTGACGTTGTCGATGTTGACGCCGGTATTGGCGAAGACCGGCACGCTGGTGACGGTCTCGCAGACCTTGCGCAGGTTCGAGGCATCGGCCGGCTCGCCGGTGATCGGACCCGAGACGAGGATGGCGTCGGCGAGCGACGAGAAGACGGCGCTCTTGGCGCGCAACTCGATCGGACGCTGGTCGAGCGAATGGGCGAATTCGGCGTTGATGTTGAACAGCAGCTTCATGTCATCGCGGCCGAGATTGTGACGCAAACGCGATGCCTCGGCGCAATTCGGCTCCCAAATACCCATGTCGGAGGCGAACACGCCGGTAAAGATCTCGCGCACGAACGAAGCACCGGTGACGGCGCCGATCGAGACGGAGGCGATCGGATCCCACAGGTAGTTGACGCCGAATGGCACCTTGAGCTCGGGCTTGATCGCCTGGATGATGGCCGACATGGCCGCGATGCCCGACGGCGCGCCCTTGAATACGTAGGGGCGGTCGTTCTCGTTGCCGAACATGATGGCGTCGACACCGCCGGCCTGCAGCTTCTCGACATCGGCGAGCGCGTCGTCGATCAGCTTGTTGAGGCCACCCTTGGCGTCATAGAGCGGCGAACCCGGCAGGGCGCCGATATGCGACATCGAGATGACAACCTTCTTCTTGTCGCCGAAAAAGTCAAAAACCATAGTCCGCTCCATTGCGAGAGAAACTGGGAAGGGGTGGAAACTCAGGGGGCGACGTGCACGTCGACCTTGGCGGCTTTGAGCGCGGCCGCGATTTCAGCCGGCGGCGGCGCATCGGTGATGAGGACGTCGATCTCGGTCAAGGGTGCGACATGCACCAGCGACATGCGCTGGAACTTGGACGAGTCGCACAATGCAACCTTCAGGCCGGACCGGTTCAGATAGACCTGCTTCAGATCGACATCCTCGAAGGAATAGTCGAACAGCCCGCTCTCGGTGAGACCGGAAAGGCCGATGAAGCAGATGTCGAACCAGAGCTTTTCGAACTGCGCCACGGCCTCGGCACCGCCGACGGAGAGCTCGTCGCGCCGCACCCGGCCGCCGGCGAGGTAGACCTCGGCCTGGCTGGAGCCGAGCAAGGCGGCGACGCGGACGCTATTTGTGAATACCTTGGCATGCGCCCGCTCGCGCAGATGGCTGGCGATCAGATAGGTCGTGGTGCCGACATCGAGCGCGATGGTGCGATGCGCCATAGACAGACCCGCCGCGGCGACCGCGATGCGCTCCTTGGCCTCGTGCTGACGCCGGAGCCTGGCGTCGAAGCTCGGTTCCTCGCTGTCCATCGATACCGTGGTGGTCCCGACCGCGCTCACGGCGCCGCCATGCGTACGGACAAGGCGGCCGGCGCGCTCCAGTTCGACCAGGTCGCGCCGCACCGTCATGTCGGAGACCTGAAGCTGCGCGGCGATTTCGGCGACCAACACGGCGCCCGTCGCCCGCAACGCGTCCAGAATGGCCGCGTGCCGCATTTCCGGCAGGATACGACCGCGGGCTGCGGCGTTCGGATCGGGCTTCGGGGCGTCAACCGGGGTTTCGGACAATCAACTTTCCTGCTGCATGCGAGGACGCTCGAGTCGGTCCCCTTGCATAGCAGGAAAATAAACAAATTCAAACACAGCGAGCCGAGATGTGTGCGATTATGTTGAATTATGCTCCTTGCTGAAATTGCACAACATTCGATCGAGTTTCAGAGAAAACCGTTATTGTATGATTTTCAATTGGTTAGGTTTACGCTTGGGGTTTCCGACGGGGTTCGCGCGCAAAAATTAAACACGATCGACCAAAAAAGATCCTTGAGGCGTTTGAATTTGTGCGCATACAATCACGCCGCTTACGCTGGAAGATGTCGGCCTCTTGCCGGCAAATTGCGGAGGGCGAAACGGGAACCGTAAGGTTCTCACCCTACGAGGGACGACAATGGCATCCATCGAGCTCGATCGAGTCTCCAAGATCTACGCCAACGGCGCCTATGGTGTGCGCGACGTCGATCTGAAGATCGAGGACGGCGAATTCGTGATTTTCCTGGGCCCCTCCGGCTGCGGGAAATCCACCACGCTACGCATGATCGCAGGCCTTGAAAGCATGTCCGCGGGCGATCTGCGGATCGGCGGCCGGAGCGTCAACAACGTCGCCCCGCGCGACCGGAATGTCGCCGTGGTGTTCCAGAGCTATGCGCTCTATCCGCACATGTCCGTCTGGCACAACATGGCCTTCGGCCTGAAGATGCGCGGCGTCGCCCTTTCCGAGATCGACTCAAAGGTCGCCAAGGCTGCCGATCTTCTCGGCCTCAACCATCTTCTGCAGCGCAAGCCCGGCGCGCTTTCCGGCGGCCAGCGCCAGCGCGTGGCGCTCGGCCGCGCCATCGTGCGCGAACCGGAAGCCTTTCTGCTCGACGAGCCGCTTTCCAATCTCGATGCGCAACTTCGCGCCGAGATGCGACTGGAACTGGTCAAGCTGCATCGCCGACTTGGCCGCACCATCGTGCACGTCACGCATGATCAGGTCGAAGCGATGACGATGGGCGATCGCATCTGCATCATGCGCGAAGGGCGGATGATCCAGACCGGCCGGCCTCTCGACGTCTACGCCAATCCCGCCGATACCTTCGTGGCGCGCTTCCTGGCGACGCCGCCGATGAACCTGATCCCGGCCCGGCTCGAGCATGAAGGCGAGAAGCTGGTGGTACGGATCGATTCCGAGACCAGCGTCACCGTCCCCGACAAGCACTATCTGCCCTATGTCCAGAAGGCTGGCGGGCCGATTACCGCCGGCATCCGCGCCGAGGACATCTACGAGACCCGGGAACGGCCCGATTGGCAGCGCATTCGCGTCAAGGTCGTTGCGGTCGAAGCGCTGGGCGCCGAAAACATCCTGATCGGCCAGCTCGGTCGCGACAAGCCGATCGAAATCCAGGCGCGGCTCGGCCGGCACGTCTTCGCGCCGGTGGACTCGATGATCGACCTCTATGTCGATGTCGAGCCGATGCATCTCTTCGATTCAGAAACCGGCAAGGCGGTCGCGCGACCGCCTCTGCCGGTCGGTCGCTAAGGCGAGGGTTCCATGCGCAAGTTCGGCCTGCATTTCGGTTTGATTCTGGCATGCGTGGTCGTGCTGCTACCCCCGCTTTGGGCGTTGCGCACCAGCCTGGTGCCGGAATCGATGTCCTACAGCACGGAGATCTTCCCGGCCTTCACGCTGGACAACTACACCGGCCTGTTCGCCAAGAACCGGTTCGGCACGTTCTATGTAAACAGCCTGATCGTGGCGCTTGGCTCGGTCATCGTGGCCCTCCCCTTCGCCGCCTGTACCGGCTACGCCTTCGCCCGCTTTCGCACCGGCGGGCGCTTCGCCCGGTTCGCGGTACTGGCGACCCAGATGCTGCCACCCGTGGCGCTGGTGCTCCCCGCTTTCGCGCTGCTGCGCGGCGCTGGCCTGACCAATTCGCTGCCCGGCCTTATCCTCGTCTACTCCGCGCTCAACCTGCCGTTCCTGACCTGGATCCTGATGGGGTTCTTCGAGGGTGTGCCGGTCGACATGGAATGGGCGGCAATGACCGATGGCGCGACCGCCTGGGGCGCGTTCTGGCGCATCGTTCTGCCGATCTCTCTGCCCGGCCTTGCCGCGGCCGGCGTGCTCGGCTTCATTCTGTCGTGGAACGAGTTCCTGTTTGCCCTCGTGCTCAGCGGTCCACAGACCGCCACGATACCGGTTTCGCTGGCTGCGTTGCAGACATCGAATGGCGTGCAGATCGCCAAGGTTTCGGCAGGTGTGGTGCTGGCCATCCTGCCGCTCGTGATCGCGTCGCGTTTCATCCAGCGGTTCATCATTCAGGGATTGACGTTCGGCGGTGTCAAATAAGCCGCAAGGCATCGTATCGCCGGCACAATGAGGAGAAAATCATGACGCTGAAACGGATTCTACTCGCGGCCGCTGGTATGGGCGCGCTAATGGCGACGGCTCCGGCCTATGCCGACGACATTGTCCTGCGCGCCCTCATGGAGGATGTGCCGGAGACCCAGATCATCGAGACGATGCTGCCCGACTTCGAGAAGGAGACCGGGATCAAGGTCGAGTTCGAGAAGATCGGCTACCCCGACATGCACGACAAGCTCGTGTCGCAGCTGGTCTCGCCGCAGAGCTACTACAATCTGCTCGAGGTCGACTTCCTGTGGGCGGGCGAATTTCCGGCCGCCGGCTGGCTCGCCGACCTGAAGCCCTTCATCGAGAAGTCGAACTACGACCTGTCGCCGTTCATTCCCTCGACCCTCGACCTGCTCGGCCGTACGCCGGACAGCCTGCAGATCCTGCCCATGTACAATTACTCGATGGGCCTGATCTACCGGAAGGACCTGCTCGCCGATCCGAAGCTGCAGGAAGCCTTCAAGACGGCGACGGGCAAGGACCTCGCCGCTCCGAAGACGCTCGCCGAGTATGTCGAGATCTCCAAGTTCATGAAGGCCAATGCCGACGTGGCGGGAGCTGCCATGCAGGGCCAGCGTGGCGACCCGAACAGCATGGAGTTCTCCAACTACCTGTTCTCGTCGGGCGGCAGCTATCTCGGCGACGGCAAGAAGGTGACGCTCGACAGCCCCGAGGGCAAGGTCGCGCTCGACCTCTATGTCGACAACATCAAGAATGGCGCGCAGCAGGGCGCCCTCTCCGCCAATCTCGACGACACGCTGCGCCTGATGTGCAGCGGCAAGGCGTTCAGCATGGTCACCTATTGGTGGATGCTGCCGCAGATCGACAATGCGGAGAAGTGCCCCGACGTCGCCGGCAAGGTCGCGCTGACCACCATGCCGGGCGGGCATGGCGAGAGCGGCGGCTGGGGCTGGGGTATTCCCAAGAATGTCAGCCCGGAAGAGCAGGAAGCCGCCTGGAAGTTCATCCAGTGGGTGCAGAGCAAGGACGTCTCGATCGCCCGCGCCCTGCAGGGCCACGCGCCGGTTCGCGCCGACGTCTACACGGATGCCAAGGTGCTCGAAAAGTACCCCTACTACAAGGAAGCCCAGGAGATCGTCGCGACCGGCAAGTCGTTCCCGATCTTCGCCTATTCGGCCCAGTATGAGGACGTGCTCGGCACGCATCTCTCGCAGGCCGGCGGCGGCGAGGCGACCACGGAGGAAGCGCTGAAGGGCGCGGCCAAGGGCCTCGAGGAACTGCTGGCCAAGTAAGGCCTCTCCCGGCACATCGCCGGCATCAGACCTACGGAAGCGCGGCCCACGCTGCGCTTCCGCCGCCGGAAAAAAACCGGAAACGCCGCGCCGCGCGCTCGACTAGCAGAAACATCGGACGGGACCTCATGACAGGCTGGATGAACTGGGCGCATCGGGAAGCGCGGACGGGATGGGCCTTCGCCTCGCCCGGGCTGATCCTGCTCGCCATCGTCATGGGCTTTCCGCTGCTCTACGCCTGCGTGCTCTCGGTCTCGTCCTATACGCTGCTGAAGCCGGCGATCCTGCCGATCGTGGGTGCCGACAATTTCGCCACGATGATGGGAAGCGACCGTTTCTGGAACGCAACCTGGCTGACGGTGAAGTATTCCGTCATCACCGTCACCGGCGAATTCGTCATCGGCCTCGGCATCGCGCTGATGCTGAACCGCGTCGTGCGCACCAAGCCCTATTACTTCGCCATTCTCACCATCCCCATGGCGATGTCGCCGGTCAGCGTCGCGCTGATCTGGCGCATGCTGCTGCAGCCCAATCTGGGCATCGTCAATCACCTGATGGAAACGATCGGCCTGCCGCGCCTCGACTGGCTGGGTTCACCCAGCCTGGCACTCTGGACCATGGCCGGCATCGATATCTGGCAGCAGATGTCCTTCGTCGTGCTGATCCTGGCCGCCGGCCTCGCCTCGCTGCCGCGCGAGCCCTATGAGGCCGCCGAAGTCGATGGCGCGCTGGGCTGGCAGCAATTCTGGTTCATCACCCTGCCGATGCTGCGCCCGGTCGCGGCGATCACGGTGATCATCCAGTTGATCAATGAATTCCGCACCTACGACCTGCCCTATGTTCTGACCAAGGGCGGGCCCGGCACCTCGACCGAAGTGTTGAGCTTCTTCGCCTACCGTCAGGCCTTTCTCGGCCTGTCGATCAATGAGGGCGCGGCGGCTGCCTTCGTGCTGCTGGTGATCGTCCTGGCCATGACGGTGGTGTTCTTCGCCCTGCTGGAGCGCCAGTCGAAACCGTAGCGACTTGGGCCTACATCCTCCAGAAGAGGCGGCGATCCTATGATCACCGCCTCTTTTATAGCAATTCCCGCTAGGAGGCCTTGCCGAGAGGTGTCGTCAGAAACTGCCGATTGACGCAATTGGTCAGGCGGCCCTCGTTCAAATAGGCGAGGATGCACTCGACCGCCTTGCGCTGCATGTCCTTCATCGAGGCGGGGCTGTAGAAAGCGGCATGCGGGCTCAGCACCAGCCGTTCATCAATCCAGGGCTCCCGGGCGCCCCAGGCGGCGATCAGCGGGTGGCTGCGATCCGCCGGCTCCTTCGGCAATACGTCGAGCCCGGCGCCGGCAACGCGACCGTCCCGCAGGGCTTCCGTCAGATCGTCGAGATTGACGATCGGTCCACGCGCGGTGTTGATCAGGATCAGCCCCGGCTTGGCCGCCGCGAAGGCCTCGGCATCGATGAAGCCCTGGGTTTCGGCGCTGAGCGGCGCATGCACGGACAGCACGTCGCTGATCGACATCAGTTCACGGAGGCTGTGCACCCGCTCATAGCCGGTCGCGAGTTCGACTCCGTTCGAGAGATGCGGATCGTAGAAGACGACACGCATGTCGAAGGCGGCCGCCCGCCGTGCCGCGGCGAGGCCGATCCGACCGAGGCCGACGACGCCGAACGTGGCGCCGCGCAGCCGCCTGACCAGCGGCGCCCGCGAAAAACTCCAGCCATTCGCCGGATCGCTGTTGAGCAGGCGGTCATAGGTCTCGGTGCCGCGCGTGAGCGCCAGCATCAGGGCGATGGCATGATCGGCGACCTCGGTGGTGCCATAGTCCGGCACGTTGCAGACCGGAATGCCGCGCGCGCCCCAGCCTTCGAGATCGAGATTGTCATAGCCGACGCCCTCGCGCACGACGATTTTCACCTTGGCGAAGTCATCGAGATCGGCCGGCACAGGCAGCGTGGCCGAGCAATTGATCAGCGCATCCGCGGCGGCGCTGCGCTCGCGCGCCAGGCGGTAGTCCGGGCTCGTCGGGGTCGCGTCGATATCGAAATCCACCTTCGCGCCGAACAGACGCATCAGTTCCTCATTCTCGGGCGGATACCAATTGGCCTTCAGAATGCGCATAGTGCTCCTCACCGTTTTGCGGCCAGCTTCATGTTGGCCTGAACCAGATTGTTAACAGTAGACCGAAACGATGAGCAAGAGCCCCGTGACGCCTCCACTCCAGCGCCGCGAACGTCGCGTCCTGACCGACGATGTCGCGGATTCGATCCGCGAAGCCATTTTGAGCGGCCGTATCGCAAGCGGCGCGCGCCTGATCGAAGATGAACTGGCAGAGAGCCTGAAGGTCAGTCGGGGGCCGATCCGCGCGGCGATCTTCCGCCTGCAACAGGAGGGACTCGTCATCCATGAAACGCATCGCGGCGCCACCGTGGCGCGTGTGTCGGTCGAGGATGCGGACGAGATCTACACGCTGCGACGCGCTCTGGAGCGGCTGGCCGTGGAAAGCGCCTGCCTCAAGGCGACCGAGGCGGATCTTGCGCCGCTTGAAGCAATCTTGCTGTTATTTCAATCGGTTCCGCGTAGCAGCATGACGCGCCGCCGCGTCGCCGAACTGGACATCGACTTCCACGACGCGTTGTTTCGCGCCGCGCATCACACCCGGCTCTACCGCGCCTGGGAGGCGCTCCGCTCGCAGATCCTGGTGTTTCTGCTGCTCCGTGACGGATTGCCGGACGACTATCTGACGTCGTGGCACCGCGATCACTCCGGTCTGGTGGAACAGTTGCGCGAGCGCGATGCGACGAAAGCGGTCGACGCCATCGACGCGCATATCCAGGGCGCCTATGCCCGCCTGCGCGAGCAGCTTCTGCAGCAGTCGCCGGCCTGACTACCGCGCGCCATTCGCGCGGCAACTATATTGTTAACAATCAACGGTAGGGCGTGCCGTTTGGTACCGGCAAAAAAAACGGGGCGCCAGCACGCCCCGTTTTCCATTGGAGAAGCTGGCGCGGTTCAGGCGTTGGCGAAGCTCTGGCGGAACAGCAGGTTCAGTTCCGCCACCACCGACGCGGCCGGCTCGCCTGCCTTCAGCGCGACATTGATGCGCTTCGAGGCCGCGTCTTGGAACTCCATGTAGCCATTGTGGCGGGGGCGCAGCCAGGCACCTTCCAGCGTTGGCCGGGTGTTCTGATAGAAGCCGTGCGTCGGCGCGTTGACGGCGGGATCCTCCCAGGCCGTCGCGTGACCGGGCTGACCGCCATTCGAGGCATAGGGGCCGCGCTGGATATCGGCGCTGGCGAGCCAGTAGGCGAGATCGATCGCGGCTTCACGGTTTTCCGAATAGGCCGAGACGGCGATACCGGTGCCGCCGAGTGCCGAGCCCACCGGCCCCTTTGACCCCAGGACCGGCATGTCGGCGAAGGCGAGGCGATTGGGACGGAAGCCGTCGATCGCATAGTTAACATAGCCATAGAGAAGCGGCGCCACGGCGATCTCAGAGCCTTCCGCAGCGAGCTTCTCGAACACGTCGATCGGGTCGCTGTCGAAATCGGCCATGCCGTTGGCAGCCAGGCTCTGCAGCAACTCATAGACTCGTGCGCCCGCCTCCGGGTCGATCAGATTGCCCTCGCCCGAGACGTCGCAGGGACGGCCGAGATTGGCGGCGAGCGAATAGAAGGTCATCAGCGAATGCGGCGCGCGGAACGGCATCAGCGCCTTGCCGGGGCCAAGCGCCAGGACCTCGTCCCAGGTCGTCGGCGGCGTGTCGATCAGATCGGGACGATACGCGAGCACCGGGGTGGCGGCGTCGATCGGAAATGCCCACTGGTGGCTCTGCCAGGTGTAGCTCGGATAGGACTTGCCGACCGAGCCGGCAGCCAGCGCCTCGCGCTCGGCCTCGCGGCCCGGGACATCGAGCGGCGCCAGGCAGCCTTCCTTGGTGATCTGGCCGACATGCGGGTGATCGATGACGATCAAGTCATAGGCGCGCGCCAACTCCTCGACGGGGAAGCTCTCGAAATCCTGCAGCGAGCGCTTGTCCCATTCGACCGCGACACCCGTCTTCTTCAGATACAGCTCGGCGCAGGCAGCCATCGGGTCGTAGCCGCGCGGGTGACTCCAGGTCATGCCCTTGAGCGTGATCGGCTTGGTCATATCTCTTCCCCCTCAAAGACCGAATTCGGCCCGGATCTCTTCCGTGTGTTCACCGATGCGCGGCGCAGCGCGCGACAACGGCGGGCGCTTGCCGTCGACGCGTATGGGCGAGCGGGTGGTGACGACGCGGACATTGTCGGCGCGCTCCACCGTCTGCAGCATGTCCAGCGCGGTGAAGCCCTCGCTCTGCAGCAATTCCGGCCATTCCAGCACCTTGGCGCACCAGATGTCGGCGGGCTCGAGGATGGCGAGCCAATGCTCGGTCGTCTCGGTCGCCAGCTTGTCGGCGATCAGCCGCTTGATCGCATCGCGCTCGGAGAACCAGCTCTTCGGCGTATCGCGATAGAGATCGAGCTCCGGCATATCGAGAAGATCGGCAAGCTTCGGAATTGGCGTCATGGCGACGGCAAGAAAGCCGTTCTTGGTCGGATAGATGCCGTAGGGCGCGGAAAGATAGGCATGCGCGCTGCGGAAACTAGCGCGGGTCGGCTTGCGGCCGCCATCATTCAGATGTGTCGTCAGCACCTCGAACTGGAAGTCGATCAGCGCCTCCATCAGGCTGGTCTCGACATGCGAGCCCTTGCCGGAGATGCCTCGCTTGACCAGAGCCGCCAGGACGCCCTGGCAAAGGGCCGCGCCGGCGAGCATGTCGGCGATGGCGAGGCCAAACGGCACCGGCCCCTGGCCCTCATCGCCATTCAGCCAGGTGACGCCGGAGCGCGCCTGCGCCAGCAGGTCCTGGCCCGGGCGCGTGACCCACGGCCCCTCATCGCCATAGCCGGTGATCGAGCCATAGACGACATCGGGATTGATCGCCTTGATCGTCTCGTAGCCGAGGCCCAGGCGGTTGATCACGCCGGGGCGGAAGTTCTGCATCACGACGTCGGCCTTGGCGAGGAGCTTCTTCAGGCTCTCCAGTTCGGCCGGATTCTTCATGTCGACCGCATAGCTCTCCTTGTTGCGGTTGATCGCATGAAAGAGCGTGGAATCACCGCCGATCTCGGTGTCGGTCAGATAGAGGCGGCGGCAGAGATCGCCGCCGTCCGGGCGCTCGATCTTGATGACACGGGCACCGAGATCAAGCAGCCGCAGCGCGCAATAGGGACCGGACAGGAACTGGCTGAGATCAACGACAAGCAGGCCGTCGAGCGGCAAATCGGATTGGGACATTCTTGGCCTATTTCTTCTCGACCTGATCGGCAAAAGCGCTTGCATCACGGTAGCGGACAGTCTGCAGATGCTCGCAATAGAGCACCAGTTCGCCTTCGCCCTTGAACACCTCGTAGGAGGCGCGGATCAGGCCCATCTCCGTGTATTTCGGCCGCTTCTCGAGATTGGTGCGGATCGTGTAGATCGTGTCGCCGATGAAAACCGGCTTGATGAAGCGGAGCTTGTCGTAACCATAGGAAAAGGCGTTGACGCAGTTGGTCGCGACAAGGCCGAGGCCGGCCGAAAAGACGAAGGCACCGGCTACCAGACGGCGGCCGAACACACCTTCCGTCTCGGCGAATTTCTGGTCCTGGACATAGGGGTGTATGTCGGTCACGAGCACATTGAAGAGATGCGAGTCGCTCTCGCCGATCGTGCGGCGCAGCGAGCGGATCCTCTGGCCGACCGGCCAATCCTCATACAGCCAGTTCTCCGCATTCCAGACCGGAAGGTCGGCGTGATCCCGCGGCATGTCCTTGGGATGCGTCGAACTCACGCCGACGGTCGGCGCGAAATCCTCAGTTGTCATCGTCCTCTCCGTCCCTCAATTTTCTTCATATATCAATCAATCACTCATCTGCAAATCAAGTTTCCACCCGCAGATGGATTGATCGATTGGATCAGCTGTCCCGCCGATCAGGGTTGTTGCGGCACCGGCGTCGCGGGTTCGGCAGCCGAACGGAACGCCGCCTCGACCAGCGCCATGGTGTGCCAGGCGTCCTCGACCGAGGTGACGAGGCTGTCATCTTCGCCGGCGGCGAAGCGCTGCAAATTCGACATCACGCCGGCAAAGGCATCCGGGAACCAGCCGCCAGCAAGCGGTACCTGCTGCCAGTTGGCGTCAGCGCCCCGCGCGGCGGTGATCCAGAGCTCGTCCGGCTCGCCTTCCGGATAGTTGAGCAACAGGCCGAGCTTGACGGAGGCCGCGCCCTGGTCGCCCTCGAAGCGGAAGGTCGCATCCTGGAATTTGCGGCCGAAATCATGGTCGTGGTTGATCGACAGGGTGCAACGGACATCGCCGCCGAAATCGAGGATCGCCGAGGTGCGCGTCTGCGCCAGCTCGTTGCCGGGATGACCCAGCGTGCGGGCATGAATGCCGTCCGGATTGCCGAGCATGCTGCGGATCAGGTCGAGATAGTGGATCGAATGCACGGCGATCTCGACCCGCGACATGCCTTTCAGGAAGGGGAACAGGTGCCAGGGCGTGACCAGGTTCAGATGCATTTCGACATCGACCAGCCGACCGAGCAAGCCCCTGGCCAGGGCGTCCCGCACCGCCAGCATCATCGGCGAGAAGCGAAGCTGGAAATTCACGGCTGCATGGAACTGGCGCTCGCGCGCCAGATTCAGGATCGCGGTCGCCTCGTCGAGATCGCGCCCCATCGGCTTCTGGATCAGCACGGTCGCGCCCTTCGGCAAGCGGCGCATGATCTCCAGATGCGCGACCGGCGGCGTCGCCAGGTCAAATACGGCGTCGCGCACGGCGACGGCCTCGTCCAGCGCCCGCAGGAACGGCACGCCCCAGGATTCGGCCAACGCCTTGGCACGCCCGACATCGCGGTCAAAGATGCCAGCGACGGGGAAGCCCGCCTTCGCATAAGCCGGCAGATGTGCGTCATTGACGATGCCGCCGGCGCCGATGATGACGATCGGACGCGGCACGGTGGGCCGAAGCCAGGCCTGGGCGAGCGATGCGGGGTCAAAGGACGTCATGGCAATCTCTTTTCGCGCGGCAGGAGGCGCCTTGGTGTCCCCTCTCCATGGGCGGAAGAGGGTTGGGGTGACGGTCTTGCGACGATTGGACAAAACGCCCGGCGCGTGCCGTCAATCGATATGGAAGACCTCTTCCATGCCGGCCCACCACTCGCCCTCCTTGCGGGTGTCGAGCGGCTTCTGCAGCGGCATGCAGACCGACCACCATTCCTGCGTTGTCGGATCGGCAGCCATCTTGGCGCTGTCGGCGGCGAAGTCGGTCCCGTGATATTCGAAATAGGCGAAGAGCAGGTTTTCCGGCTCCTTGAGGTAGATCGAATAGTTCCTGATGTTGCAGTCGGCGATCTTGGCGAGCACACCCGGCCAGACGGCGGCGTGCAGGCGCTTGTATTCCGCGATGGCGTCAGGCTGCAGGCCGATGACATTTCCCATGCGCTGCATGGTGTTTCCTCCCGGTTGGTTTGGATCGTTGGGCGATGCGGGGCTTCGAGACGCCCGCTGATGCGGGCTCCTCAGCATTTTGAAGGGAGCGAGGTTAGGCGAACTCCGCTCCCAACGGGCTGAGGCGCGCGGCAAAGCCGGGCCTCGAAACACGCACAAATCCTCCGGAGCTCAATCCAGACGATAGATCCGCTCGGCGTTGCGGTGAAGCAGGCCGGCCTTCTCGTCGTCGCTGGCGCCCTGGATAATCGCATGCGTCGCCGCCACCCAGCGGCCAAGATCGGCGGTCAGCGTGCAGACGGGCCAGTCCGAGCCCCAGACGACGCGGTCCCAGCCGAAGGCGCCGATCGTGTGCTCGACGAAGGGGCGCAGGTCCTCCACGGTCCAGTTGACGGGATCGCCATAAGCGATGACGCCGGAAATCTTGGCAGAGACATTCGGCAGCTCGGCGATCGCCGACATGTTGGTGCGCCAAGGCTCGAAGGCCTTGTCCTTGACATTCGGCACGCCACAATGATCGACGATGAACTGCACGTCGGGAGCTGCCTTGGCGATGGCGATCGCGATCGGGATCTGCCGCGGCAGCACGCAGAAATCGAAGCTCAGCTTGTGCGCGGCAAGGCGCCGGATGTTTTCGGTGAAGATCGGCCGCTGGCCAAGCTCATCCGGCGATTCATGCAGAATGCGGCGCAGGCCCCGGACCTTCGGATTGGCGGCAAGGCGCTCAAGGTGGCCCGCGAAGTCAGCATTTTCCGGCCGGCAGGCGGCAATGGCACCGATCACGCCCTGACCGAGACCGGTGACGAATTCCGTCTCTGCCTCGATGTCCTTCTCGGCGACATCGACTTCCATGTGCAGCATGTCGGTGATGCCGGCGGCCTTCGCCTGGGGCAGGTAGTCCTCAAGCGTGAAATTGCGATTGATCTTCGGCGCGCCACTGAGCCAGGGATAGGAAAACCGCTCCTGATGGATCAGGTGCAGGTGGGTATCGATCATCCGCATGGCACGTCTCCTCCGCCCGGGCTCATTGTCCCGGCTATTCATATGTGGGCATATCATTCACAGTGTTACGAGCCTGACAAGGCCCGTCCCGGCGATACCGCACCCCGGATTCGCCGGCTCCGCTCGGCCTTCACGCCTCGGCCTGACCGCGGCCGAGCACATGCGACAGATCCCGGCTCGCGGCCATCAGGATGGTCATCACCTCCTGCATGTCGGGCACGTTGGGGCGATCGATGCGCGGCAGGAAGGGACAGGTCAGCGCCGCAAGCGCCGTGTCGTTGGCGCCAAGGACCGGCACCGACAGGTTATAGACGGACTGCGACTGCGCGCTCGCCGTCGATTCGTAGCCGCGCCGGCGAATCTGGACCAGGCGCTCGTCGAGATTGTCGGGCCGCCCCTTGTCCTCCGCCTGCTCCTCGCGCTCCGCTTCCATCATCATTCGCTCCTCCGGCGTCGCGAAGGCGAGCAGAACATGGCCGGAGCCGGTATTGTAGAGACTGACCCGCGCGCCAACACGAATTGAATAACTCCAATAGCTTGGCGCATCCATCTGGGCGACGACGACGATGCGGCCACGGTCGTAGATGGCGAGATGGCAGGCCTGCTCGGAATCGCGCGAGAACTGCCGCATCACCGGCAGCGCCTGGCTGACCAGGCGGCGCACCGGCGCATGCTGATGGGCAAGCGCGAACAGCCGAAGGGTCAATTCGTAGCGATCGCCATGGACGCGGGCGACATAGCTGCGCCGGACCAGACGGTCGAGCATGCGGTAAATTTCATTCGGAGACCGGTTCAGCGCCTTGGCGATTTCCGCCTGCGTCATGCTCTCGTCGGTCGCCGCGAGCAGCTCGAGAATGTCCAGCCCCTTGTCGAGGGCGGGTGCGCGATATCGATCGTTTGCGTCGTCCAGCATGGTCCGCCTCCCCATGGCCCCCGGGCCCGGCCGTGACAAGTTAGACATTGACTCGGTCCAGTCAATTTCGCTTATATACGAATACTCCATTCAGTGGTGGAGAATGTGCGACCTCGAATCCAAAGGGGTTCGGTCGTGTTCTGGGAGGAATTCGACACATGCGTTTTATGCGCGGCATTCAGGCCGCTCTTTTTTCGTGCGCGGCTCTTGGCGCGCTGACCGCGGTCGCTTCGGCTGAAGATGCCGCCAACTGGGGCTCGTTCCCGGGCTACACCCTCAAGGTGAAGCTGATCGGCGGCACGCAGTATGAGAAGCTCTACACGCGCATTCCCGAATGGGAAAAGGCGACCGGCGCCAAGGTCGAGATCGTTTCGTCGAAGAACCATTTCGAGCTCGACCGCGAGATCAAGCAGGACATCGCGACCGGCGCGATCACCTGGTGCGTCGGCTCCAACCACACCAGCTTCGCGCCGCAATATGGCGACATCTATGTCGACCTGAAGACACTGATCCCGCAGGCGACGCTGGACGAATTCGTCCCCGGCACGCTCGCTTCGTCGATGGTGGATGGCCGCCTCGTGCAGCTCCCGCGCGTCACCGACGTGTCGAACCTGTACTATCTCAAGGACCTGTACGAGAACGCCGACAACAAGGCGAAGTACAAGGAAAAGTTCGGCACCGAACTCGCGCCGCCGACCACCTATGACGAGCTGAAGCAGCAGGTCATCTTCTTCGCCAATCCGCCGAACCTCTATGGCACCGCTTTCGCGGGCAAGGACGAGGGCATGACCGGCCGGTTCATGGAGATCGTGCGCGCCAATGGCGGCGACATGTTCGACGAGAACTGGAAGCCGATCTTCAATTCGAAGGCCGGCGTCGATGCCCTGCAGTGGTTCATCGACATCTACAATGCCAAGGCCGTCCCGGCTGGCACCGTCAACTACACCTGGGACGACATCGGCCAGGCCTTCGCCGCCGGCACGCTCGCCGTCGATCTGGATTGGCCCGGCTTCGCCGCCTTCTACAATGACCCCGCCAAGTCCAAGGTCGCAGGCAAGGTCGGCTTCGCCCTGTCGCCGCTCGGCACCGCCGGCAAGCGCGGCGGCTGGTCCGGCTCGCACTCCTTCTCGGTCACGGAAGCCTGTGACAACAAGCCGGCCGCGGCCAGCCTGATCACCTTCCTGACCGACTACGATTCCGAAATGCTCGAAGCCCGCGCCGGCAACCTGCCGACCCGGACCAAGGCCTTCACCGACGTGGTCGAGGAATTCAAGAAGAGCGACACGCCGTACATGGCCGAGATGTTCGCGGTCTGGGAAAAGTCGCTCGCCGACGCCCGCACGCCGCCGCTCGTCCCGCAGTGGATCGAAGTGTCGAACGTCATCTGGCCCGAACTGCAGGCTGCCATCGTCGGCCAGAAGACGGCTCAGGAAGCCCTCGATACGGCTGCCAAGAAGGCGACGCAGATCATGGAAGACGCCGGCGTCCTCCAATAGGCCTCGCGTCCCGAAAATCGACCCTCGCCCTCCCTGGGCGAGGGTCCTTTGGATCGCGCCGGCCGACAGCGCCGACGCCTTCCCCGCCTTCCCTTGACGGGATTCGCGGCCAAGACCCGGACCTTGCGGTCCAAGCCCGTTCCAACGGCCCACGGAATCCATTCATGCGTTTCTTCCGAAGCCGGCTCTCGCCTCCGATCCTGCTGTTGATGCCGGCCTTCGTCATCATCGTGCTGGTGGTGGCGGTGCCGCTCCTCTTCTCGCTCTATACGAGCTTCACCGGCTATCGCCTGGTGAAACCGGACTCGCTCTGGCAGTGGGTCGGCCTGCGCAATTATCAGCGGCTGCTGAGCGATGTGGACTTCTGGTGGGCCTTCGGCCGCACGCTGGTCTTTCTGACCGTCGCGCTCAATCTCGAACTGGCGCTGGGTCTCGGCATCGCGCTGCTGATCGACAAGTTGACCGCCGGCCAGCGCGTGATCCGCACCATCATGATGTTCCCGATGATGTTCTCGCCGATCCTGGTCGGCTTCCAGTTCAAGTACATTTTTAACGACAATGTCGGCCTGGTGAACAACGCCATCCAGTCGCTCGGCTGGGAAAACGTCACGATCCCCTGGCTGGTCAACCCGATCACCGCCAACCTTGCCATACTGATGGCCGAGGTCTGGATGTCGACGCCGATCTTCGCGATCCTGCTGCTGGCGGGCCTGATGGCCATGCCGCGCGATCCGATCGAGGCGGCCAAGGTCGACGGCTGCAATCCGTGGCAGGTTTTCCGCCACATCACGCTGCCCTACCTGATGCCTTTCGTCTACATCGCCATGGCCATCCGCTCGCTCGACGTCGCGCGCGCCTATGACATGGTCAAGATCATGACCAATGGCGGCCCGGCGGGACGCACCGAACTGCTGTGGACGCTGATCGCCCGCACCGGCTACCAAGACGCCCGCATGGGCATGGCCAACGCCATGTCCTACGCCTCGATCCTGCTGTCGGTCTATTTCACCGTCTATTTCTTCCGGAAGCTCGCCGCCGCGCGACGCACCATGGGCGGAGTCGAATAAATGGAACGCTCCTGGCAACGCTGGCTGATCCGCTTCGGCGTCTTCATCGTCATGGCGATCATCTGCGTCCCCGGTATGTGGATCGTGATGACGGCCTTCCGCGACAATGTCGAGGTGATGGCCCGCCCCCCGGTCTGGATTCCCGAACGCTGGACGCTCGACAATTTCCGCGCGATCCTGGGCCTCTCGGAGAGCCAGCAGGGCATACCCGTCATCCGCTACTTCATGAACTCCGTCATCATCTCGGTGACGAGCACGGTTCTGGCGGTTCTGATCGGCATGATGGGCGGCTACGCCTTCGCCCGCTACCGCTTCAAGGGCAAGAACGTCGCCTTCCTCTGGCTGATGCTCTCGCGCACCGTACCGGGCATCTCGCTGTCGCTGCCGGTCTTCATGATCTGGAGCCGGGTTGGCCTGATCGACACGGATTTCGGCGTCATCCTCGTCTATCTGGCGCTCAACATTCCCTTCACGATCTGGCTGATCGACGGATTCTTCCGGCAGATCCCGCTCTCGCTTTCGGAAGCCGCCCAGGTCGACGGCTGCACGCGCTGGCAGGCATTCTGGAAGATCGAGTTCCCGCTCGCCAAGTCGGGCATCGCATCGGCCGGCATCTTCGCCTTCCTGACCTCGTGGAACGAGTTCGCCCTCGCCTCCCAGCTCACCCGAACCACGGCGTCGAAGACGCTGCCGGTCGGACTGATGGATTTCACCGCACAGTTCACGGTCGACTGGACCGGCATGTGCGCCATGGCCGTGATCATCATCGTGCCGGCGCTCATCCTGACCTTCATCGTGCAGAAACATCTGATCGCCGGTCTCACCTTCGGCGGCGTCAAAGGATAATTCGATATGGCAGAGGTCAGACTCGAAAAGCTCGTCAAGAGCTACGGCAAGGTCGGCGTCGTTCACGGCATCGATCTCACCATCGCGCATAACGAGTTCGTCGTGCTGGTCGGCCCGTCCGGCTGCGGCAAGTCGACCACGCTGCGCATGATCGCCGGCCTGGAAGAGATCAGCGGCGGCACCATCTCGATCGGCGACCGGGTGGTGAACGACCTGGCGCCGCGCGAGCGCAACATCTCCATGGTGTTCCAGAACTACGCGCTCTACCCGCATATGACGGTCAAGGAGAACCTCGGTTTCTCGCTCAAGATCGCCAAGCAGGATACGGCGACCATCGAGAAGCGGGTGGCGGAAGCCGCCGAAATCCTCGGCCTGACGCCGCTGCTCGAGCGCACGCCGGGCGAACTCTCCGGCGGCCAGCGCCAGCGCGTCGCCATGGGCCGCGCGATCGTGCGCCACCCAGACGTGTTCCTGTTCGACGAGCCGCTATCCAACCTCGACGCCAAGCTGCGCGGCCAGATGCGCGTCGAGATCAAGAAGCTGCACCAGAAGGTCAAGACGACAATCGTCTACGTCACGCACGACCAGGTCGAGGCGATGACGCTCGCAGACCGCATCGTCATCATGAAGGACGGCCATATCGAGCAGGTCGGCACACCGGCCGAAGTGTTCGAACAGCCGAAGAACACCTTTGTCGCCTCCTTCATCGGCTCGCCGCCGATGAACCTGCTCGATGCGACGGTTTCGACCGATGCCGGCCGCAAGGTCGCCAAGCTGTCCGATGGAGTGACGCTCGCCCTTCCCGCCGCCGCGGCGGAAAAGGTCAAGGACGGCCAGGCGGTCACCGTCGGCTTCCGCGCCGAGGCGTTCTCGCCCGTCGGCTACGGCCTCTATGGCGACAACGAAGTGGCGACCGTCGAGCGCACGATCATCCTGCCGGAGCCGCTCGGCACGGAAACCTTGCTTTACACCGAACTCGGCGGCAAGGAAGTTCAGGGCAAGATGCTCAACCCCCGCTTCGTCAAGCCGGGCGAGCAAATGACCTTCCATCTCGATCTCTCCCGCCTGCATGTCTTCGACAGGGCGTCGGGCAAGAGCGTGCTGGTCTAGAAGAGAAACAGGGGGGAGGAACCATGGCAAAGATCGTTCGCGTCGAAGGCCTGATGGTCGACCTGAAGCCGAAGGTGAAACGGGTCGATGCGATCCAGTCCTTCGTCAGCCAGGAAACGCCGATCATCCGCATCACCGATGCCGATGGCGCGGTCGGCACCGGCTACAGCTACACGATCGGCACCGGCGGCCCGGCCATCCTGTCGCTGATCGAGAAGACGCTGGCGCCGGCCCTGATCGGCCGCGAGGCCGGCATGATCGAGCAGATCTGGCGCGATCTTCTGTTCATGACGCATGCGACCTCGGTCGGCGCCATCACCTCGCTGGCGCTCGCCGCGATCGATACGGCGCTCTGGGACCTGAAGGCGCGCAAGGCGGACCTGCCGGTGCACATCCTGGCCGGCGGCGCACAGGAGAAGATCCGCCTCTACACCACCGAAGGCGGCTGGCTGCATCTGCCGGTCGAATCCATCATCGAGGACACGCTGCGGGCCAAGGAGAACGGTTTTGGCGGCGCCAAGATGAAGGTCGGCCGGCCGATCCACGAGGACGTCGCTCGGCTGAACGCCGTTCGCGAGGCTGTCGGCCCCGGCTTCGAGCTCTTCACCGACGCCAACCAGGCTTTTTCGGTCGACGAGGCGATCCGGCGTGCGCGCCACTATGAGGCGGCCGATATTGGCTGGCTCGAAGAGCCACTGACGGCCGACGACGTCGACGGCCATATCCGGCTTTGCGAATCCACCTCGATCCCGATCGCGGTCGGCGAGAGCCTCTATTCCAGCCTGCATTTCCGCGACTACCTGCAGCGCCGCGCCTGCTCGATCGTTCAGGTCGACGTCGCCCGCATCGGCGGCATCACGCCTTGGCTCAAGGTCGCGCACCTGGCCGAGACGTTCAACGTCGTCGTCTGCCCGCACTTCCTGATGGAACTGCATGTCGCGCTCTGCACCGCCGTGCCGAATGCGCGCTGGGTCGAGTATATCCCGCAGTTGGACAGCCTGACGACAAAGGGCATGACGATCGCGGAAGGATATGCCATTCCGAGCGCCGAGGCCGGACTCGGCATCGCTTGGGATTTCGATGCCATCGGCCGCCAGACGGTCGAGGGATCGAATTTCCTGACCACATGATTTGACGACGAACCAAAGGGACGGACGACAATGGGCGGCAAGCTCGCAGGCAAGGTCGCGCTGGTCACGGCAGCGGCACAGGGTATCGGACGGGCGATCGCGGAGCAGGCCGCGGCCGAAGGCGCCATCGTCTGGGCGACCGACATCAACGAGACGGCGCTTGCCGAACTCAACGGCGTCGAGAACATCACGACGCGCAAGCTGAATGTGCTGTCCAACGACGACGTGAAGGCGCTGATCGCCGAGATCGGCACGATCGACGTGCTGTTCAACTGTGCGGGCATCGTCCATGCCGGCACGCTGGAAGAGGCCACCGAGACCGATCTCGATTTCGCCTACGACCTGAACGTCAAGTCGATGTGGCGCACGATTTCCGCCGCTCTGCCGGGCATGCTGGCGCAGAAGGACGGCTCGATCGTCAACATCTGCTCGGTCGCCGGCTCGATCAAGGGCGTGCCGAACCGCTTCGCCTATGGCGTGACCAAGGCAGCCACCGTCGGCCTGACCAAGTCGGTCGCCGCCGATTACGTCGCCAAGGGCATCCGCTGCAACGGCATTTGCCCCGGCACGGTCGAAAGCCCGTCGCTGCAGCAGCGTCTGCGCGACCAGGGTGACTACGAAGCCGCCCGCAAGGCCTTCATCGCCCGCCAGCCGATCGGCCGCATCGGCCAGCCGAGCGAGATCGCAGACCTCGCCATCTATTTGGCGACCGCGACCTACACCACCGGCCAGATGCACATCATCGACGGCGGCTGGGTCAACTAGGACCAGCAAGTCCTTCACGCTACACGACGGCGGCAGGGCATCCTCACGGCCAACGCCCCTCCGTCGTCATCCCCGCGCAAGCGGGGATCCATCCAGCCGGAGCCTTTACGTCACTCGCTCCGGCGCATGGATCCCGGGTCTTCGCCCGGGATGACGGAGCTTTGCCCGTACAGGCGCCGCGTATACCGCAAGAGAAACACCATGATCGTCGAGCAGTACTTCGAAGACTACGAAATCGGCTTCAGCCGCCGCACGATGGGGCGGACGATCACCGAGACCGATATCGTGCTGCATGCCGGCCAGACGGGCGACTTCTTCCCGCACCATATGGACGCCGAATGGTGCGCGACGCAGGATTTCAAGCAGCGCGTCGCCCACGGCACGCTGATCCTCTCGGTCGCGGTCGGTATGACGGCAACGACGATCAACCCGCACGCCATGTCCTATGGCTATGACAAGGTTCGGTTCGTGAAGCCCGTCTTCATCAACGACACGATCACCGTCGAAGCGAAGATCACCGAGAAGCGCGATCACCCGAAGCGAGCGACGCACGGCATCGTGTCTGAGTTGGTGACCGTCACCAAACAGACCGGCGAGACGGTTCTTGCCTGCGAGCACATCTATCTCGTGGCGAAGCGCGCTGCCTGATCCGAGGCCTCGATTTATCGGAACCAAGCTCTTCCATCGACGTTTTACCACCATGGACATGCAAACATGGAGGAACGAGATGGAACAGATTCACACCACCAACTCCCTGATCGGCGCCACGAAGGTCGACGGCACCGCAGTGTATAATACGCAGGGCGACCGTCTCGGCGATATTCATGACGTTATGATCGACAAGCAGAGCGGCCGAGTGGCCTATGCCATCATGTCGTTCGGCGGTTTCCTTGGCCTCGGCGAGAAATACCACCCGCTGCCGTGGAATACCTTGAAGTATGACACGGCACAGGGCGGCTACGTGGTCGGCCTCACCAAGGAACAGCTGGAAGGTGGCCCCGCCTATGATGAGGGCGATGAACCCGCCTGGGGCGACCGCGACTACGAGAAAAAGGTGCATGACTACTACGGCATGCCCCCCTACTGGATGATGTAACCCGGCCCTTAAGCTGGGATACAAAAAGGCCCCGGAGCGATCCGGGGCCTTTTTCAGTTTCGAATAGCGAACTCATTCTTCCACTCTCCCTGAGGGAAAGGTGAAGGCGCAGCGCCCTTTCCACCAAGCTACAGCGTGATCTGCAGCTTCACGTCGTTCGGGTTGGCGGAGGCAGCGCGCTCGAAGGCAGCGATCGACTCTTCGAAATCGTAAGTGCCGGTGATCAGCGGCGCCAGATCGACCTTGCCGGACGCGATCAGCGCCAGGGCGCGATCGAACACGTTGGCGTAGCGGAACACGGTTTCCATCCGGACTTCCTTGGCGGAGGCCGAGACGATATCGAGCGCGATCGGCTCGACCGGCAGGCCGACAAAGACGATGCAGCCGCCGGGACGGACGTAGTTGAAGATGCCGTCATAGGCGCGCGGGCTGCCCGAAGCCTCGAACACGATGTCGACGCCCCAATTCTCCGTCTCCTCGGCGATCTTCGCCTTCAAGTCATGCTCGCGGATATTGACCGGGATCACGCCGTCATATTGGCCGGCGATGGCGAGCTTCTCATTCACGAGATCGGAGATATAGACGCGGCTGCAACCACCGGCGAGCGCCGCCAGCGCCACCATGATGCCGATCGGGCCGGCGCCGATCACCAGCGCGGTGTCGCCCGGAACGATCTTCGCCTTGGTCGCCGCCTGCATGCCAATGGCGAAAGGCTCGACCATGGCACCCTCCGCGAAGGAGACGTTGTCAGGCAGCTTGTAGGTGAAGGCGGCGGGGAACACGACCTGTGGCGTCAGGCAGCCATGCACCGGCGGCGTCGCCCAGAAGGTGACGCTCGGATCGACATTGTAGATGCCGAGCTTGGAAGCCTTGGAATTCAGGTCGGGAACGCCCGGCTCCATGCAGACGCGGTCGCCGACCTTGAGGTTCTTCACCTCGGAGCCGATCTCGAGAACGGTACCGGAGGCCTCGTGGCCCAGCACCATCGGCTCCTTGACGATGAACGGGCCGATCGCGCCATGGGTGTAGTAGTGCACGTCCGAGCCGCAGACGCCGACCGTGTGGATGGCGATGCGAACATCGCGCGGACCGACCTCGAGCGGCAGGTCGATGTCGCGGAGCGAGAGCTTGAGCTTTTCTTCGAGAACGAGGGCACGCATGGCAGCGGATCCAGATTGGCGTCGGGATAGTCGTTTTAGCGAAGCGGCGCCCTTCCCGCTACGAGTGCGATGTCGCGGACATCACACTTCTTTGCAATTCGCGCGCGATTAGTATTCGCCGTCGACCACCTGGAAGCCGGCCCAGAATGGATCCCGGTCATCGACGAAGATGGTGTTGTAGCCCGTCACCCGCGCCCAGCCCTCGATCGTCGGAATGATCGCCGGCTTGCCGCCGACCGTGGTCTGGCGGGCGACGCGGCCCGTGAAGGTCGAGCCGATGATGCTCTCATGCACGAAGGCCTCGCCCTCCCGCAGCCTGCCCGTGGCAAACAGCTGCGCGACGCGGGCTGACGTGCCGGTGCCGCAGGGCGAGCGGTCGATGGCCTTGTCGCCATAAAACACGGCGTTGCGGCCGGACGAGCCCGGGTTCTTCGGCTTGCCGGTCCAAAGTACATGGGTGAGCTTGTTCAGCGCCGGGTTTTCCGGATGCACGATGCTGTGCCGCGCGTTGAAGGCCGTCCGCAGCTTTGGCGAGAGGCGGACGATATCGGACGGCTCCAGATCCGACAGGTCCGCATAATTCGGCTGCGGCTCCACGATCGCGTAGAAATTGCCGCCATAGGCGACGTCGACGGTCAGCGCGCCGATGCCGTCAACCTCGACCTCATAGCCGCGCCCGAGCAGGAAGGACGGCACATTGGTGAGTGTGACGCTGTCGACATAGGGGCCGTTCTGGACATAGCGCGCCTCGACGAGACCGGCCGGCGTTTCCAGCCGCAGCAGACCGGGCGTTTTGGGGGTAACGAGACCGTGCTCGATGATCGTCGTCACCGTTCCGATGGTGCCATGGCCGCACATCGGCAGGCAGCCCGAGGTTTCGATGAACAGGATCGCAACGTCGTAATCGTCGCTCGACGGCGGATAGAGGATCGAGCCCGACATCATGTCGTGGCCGCGCGGCTCGAAGCAGAGCGACTTCCGGATCCAGTCGAACTCGGCCAGGAAATGCTGGCGCTTGTCGAACATGGTGGCACCCTTCAGCACCGGGATCGAGCCGCCCGTGACGACACGGACCGGATTGCCGCAGGTATGGCCATCGATGCAGACGAAGGTATGGCGAGCCATGCTCAGAACCTCTTTGCGAAGCGCTCGGGAGAATAAGGGGCGAGGTCGATGTCGGGCCGCCGGTCGGCGATCAGGCTGGCGACGAGTTCAGCCGTCGCGGCGGCCTGGGTCAAGCCATGATGGGCGTGGCCAAAGGCATAGACGATGCGTGGATCGTGCGTCGCGCGGCCGATGACGGGCAGCGAATCCGGCGTTGACGGGCGGAAGCCCATCCAGCGCGTGCCGCCGGAAAGCTCCGCTTCGGGCAGGAAACGCTGCAGCTTGCCGAGGATGGCATCGACGCGCTTGAAGTTAGGAGCCGCTTCGAGTCCGGCGAACTCGACGCTGCCGCCGACACGGTCGCCGCCGTCGAGCGGCGTGGTGACGAAGCCCTCCCCCTCGAACATCACCGGGCGGGTCAGCCCCAGCCGGCCGGAGGGCAGCGTGACGTTGTATCCGCGCTCGGTATCGAGCGGCACCTTATCTCCAAGCGACGCGGCGAGCGGCTTCGACCAGGCGCCGGTCGCGATGACGATACGGTCGTATTGCGCCAGGGTATCGAACGCGGTGCGGATCGTGACCAGGTCCCCGCCCGCTCGGACATCGACGACCTCAAACTTGCGAACTTCGGCGCCGCGTTCGATCGCGGTCTGGGCAAGCGCGCGGGTGAAGTCGAGCGGATCGGAGACATGACAGCCTGCGGGATAGAGCGCCCCTGCGGCGGCGCGCGGGCCGAAGGCCGGTTCCAGGTTCCGGAGCGCTGCCGCATCCAGCGTCTCGACGACGATGCCGAGCCTGCGCTGGCGCTCGAACAGCGGCTGCGCGGCGCGAAAGCCGCGCTCGTCGGCCCAGACCGAGAGCAGGCCCTTTTCGCGCAGGTGATGCTCGAGGCCAACGGCCTCCAGCCGCTTCCGCCAGGCTGGCAGGGCCCGGCCATTCAAGGCGGCGATGGCCTGCGTCGATGCCTCGATGCGAGAGGGGCGGCTGGCGCTGATAAAGCGGGCGAGCCAGGGCGTCAGCGCCGGCAGATAGGAAGGCCGGATCGCCAGCGGCCCAAGAGGATCAAGCGCCCAGCGCGGCAGGTTGCGCCAGGCCTTTGGCGAGGCGAGCGGCAGGATGTCGAGATGCGCGATCCAGCCGGCATTGCCCGCAGACGTTCCCGCCGCGATCCCCTCGCGATCGATCAGATCGACGAGGTGGCCCTCATCCAGCAATGCATGGGCGATTGCGACTCCGATGATTCCGGATCCGATAATGCCGACGCGCATAAACTCTCCTCAAGATCCGGCCCAAAGGTTTCAAGCTCGACGAACGAAGCGCGGGCAAGGTCTACCACCCTACCCGCTCCCCGCCGTAAAGGAATCGGGTTTCAGCGCCCGTCGCGCAGCCAGACCAGCATCCGGCCGGGCTCGCGATTGGCCCACGCGAAATAAGGAATGGCGGTGATGGTGCCGGGAACGCTCTCGGCCGGCTCTCGCCGATAGAGCGTGTCCTGCCAGTCGCCGGTCTGGTCGATCGTGGCCGGCACGTTGAGCGTCACGACGCCACCGAGCACGTCCGGCTGGTAAGCAGCTTTCGCCTCGCCGGTCGCAAGTCGCATATGCTGCGGCGGCGCGGCATTGTCGGCCTCCTCGACGCAATAGAGCACCGGTCCTCGCTTGAGCGCGACGCGGTCGGCATCCATGCCGACATCGGGATGGGCATGCAGCGCTTCGACCGGCATATCGAGCGTGAGGCGGATCTCATCGCCCGTTGCCCATACGCGTCGGATGCCGAGGTAGCCCTTTATCGTGCCTGCCCCGACATCGACCGGAGCGCCATTGACGCTGGCCGTCGCACCGCGGCACCAGCCGGGAATGCGCAGCCAGAGGGTTGCCGGCACCGGGTCACCCGCCTCGACCGACAGGCGTATGTCGCCATCCCACGGGTACGCGGTCGCCTGCGTCAGCCGCAGCGCCCGGCCCGCGACCTCCATGTCGATGGTCGAGGCGCCATAGAGATGGACGGCGATGTTCTCGTCATCATGGCTGGCGACATAGCCGCCGAGCGAAGCAACGAGGCGGGCGAGATTGGTCGGGCAGCAGGGGCAATAGTGCCAGCGCCAGCGCCGATGCTGACCATGGCTTTCCAGCGGATTCTCGTAGAAATACTGATCTCCGCCCAGTGACACGCCGGACAGCGCGCCATTGTGCAGAACCAGTTCCATGTGATCGGCGAAGCGGCCGTCGAGGTCGATCGCCGCCATGCGATGTCCCCAGAACACCAGCGAGACGGCGGCGCAGGTTTCCGCATAGGCGGTCTCGTTCGGCAGGTCGAAGGAACGGGTGAATCCCTCGTTCTCTACCGCCGGCCCCATCCCGCCGGTGACATAGAGCTGGCGGCTGGTCAGATGCCGCCAGAGCTTGTCGAGCGCTGCCTTGAGGCTGGCGTCGCCGTCTTCAGCGGCGAGGTCGGCCATGGCGCTGTAGAGGTACATGGCCCGGACGGCGTGGCCCACGACCTCATCCTGCTCGCGCACCGGCTTGTGCGACTGGCTGTATTCGTAGGTGCCGAAGTTGAACGGCTTGCCGCCGGGAAATTCCTTCACTTCCTCGTCGAAATAATGCGGGTTCTGCGCGCCGCGCTCGTCGATGAAATAGCGCGCGAGATCGAGAAAACGGCTCTCCCCCGTGGCGCGATAGAGCTTGACCAGTGCCAGCTCGATTTCTTCATGCGCGTCATAGCCCCGCCGCTTGCCGGGCTCGCGGCCGAACACACTGGCGATGTGATCGACGCAGCGGATCATCACATCGAGGAAACGGCGCTTTCCCGTCGCCTCGAAATAGGCGACGGCGCCCTCGACGAGATGGCCCATCGAGTACATCTCGTGCCAATCGCGCAGATTGGTCCAGCGCTTCTCCGGTGCCCGGCGGATGAACCAGCTGTTCAGGTAGCCATCGGCCAATTGCGCGTGGTCGAGCTTCTCGACCAGGAAATCGATCTTCGCCTCGATGTCGGGGTCGGGATGGGTGGCCAGGCTGAAGCTCGCCGCCTCGATCCATTTGCCGAAATCGGAATCGAAGAACATCTGCATCGACAGGCCGTACTCATTGATCGGCCGGACGAGCGGCCTGGGCGGCTGGTCGATGTCCAGCACCTCGATGAAACCCTCCTCCTCCAAACGCTGGAACTGTGTCGGGATCGTCGTCTCGCGGTTGACGCGCATGCGATCTGCCCAGAAGCCCTCGGTGAAGGTGACACGCGTATGCGGCACGGGCTTGAGGCGGCGGAAAGGGGTCGTTTCAGGCTTCGACATCGGGCGTTTCCATGCGCGATTGAGCGTTGGTGACGAACCGCGTCGGCCCGGCTTCTGCCGGCCAAAGCGTTTGAGAAAACCTTTGCTCAATTCGTCAAAAGCAACTTGGCTGATTTGTCGACAGACTGCACGCAAAAATTATCCGGGATTTCGACCGCGGCGTGACAAGCCCGGGATCCGCCTCTGAAACAGAAAAGGCCGGCTACCCCGAGGAATAGCCGGCCTCTTGTCTCAAACCGAACTGGATCAGGCGGGAACGCCGGTTTCCAGGCGCTTGGCGATCAGCGTGCGGAGCGCGCGAAGGTCCTTGGCAAACAGGCGGATGCCTTCCGAGAGCTTCTCGGTTGCCATCTGGTCTTCGTTCATCGCCCAGCGGAAGCTCCTCTCGTCCGAGGCGACCGTCGGAATCTTCTCGCCGGTATTGTTCGCGTCGAGCTTGCGCACGAGCGTGCCATTGTCGGCGGCCAGCTTCTCGAGCAGGGCCGGGGCGATGGTCAGACGGTCACAGCCGGCCAGCGCCTCGATCTCGCCGGTCGAACGGAACGATGCGCCCATGACGACCGTCTCGATGCCGCGCTGCTTGTAGTAGCTGTAGATCTGGCGAACCGAGAGGACGCCCGGATCTTCTTCCGGCTCGAACGTCTTGCCCGAGGCCTTGACATGCCAGTCGAGGATACGGCCGACGAAGGGCGAAATCAGGAACACGCCAGCCTCGGCGCAGGCGGCGGCCTGAGCGAGCGAGAACAGCAGCGTCAGGTTGCAATCGATGCCTTCCTTCTGAAGGATGGCGGCGGCGCGAATGCCCTCCCAGGTCGATGCGAGCTTGACCAGGATCTTTTCACGCGGAACGCCCAGCGCATCATAGGCGGCGATGATCTCTCTCGCGCGCTTGACGGAAGCCTCGACGTCGAACGACAGGTCGGCGTCCACTTCGGTCGAGATGCGGCCTGGCACGAGCTTCGACATTTCGGCGCCGAAGGCGACGGCCAGGCGATCGCCGACATGCGCGGCGATGGCGTCCTGCGTGCCGCCCTGCTTGCGGCCCCAGGCGATCGCGCTCTCGATGACGTCCTTGTAGGCCGGCAATTCGGCGGCCTTCAGAACGAGCGAGGGATTGGTCGTGCAATCCACCGGACGATAAGTCTTGATAGCGTCCAGATCGCCAGTGTCTGCAACGACCACGGTCATGGATTTGAGCTGATCAAGTTTCGAGGTCATCCGACACTCCTCCAGTCTGGCTGCCGCGCCTTCGCGCGCTTGTACGAGGCATATGATCATCCCGGCGAGCAAATGGAAGCGCGAAAATATCTTCGCAGGCCGAAAACGGTCCACGAAGCGCGCTTCCGCACCGTCCGGCGTTGCAATCCCGCCCATTAGCCGCGACGCTCGCCGGCAAAGACCCGCATCGCATTGAGGAAACGCGCTGATGTCGAAACTCTCCCTTGCCGGAGCCTGGCAGCTTCTGGATGACAAAGGCGTCCTGCAGGGCCCCTGCCCCATTCCCGGCGATGTGCATTCGGCGCTGATGGCGCAGGGAAGGATCGGCTCTCCCTATGTCGGCACCAATGAGGCCGACATGCAGTGGGTCGGCGAGGCTGTCTGGGAGATCGCGCACGACTTCGAGGTGGCGGCGTCGCAACTGTCCGACCGCTGGGCCGTGCTGGAGCTCGAATTTGTCGACACTTTCGCCGAGCTATTCCTGAACGGCCGGCCGATTGCGAAGCTCGGCTCCAGCTTCATCCGCCATCGCATCGACGTGAGCGAGGCGCTGAAGCCCGGCACCAACGAACTGCGCATCCGCTTTTCGCCGGCCGGCGCGGAGGCGATCGAGCGCGCCAGGAAGCAGCCCTTCCCCATCCCGTGGAGCGTCTCGAACAACCGGGTTCCCGACCTCAACATGATCCGCAAGACGCAATGCCATGGCGGCTGGGACTGGGGACCTTGCCTGATGGTGACAGGCATCTACGCCGAGCCGACCCTGCATTTCTACGAGACCGCGCGCATCGAATCGGTGCAGATCCGCCAGCGTCATCATGGCGACGGCACGGTGACGGCGATCGCCGAGATCGAGTTGCTGGCGCAGGCCGACATGACGGTTCCCGTCACGTTCGAACTCGCCGGCAAGACCGTCCATGCCGAGGCCAAGGTGTCGGAGGCGCACGGCGGCAAGGCGACCCTGGCGCTGGACATCGAGAGCCCGGATCTCTGGTGGCCGGCCGGACATGGCGCGCAGCCGCTTTATGAGGCGGTGGTCACGATCCCCGGCGACACGGTTCGTCGCCATATCGGTTTCCGCACGCTCGAAGTGGTGACCCAGAAGGATGAGGCCGGCGCCTCGATGTTCTTCCGCGTCAATGGCGTCGACATCTTCGCCAAGGGCGCCAACTGGATTCCGGCCGACTCCCTGCCCGCCGCGATCACCCCCGATCGGATCGAAGCGCTGCTTTCGGCCGCCGTCGAGGCCAATATGAACATGATCCGGCTCTGGGGCGGCGGCTTCTACGAATTCGACGCCTTCTACGACGCCTGCGACCGTCTCGGCCTGCTGATCTGGCAGGACATGATGTTCTCCTGCTCGCAATATCCCTCGACGCCGGATTTCCTGACCGAGATCGACGCGGAACTACGTTACCAGATCAAGCGCCTCTCCAGCCGACCGTCGATCGCCATCTGGTGCGGCGACAACGAGGTGATCGGCTCGCTCAACTGGTTCGAGATCTCGCGCAACAACCGGGACCGCTATCTCGTCAATTACGACCGTTTCAACCGGGTGATCGACAAGGCGGTACAGGATACCGATCCCGACCGCCGTTTCTGGCCGTCCTCGCCCTGTAATGGCGACATGGACTATGGCGACGCCTGGCACGACGACCGCTCGGGCGACCTGCATTTCTGGGACGTCTGGCACTCGAACAAGAACTTCG
>Ga0182738_1001010_pt1 | contig 36863 bp, 22 predicted proteins | sample eDN5th30CBELigMG_FD_128876 | JGI IMG/M metagenome (GOLD analysis project Ga0182738, IMG submission 128876) | Enriched Miracle-Growth compost microbial communities from Emeryville, California, USA - eDNA 5th pass 30_C BE-Lig MG (version 2)... ...
GTCCCGAAATGAGCGAGAGTATCGACTTGTCAGAGCTTGGTGTGAAGAACACCCAAGATAGGAATGCATTACCTGGTCGTGCCCAAGCTGTGCCAATTTACAGTTTGCCTCTTGTTGAAGATCATAGCTTGAAAGGGTACCATCTTTGCGCGAGACAGGCAGAATGGCGTCTTCAAAATTTGCAGGATAGTCAAACTTCAGAGATATTCAACAAAGATATGGCAGAGTTGGTCCAGCATTTATCTGAGAATAATGTTCAAGTCGGCGATTATGCTCTGCTGGGAAGAGTGGCAGAAATTACTCTTTCCAATAAATTTGAGAATATCAAGCTTCCTGCAGGAATTGCTCCTGAATCTCAATTCTTCAAGGACCTCAAATTTGTATATGAATTCTACTACACCAAGACCGTTGAAGCTCTCCCCATTCAAAGAGCTCTCTACGCGAAGCCCCTTTTAGTCTCTATCCTTGAATACATTGACGATTTCCTTGCAGATAGAACCCCAAGAAATGCAATTTTCTTATCTGCCCACGACACGACCTTGATGACTCTGCTTGCAGCATTCAATATCACAAATACAGAGTGCTTGCTAGAAAACTATAGAAATGAAAAGGCAGGAAGATCGATAAACTACCCTGATTGTGTTTACCCCCAGTATGCAAGCAATATGATTTTTGAGGTTTACAAGGCCCCAGAGCCAAGCCTTGCTCTTTTTTATGACGGAAAGCCAATTAATATCTGTGGCAAAAAAAGCAACAGATGTTCAGTGAAGGATTTTATAAACTATGCAACACAAGTTACTGATAGCCTGAACATTGAGGATTATCTAGGCCAGTGTGATCCTTTGCATTTTGAGAACCAGACTACTATTCAGAAAGGAAAGCAAAGTAGGAGCAGAGTTATCTTACAGACTTTAAAAGGATTTACAAATTTGGAAGTCAAATTGATGATAGCATCTGTCGTTCTTTCATTATTGATTGTCTGCCATTGGTTTGTCAGTCAAAGAAATGAAAATGCAAATGAAAAAATTAGACCAGAAGACATTGAATCAGTTCCTAGTTCCGATAATGAAATCGTCGTTAATGTTGCTCAAGCAGCCCAAGAATCTTAATTCTTCCTTAATAAATATTTTTTAAGTTGATAATTAAATTTGCCATGATCCAGAAAAGATTCGAGTCAGATTTATTTTGCTCAATGTAATTTTCTAAAATTGATGATTTTTTTATTAAATTTCATATTAAGCAAGACTCCAAATCAACCAATTTTCAAAATTAGACTATTATTCATCCCAGCTACAACGATTAGTTTGGGGTGGGTCTTTGAGAAAATGATGAAATCAAGTGGGATTTCTTTTCCAAAGTACTCCTGAAAAATAACAAAAACTCGAAAAATTTTTTTTAAGAGTTGGGTTTTCAGGAGATTATTGGTCGCTTCAAGTCGGTTTTAGTCTGATCTCACAAAACTGAAAGGCCATTTTTTTAAACCTGAAGAATGAATTTCCTGTTTTCACAAATAGTTTTCTTTCTTCTTCTTCTTTTTTATTGTATCGACTTAGGAAATGTGAAAAAAATGTTTTGTGAAGAAATGGCTTCTCAAAAAAGACTTGACCAAAAATCAATCAAAATCATCAAAGAATTTTCTCTTTTCACTTCTCACGCCGAATGTATTCAAGAAAAAAACTTCTAATTTTTTTATAATTCAGAGATCGGTCGCTTTAGTTCAAAATGACCGAACGTTTCAAAAATATAAGAATAAAGGCATTTTCGAAAATTATCAGAAGTAAAAGTCTGGACAGAAAATCTTGATTTTATAAAAAATGATTTGATTTTTCTGAGAATTTTATAATCTGATTTCACTCATGATATTTCTTGAACAAAGAAATTTCTCCTCAGCCTGTTTTGACATAAAATTCAAGTCAATGTGTCGAAGCATGAAAATTCGAGCACATTTGAGGATATGAAAAACCAAAAAGGAATTTCTCGAATTTGAGAAAAATTTCTCAATCAGAAAGAGACAAAATTATTTTAAATAAAATTTGACAACAAAAAATGGATTTTAGATAAAGATTTTAAATGATTCAAAAGATCTCACAACCTGAGACAAAAATTTATATTTTTGTATCTTATAGAGCCAGCTGAACAAAATTTCTGATGATAATAACAATTAAACAAAGAAGTAATTTATTTTAGGGTATTAGGGAAATCTATCAGAATTTTTTGAAAAATGCGTTAGAAGCAGAAAGTTTTCTTTCCTTGAAGGATTTTCAAAAGCTTCGAAAAACTCTTTGATTAGTACGTCCTCGAAATAGGATTTCTGAAGTTGCCTTTGCGGTCATAAGTAGGCAATCTGCATGTTTTTTTTTGTATAAATTTTAAAAAGCGAATAATTAAAAATGAAACGAAATTTTCTTTTATCTGATCCGAAAGATTACAAGAAACAAATAGATGTTGGATAGTTTTACAGTTTTAATCTTTCTGGAAGAAGGAATGGATTTTTCCAGGGGAAAAGGGGATGGGTATCGTATGACACAAAAAGGAGAGGCATATTGTTTCCACAACAAGTTTCTTTTCGTTTTCTTTTCGGAAGCGTTCGTAGTAGCACTGCTTGGAAAGAAAGTTAATAATTCAATCAATAATTGTTTTGAAACAAAAACAAGAAACCTCTTTGTGATTGAATGATTTTATTATGAATTGAACAGATTTGAATTCAATTTAGTTTTTCAACCATTCTGATGTTAATTATAATTTTCTTATTAATAGCAGAGAGGTTCATCAACAAATTAATAAAAACTCATTAAACATTCAATTCAACCTAAATCAGATCAAAAAGCAAGACAACCGGCATCAATGACTACGGGACCGCCTTTATTTCTAGATACTTACAATATTATAAACTATCATCAGAAAGAAACTCTTCCAGTAATTATTCCATGCTGCTTTAACAAAAATAATCTCCTTTAGGCTATTTTTACCAAAACAAACATCGAAAAAAATTGTTCAAATATTGATGAGCTGCTTCTTTATTGCAAACAAATCACCAAGTTTCTTCAAAAGAACAAAATCTATGGGAATCCTTACCCAATAGATGTTGGTGCTTTTGAACATCTGTTTTCAGTCTTGGCTTCTTACTATAAAATGCCAAACCTGACAAGAAATCAAAAGCTAGAGCTGGTGAAAACCGAACAGTCTATTCATTGGATTACTGGCTTGACATCTCCTCAAGATATTTCTTGTTATCTTGAGCTGATCGAAGAATGCTGTGAAGAGGAGAGACTTTGTGAGCTTATCATGCTGCTTTACAGAAAGTTGCATGTGAAAACTAACGAAGGACACAAGAAGTTGATACACTTTTTGACTCCTTTCATTGAATATGGATCTGAATATCATAAAATAATGGAGTTGACTACTTCTAATATTGTCACTATGTTGGTGATGAGAACAGTCGATAAATTAAACAAACTTGGCATAGCTAATTTCGATGTTGGAGATGAATACTTTGGAGATTTGAGCCTTTTGAGCAAAAGGCTTTCTGACTTGAAACAGAAGATAACAGAAATTGATTTCATGCAAAAAACTGAGCAATACTTTTATTGCCTTGGATTGTGGAGCTTTACAGTGCATCTTTTAAACTTTGCACAACAGAAAAGCTATGCATTCCTCAGAATTTGCGTCTCAACATCATTCTACTTTGACTATCTTCGAAAGACAGGAGAGAAAATCTTGACATCGACATCTCTTCAAGACGAAGCAAAACATTATGAAAATCTTTTACCTCGACTGGTCCGAAAAGCGACTGAGAAGTCAACCGAATCAATAAGAGTTTCAGTATTTGAAGCAATGAATTGCGTGCTGAGTATTTTATGCGAGAAAAAGATAAGGAATGTTGAAGGCGCAGAAGACATACAAAAACTTTTAGTGGTCCCTTTTGGCGAGGTTTCCACAAATAAAGAGTTTTTGCTTGCAGTACCAGGTTCTTCTTTTGGAAGCTTTGCAAGTTTATTTGAACAACTGCTTTGGCACCTGCTCGAGATCACAAATCAATTGCTTGATGGCTTTGTGAGTACTTTTCGAGAAAATAAACTTCATGATTTGATGATTTTGAGGATTTTGGACGTCCAACTCGAGAACAATACTGCACCAATTATTGCTGAGAAATACTATTCAACAGTGGAGAAACTCAGGAAATACAATGATTCTATAAACAAAAATATGTTGATTGGCTGCAATTTTTTCAAGACTTGCGCTCTTAAAGACGTGCTGGCTCACAATTATAATGAAAATACAATAATTCAACTAAGATATATAATCGAGGCTCTGAAGGATCTTCCAAATAAAGACAAATCTCAGTTGCAGATCTTATTAAAATCAACTTTTGAGATTTCTCTGCTGAAGATGCAAGGAGGAACTGAGATTGATAAACTCAAAGAGATTGGGATTTTTCTAATGAGGTTGCTAACAGTGAGAGATTTGGGCCTAGAAAACCAAAGAGGCAAGTTTTTCATGATTTACCTGGAGTTTCTCGTTCAGAAATGCAAGTTGAACCTCTGGGATTTGATATTGCTCCAAGAAAGTCTGTGGTCTAATTTTGTGCTCATCGAAAATTTCGATACTTTCTGTCAAAGTAAATTAGTGAAAGATTTTTTCAAGTACTATCAAGAGCAAGTTGGAAATGTCCAAAGAGAATTGAAAAAACCTTTGATTCTCAATAAAATCAAAGAGAGTCCTGCTTTCAAAAAGGTTTTATGGCAATTTGTTCTCTCATCAGTAAATGAGACGGCAGTATCCTTAGAATCTAATGAAGAAAGAAAAAAATTCACTTATTTTACTTTACAATGGGCAGACTGTCTTGTGATGTCATTTGAACCTGAAAAAGATCAAACTTGTCATGAAAAACTGGCTGATATTCATGGCAAACTCATTGAAATCTTTTTGAGCCCATTTTTCATCATGTCACTTGGACCTTCAGAGAAAAAGGTTGTAAACAATTATTATTCCCTGATCCTGAGCTCAAGCCAACAATCAAAGTGGCGAGCTACTGGAGCCCTTTGCCATGTTGTTGAGCTTCTTTTGACAGGAGGAGATCTTCAGAAATTTGTCTCTTCTCCTGAGGGATCAAAAGAGCTTATTTTCCTGATCGAAAACTTCAATGATAATGATGTGCTAAACTATCAACTTCAAATTTCGAAACCATCCCTAAAGATTTACAGTATGATGGCGGGTTTAGTAAAGCTAAATTCCATTTTTGAGAACGTTGATATTTGTCCTTATAGTCAATCTGAACGAGATGCCATCATCAAACAATATTCAAGGACATTGGATGTTTTGAAAGACTTTATCTCCAAGATTGACTTCAAAACCTTTGTTGTGTCAGATCGCCCAAAAGTAGCTCAATTTTTCAGTAACTTTGGGCAAGGGATGAATGCGATCTTCAAGCCATTCAACAGAATGCTACCAACTCACAAGATGACAATCGAGTTTAATTTAGACTTGGTCAGAGGCGTCCTGAAAAATGATGCAGATGCTCCTTTGGGATATTTCTTGGCATTGTTTGACGGGTTAAAACATTCTTTCAGTGAAGTCCTCTTGAAGAAAATAATAAACATAATCCTCTATGCTGACAATATTTTTACAACGCTTTTTCAAAGAGTTGACGCGATCATTCAAGAGGCTTGCGAAAATTCAACCAAGAAGCAAAATCTATTTGATGATCTTGACTACATTGCTGATTTTCTTTCAACACTGCAAAGCAACCTCGACTTGAAGTTGGACAAGGCAAAGATCCAAACATTCATTAGCGATTATTTGAAAAGGCCCTTTGAGAAGCTCGTTGAAGATTTGTTTGAGGCTATGACCGAAAGAATCCGTAAACTTTCTTTCTGGAAAGTGACAGCAATCAATTCCTACGGTCTTAACCGTGCACTCCAGCATACAATAACAATCTTTCAAAGCTGTTTTGTGATTGTGAAGGCAAACACCGAGTCTCGCATCATAGAAGAACAGAGAGCATTAAAACGCCCTGATATGAAGATATTGCGTCATGAAAGAGAGAGGTTTTATGCTTCTGGAGGTGCTGAGGATTACAATAGCACTCGGTATTTGTTTGTTGCTGAGCCCTCAAAACTTCAAAAAATTGATAAAGAGAACCTATCAGAGGCAAAGGAAGATGAAAGTCTCAAATTGACTGAATCACTCCACAATCTACGAGAGATTTACGAGAAAAATCTCCAAAGCAGCGTTCAAAAGACCCAAAGTTCACTTGAGAAGCTCAAGAAGAGGTATGAGACTCTTGACCAGGGATTTTGTTCAAGTCTTGGGCCATTTATGCTCTTATTTATCGATCACCACCTCACAAAAATCGAAGCCAAGAATATTGAGACGCTCAGGAAAAGTTCTTCAGAAACTTTGATGCAAATTTTCAAAAAGTTTCCTTCCTTGGTCTCAAAAGAGAACAAGGACACAGCTGATGAAAGCCTAAAGGAGATCGATTTACTCTTAGAAGAGGACATTGAACAGGCTTTGAAAATTGAGATCATTTTGAATCCAGTTTGTAACAAAATTAATATGCTTCATGGTTTTCTCAAAACGTTGAAAGAGTTAATCAAGAAATCAAGCCATGAATTGTCAATCAGCAAAAGCTCGATATTTTGTCTCCATTGTTCATGCAAAGTCTTGTTGACGGAGTTTCTGAATCAAGATATTGAAAAGTTGGACTTTGTTAGTTCTGGTGGATTGACCAAGAAACGAGATTTTGAGAGTTCAACTCAAAGTGTCATTGATAATATGACAAGTTTGCTTGTCACATTCTATTTATGTCTGCTAAAGAAAGGAGAGACATCTAGTGATGAAGCACTTTCGACACTAAAATGGGTTGAGCTTGTCTTTACATTATATCAGCACAATGAACCGAGCTGGGGATCAATCTTTAACCATTCAACCTTGATAAGCCACTTGATGAACTTGATACAAGTTGCCTTGTGTATGAATCCAAACTCTTCAATAAAGTTTTTGCTCAAAGAAACTTTTCTTCTTCAAGTCTTTTTGGACTCAAAGGGATACATGCCTTGGAACTCAAAAGTCCTGACCTCACTCACGTTTATATTTAGTTCTTTGTTGCAAAATTCAATTTCTGATGAGATAGCTATTGATCAGGGAATGAAGAAATTGGTTGGAGTTGGGGGTTGCAAGCTTGACAACTTGGAGCATGAACCTTTTGTCCAGAGAGCATTTCACAAAGCCCCTGAAGTTTTGCTATCAACTTTCCAGAAAAATTTCACCATCATTTTAGGTGACAAAAATTCACTTGATATTTCACTTGGTATTTTTTTCAAACTGAAATTTATCTGATCTAATCTGATAGATTTGAGTAAACAGGGATCCACAACACCTTCTTTCCAGATTCAAGAGATTCTTCGCAACCTCAACGGAGATGCAAAAATCCTTATCGATATCTTGACTGAAGCTGTGATCGACAATCATATTTTTAATATGTCGGTGGTGAGCAGTGAAGTTGGAACTTTCAGATATAAAGAAACGACGAATATTATGACTTTAATTTCAGCTTTGGCTTCTAAATACCCCCATATTGCAATTTATCTTGGATTCAATAAAAAATCAGCGCGTGAGAATCAGACATTTTTGGAGCGTTTATTTGGATTGAATTACTTTGACGTACATTGTCAAGATTTGCTCACAATGATCAAAACATTGTGCTCACCTTTGGGTGTTCCCTTCGTCCTTGATCGAAATCTGTTACTCGATGTTTCGCACATTTTCATGGATAAAGTCCTCGAGTCTTTGGCTTCAAAGTTAGCTCAAGAAACAAAAAAATTCGAGAATGAAGCTTCTTCTGCTCATGAAAGCTACCTCTCATTCCATTCAATAGTGATCTCCTTCACTTTTCTCTGGACTGAAATCGAAACTAGTGTTTCAAATGAGATTTTTGAACGACTATTTCGGGTCAAAGTTTTGAACCTATTCAAGGATATCTTGAGTGCTTGGAGGTTTATTGCTGTTCAATTCTATCCCGTTCTCAAAAACTGCGGAAGTTTAGATTCGATTATGGCAAAACTTTTGTCATATTATTTCAATAGCCGTCTCAAACTTTGCTCTGTCGATGCCAATTCTATCATAAACCACAAAACCGAAAATTATCATGAATACCTACAGAGTGGTGAGAGCTTGGCAGAGACAACTCCTCATATTCTTGACGAAATTTCCAAAGAAATTCTTCTGGTGGAATCTTTGTCAAAACCAAGAAAAGACAAGAATCATGATGAACCTACCAAGAACTTTTCAGAATTATGGGAATCGGAGAATCAGCTAATCTTTCCAATCGTAGCAGGAACTCGTGTTTGTAAAGATCAAACAATCTCAGAAGATTTATCTCAAAGAGTACAAGCTTTTGAAGCCCTGCTGCAGTCTAAAAAAGATTCAGTGAAAAACCTTGGAAACTATCTCAAGAAAATGAGTATTTGTGCTGAAACTCCTTCCAAAGTTCAAAAAGATTTCTCTACTCCTCTCCATTTAAAATACACTCTCATCTTAGAAGAGGGTGAAAGCCATGGTCAATCTAAAAAGATTGAAAAAGGATGTAGTTTGGTAAATCTCATTCACTCCTACCACACCATGGTTTCTCACGGTCTTGAAGAAAGATCACGACCCACAGAGACTCATCAATCGATCGATCACCCAGAGGAGGAGAAAGTTGTTGAAATATTCTCATCCCCAGTGGTGAAATATTTCTTCCATGATCGACTGAATGATGTTTCAACATTGAGTTCTATTGAGAATCAAATGATGATTCAGTTGAAATTTGTTAGCGAGCAGGTCTTATTGACTTTGGCTCAATCTGTTGCCAACAACAAAATTCCAGAGTATCAGAAAAAAGTTACAACAGAAGAAGTTGAGAATTACGACAAGTCTCTCTCTGACTTTGACAGGAATCTTTTGTTATGTTTGCTCGGGAATTTCGAAATTTTAAACAATTTCGAATATCCTCCAAACTTTAAAGAAATCAAGGAGGAATATACCTGGATGAAAACCAATTTTACTGATTATTTAAAGGAACTAAATCATCTAAGAAAACCTCTTGAATCGAATAACAATGAGCCTTCAAGTCATTCTCACTCCCCTTTCACCTTCTCAAATGAGGCGATCCACTTTCAGTCAAATTCCTCACCACCTCAAATCGTTTTGCCAAGTGGCAGTTTCAAGACGCCATCAGAAAAAGATATTCAACTCTTTGAACAGCTTTACTTTGTGGATGATACTTTAGTTGAATCATTAATGAGCTTCTTCTTTATCGAGTACGAAAAAGGGTTCGCAAATACAAATCCTGCAATCATCCAGATGCTCCAGGAACTCTGCAAAGTTCCAGCATTTGAAGCAAAAATTCTCGACTTTTGCTTGGCTTTTATTCATTGCCCTCAGATTCTTGTTAAAGGATGCGCTGTTGATATTCAAAAATCTCCTTTTTACGACCAAATCTTCAAATTCAAAACTCAAAAAGGCTTTAACTTCCAAAATATAGTGGTCTCAAACATTCTTGATTTCCTCAAATGCCATTTAAAAAATAATGAGTATTTGCTCTACCTCCCAAGACAGGTTTTGGCTTCACAAAGACTTGCTACTCTCCGGACAAATTCTTCCTTGGAGAAAGAGTACTTACAAAAGACCTGTAGCTCAGTTTCAGTCCTGGATTTACTCATTGCAAGCCTCAATGTCTCTCAATCTCCAGTGAAGGAATCGCTCCAATCGATAATTTTGGATTTCTTTTCCAAAGAAAGAGCATTCAACATTGTTGACGTTTCTCACAAATGTGTGACCTCTTTGGTTCAATATAAAGTCTTGACAACCAAGAGCTGTCAGAAACTGCTTCAGAATCTCAATCCGGATACCATTTTAAAGAATGTACCTTCAATCATCTTTTATGATATTGATTCTGTTTTGCTTCAAATTGAGAAAAAAATCCAAGAATTAGAAACTGTTCTTGAGGTCACAAATGCAATTCTTTATCGAAAGATGAAAGAGGACGTAAGTGAAGTTGTAAACGCCCTGGATATTGAAAACCTCAGCCAAAAACAAACTGTCCTGAAGAGCTTGGAAGAACTTGTCTCTTTTATAAGCAGCAGTCTGGCATCTTGGACGTTAAATCAAAGAAAAACTTGCCAACAAGTTGAAAATATTCAACTCTACCAAGACGTTTTAAAGACCTTGCAAAATCGACTCTTTTCTCAAAAGAATGTGAATGAGTTTATGGTCAATTTATTCGAACTTGCCACTTATCTTCTTCACAAAAACTTGACTCAATCAAACAAAACTTTCCCTCTCGCCACAAGCGTGCTGAAAATTTGTGTGCATTTCTACACTATTCTTCATGTTAACGATGAGTTCATGATGATAGACCTGGAAAAAAAATATCAAGTCGTTGGCAAGAAGAACTCAAATCTTCTTTCAGACATCAAACTCAGTCTCCCAAAAGAAATCATAAAGGGGATTCCTGATCCGATCCATTCTTTTAGGAAGATTAAAAGATCTGAAAAGTTTGATTATCAGAGTCTCCTCGCCGATTTATGCATGAAACATCCAGAGACTTTATTCAAAGTCTTTTCCGAAGATTCTGGAAAGAAGAGATTCCAGAAGGAAATATCCTTGATTCAAGATAAAGTGTTATGGGTGCTTGATTTAAACACAAAGAAAAGACTGCTAACGTACTTTTTTCCATCTTCCTCCGCAATATTTAAAATATCTCATAGAACTATGATTAAAAACCACTATGATGAGGCAGGTCATGGCAATTCGACTCGACGTAAGGATTTCTTTTTGAAAATGAATTCTCTAACTGATTTTCCCTAGAGATTGAAATTAATCGAAAAGACTTGTTAAACTCAAGTATTCACCATTTTTCAAACCAACCGTTGAGCATTATTCGACAACGAGTCCAAGTTTCCTTTTTAAATGAATTTGGAATGGATGGAGGTCTAGAATTTTGGAGGAGAAGTAGTTATTCAATTATTTAGGTGGGTTAAGAAGAGAATGGTATGCGATAATAGCAGCCGAGTTGTTTGATCCAAAGAAGGGATTATTTAAACTCTCAAAAGACAATGTGACTCTCCAGCCGAATCCAATCGCTTCAATGGTTCCATCTCACCTTAAATTCTTTGAGTTTGCTGGAATCATCATCGCCAAAGCAATGGTTGAAGATTGTGTTGTGGATGCCTATTTATCAAGACCATTTATTAAACATCTCATGCGTAAGGATACATTTTTCCCACATTATGCTTCAATTTCTATCTCTAGAAAAGGACATCAGTCTTTATGATTTGGCAGATATTGACCCAGAATTTGAGAAAAGCCTTCGGTGGATCCTTACCAACCCTGTTGAAGGTCTAGAGCAGCAATTCACTTATGAAGTTGAGTTTTTTGAGTCCAGATTTACAGAAGAGTTGGTATCGAGTGGACATGAAACTTTGGTAACTGAGGCCAACAAAAAAATGTTTGTTCAAAAAGTATGCGAAGCAAGAGTAAGGGATGAGGTTTCTGAAGAGCTCGCAGCTTTTATAAGAGGCTTTAGTCTGATAATTCCAACCGAGTTCCTTCGACTATTTAGTGTTGAAGAACTTCAGGCTTTAATTGGAGGAGTAAGAACAATCAACGTCCAAGATATGCAAAAGTTTGCATCTTACACTGGCTTTGACAAAGATTGCGAACAGATGAAATGGTTCTGGGAAATTTTGTCTGGGTTTTCCCAAGAAGAACTTGGGGCCTTTTGGTTCTTCACTTCAGGTAGTTCATTGAGAGGTGGTGAAAAATAATGGTCTGATAGGTAGCCCAAAACCAGCTTTTGGAGGATTTAAAGAGAAGCCACTAAAAATCTCCAAAAACTCCTGCACTTCTGATCGACTTCCAATTGCAAGAACCTGGTAAATCTTGATTTTTCAAATTGTTCTTAGAAAAACTTAGTTCAACAACTATCGAGATGCCAGTCTATGGCTCAAAACAACAAATGAAAGAAAAATTACTTTGCTCAATCACTGATGGACAAAGAAGTTTTATGTTTTCTTAAATTTTACAATGGATTCTGTAAATTGATTGAGAGAGAGAAATGAGTGTTTTATATGTGATTTGTTATGAAAAATGAATTTGTATTCAGAAATATCAAAGATTTTCTCAATTTGTTCGAAGAGCATGATAAAAAAATGTTTTATTTTTCAACGCCTCATTTTATTATTCAATCGTAAAATCACAAGAAATAAAATCAATGTCAATTATTTCTGGTCCTCTAAACAGATCATGTGATTTTTCTGATCCTTCCCAGAGAATTTTTGCACCAAAAAAAAACTTTTCTAGACCTTCAACATCACATCATCATTGAATCCAAAATTTTTATTTTGTTTTGGCATGATTGAATTGTTTGACAATTCTCGAAGAAATGGTTCTAGGAAATTCAATGAGACCAGAAATGAACTTTTGTTGACAACCATATGCTTTGGCCTCCTGGGATTTGAGAATGGAGATTCAATAAAACTTACTTTTCGAAAAAATTTCGGATCAAAACTTTCAAAATTCAAATTGATATCTCTTGAATTTTTTCCTTCAATAATCTCAAAAGAAAACATAGAATATGATTGCAAAACAGAAAAAAAGTAAACTCTTTCACGCAACCAGGCATTTTTAATTTTTTAATGTCTTAGAAAACAAGAGGTGACTGTCAGAATGACAAAAAAATCTTGGTCCAAAGTGAATAAGTGATTGAGGTCTTTCGAGAAGAGATTTAAAAATATGATTAACAATTTCATAAGGGGAAAAAGTTTCTGTTTCAATGAAAATCAAAATATTTCTCTCATTTTTTATTGCATTTTCTCAGCACGAATTATTTTCTTTTCTCGAAGTGGAAAGAGTTTTCTTGTTGGTTTCATATTCTCCAAAGTTTTGTTTTGTTTCATCGTTTCAATAATTCTCACTTTGAACTTTTAAAGCCTTTATTTTGCTGGATCAATTTCTTTGAAGTTATGATGCCTTTTTCTTTCCTTTTTTTGTTGAGAACGTTTTTTCTGAGTGGAAATATATCGATTTAGATAGGCTAAACTGCTGTATGTAAAGTAGTCTATGGTTGAAGTTCTTTCAGATCTCTTTCAAAGCTTTTATTTCTCCAATTTTCCTCATTCAGAAAAGTGTTTGAAAAAAGCAAATATTTGTGAAAGATTCAACGAAATGTCTCTGAATTTCAACAAGACAAAAAAATAGATTGCAGATTTTTCTCTTTTTACATTCCTTTTTTGCAAGTAGAAGCTTTTTTATCTGCTCCAAAAAAAATTTCCCTTTTCAGAATTGAGTTTTTTTATCAAAAGAAATATTCTAAATAAAATCGATTCATAAAAACTGCTTTGGAGAGACATAACACAGAGATCTAACAAGTTTTCAATCTTTTCTCTCTTGACAACGCAAAAATCTTAATATATATACAATATAATTCAGTGTAATTTATAAAATTTCAACAACAACTTATAGAAATTTAAACAATCAAAAAACCTTGTTTTCCTTCATATATTGCGTACAAGAGTTTTTGTTTGAGATCTCCTTTGGACTTATAAGGTAAGATTTCGATGGAACGATAACTATGAAAAGGAGATTAATAAAATGTCACAAAACAGAATAAATACCATGTATGAGCAACTGGCAGTCTATTGAGATCTCCTTCAACTTTTTCAAATCTCAAGGGATTTTCTTTAAAGCCTCCAAACTGTAATCTGGAGCTACCTATGAACAAAATTAAAACCTTCATAAATATTATTTGCAAACCAGAGATAAATACGAGAAAAGCTGTGAGGTCTTTTGGAGAAAACTCGTTTAAAACATCCCAAATCCAGCTAATTAACTCAGAATCTGTTTCACTAAAGTTTCTTATGACAGCATGAGCTTTCATTTCACCAACATCAATAGAAGATGTTCCCCGAATAAGTAAATCAAGTTCTTCCACTTCCAAGAACTGGAGAAAATTGGGTGAAATAATAATATGGAATCCTCTTGTAAAAGCTTTGATTTCTTCAGAAATCTCATCTCTCATTTTGAATTCGCACACCTTTTTGACAAAAGCTTTCTTATTCTCCTCGTTCATAACAAAATTGTTTCCATTCAATACTAATTCTTTGTCAATTTTTTGACCAAAATACTCGCTCTGGAATATAAAAGGTTGTTCCAAGTCATCTACGGGATTTTCAAGTATCCATTCCAGACTTTTGGCCAAATCTGCATCCAAATCTGACAAATCTTCCAATACAATCTTTCTTTCTATGGTAACAAAATAAACCAACTCTCTTTTAAGCAAAAAATGATACGCATGATATGTTTAATAAAAGATTTGGTGAAATTGACTCCAACGACACAGCCACTTAATATTGCCTATGAACTCGTTATTTCACATGCAATCAAACCAATTTGAACCTTGGCAACGATAATACCAGCTAATTCAAGGTACTGAAGATGGAAAGGAATTGCAGAAGCAGAAGGATGAGGTTGGAGTGAAGTCTGATTGTTGGAGAGTTTAAAGAGCCCATTTCTAGGATTGAATATTTCTTCAACGATCATTGAATACCATTCTCTCGTCAAACCACCTAAATTTGAGCGCTCAGAAAAGCTATTTTGATAGAAAAATCTCACCTGCATCAATTCCACTTTCATTTTCAAAAACTATTTTGACTGTCTCTCGAAGTTCATTAATAGTCAGGCCCTTGAATTGTGATAAAGTCGATCTCAATAAATCATTTCTATTGATGATGATGGCTAAAAGGCAATTAAAATTGTTAAATTTCTTCTTGATCAATTACTCCTTGAGGATTCAGAAACTCCAGACTTTTTAAAGAGAGTGTCAATGGCTTCTCTATATTAAAAACTCAAAAATCAAGTAAATTTCAATCACTTACATGAAAATTTTCTTTTTTGTGGAGAAGTCAAAGACTGATCTGAGAGATTTTTGAACCACCTTAAACTCACAAAGAAGCTTATCGGAACAATCATTATCCAAAAAGAGTTTTGATAAGAGATCTTGATATTTGATACACAAATTGACAAACAATGACTTGAAATCAATTTTATAGGAAGGACTCTGTCGCAAACTGGCGAAATCCTGGCTGAGAGGATCAACTTTTTCTTTGGAAGTTCGATCAAAGATTGCAATACTGGAAAGGTTGCTGAGGTCTTCTTCTTTTGCAACAACGTTGAATTTCTTCTGAATATGGATGAGAGTATAAAAATGGAAGCAAAGTTTTATGATGCAAGTCACAAGAGACTCCCCCTGGTCAGACCAGGCCAGTTTTTTGTGAGAAAGAAACTCTGCAAGTGAAAAAAGGTTGACCAAAAACTCCTTGAAGACCTGAGTATCAAGAATTCCTTCTTGCAGCTTTTGAATGATTTGAATGTACAATTTATCATTAGGGCCAGAAAATGCTTTCCAGTTTGATAAGAGAGTACTTGTGCTTCCAATTGAGCTTTCGAGGATCTCTAGGCTTATCTGGATATCTTTAGGGGACAGCGAGTCCTGTACGGTGCCATCAGGCTTTTGGTTTGTTAAAAACACTTTGTTAAATTGTTTGAGAGCGAATCCGTTCGTTTCTACCTCAGATTGAAGAGCTTCGATGCTGCTTGAAATATTTACAAGCTGAATTTCATGAATTTTTGAAGAAGAGGAATGATAGTCAAGGAGGAGGATATTGCAGCTCTTTTGGCTGATCATTCCTGATTGAAACAATTGTTTTTGTGGTTCTGTTGAGATGATCACATTTTTCAGTTTGGGACAGATGTCTTTAATGATAGAATCAACATGGGATTTTAGCAAAGATATGCTCTTGATCTCAGAAGACTCATCAGCAAGATTGATGAGTAGATCAGCAAAAGAAATCGCTCCATCTGTCTTTTTCATATAAAGTTCATTCAAAGGACTTTCTTTGAGGATTTTCAACCGACAGTGTTCAAAAACTGAGCGATGTTGGAAAATGAGATAGTCTTTGCTTTTCAAATGATCTTTGAGGAAAGCAAAAATACATTTAATCAAGCTTTGAGTATTACTGAGACTCAAGCTGGTGGCTTGAATCTCAAAAGGTGCAGCAGACTTTGAGTTGAAGGTGAATGGACAGTAGAGGAAAAAGATACAATAATCTATTAATTTGATTTCAAAATTGGGTGATTGCAGGAGCTCTTCAAAGATATCTGACATCATATGAGAGGAGGAAAGAAAATCATAGGAGGAGGAGGATTCCAAAGCCCGATTTATGAGCAATAAAAATGTCTCATCATCTATAATCAGAAGGTCTTTCAGTATTTTGATCTGCTCTTCTGACATTGCACTTTGGTTGTTTGATGATGATGATGGAATTAGCGATGATTGCGAAGTCCAGTCGAAACAATCAAAATCGGGTAAATTTGGGAGAGATGAATGTTCTTCCTTTTTGATCGAGATTCTCATTTGGTTCAGATTTTGGAGATAGGATGAGAAGTCTGATTTCATCCAATGGTATTCCTTTTTGATTTCATCAGTATCAGTCGGCAATTCAAACAATTTAAAGATAGCAAATTCTTGAATGCAGCAAAGTGCAAGATTCTTTTCAAAACATGAGAGCGAATCCAAATAAGTTTGAATTTCTTGTGAAATCAAATCTTTAGAGTGATCGAGCTGACTTCCCGTGGATCCAAATCTTCCCAATTTAACAGAAATTTGCTCACTTAATAACTTGAGTCGAATTAAAACATTTCTTTGGAGACTAGATAATCCATGCTCAGTTTGAATGGTTTCATGAAAGAAATATTGCACTCTTTCCAGAATTCCTTTGTTGGTTGTTATTTTTTGCTGGCAAATCTCTTCCTTCTTCTCGATATCAAATAAAATGGGAGGTTGAGATTCAAAGAATTGAGTCATTGGATCATTGTTGTTGTTTGATTTAATATAAAGTTCAAGACTTGTGAATTTTGGCTTCTCTTGTTGTTTGCATGGCCTGGATCTCGAATCTAGTGAGGACTTTAGGAAATTCAAGCGCAGGAAGCTTAATTTGAGTTCGAAATCTTTCGAAGATGACTCTTGGAAGATTGGAGGGTCTTTACAAGCAGGCACTTGAAGGTATTTGGCATAAAAGTGATTTTTCTCCTTCAGAAATTGAGTTGAAGTCTTGAGAGTGATTTTGGACAAAATCTGCAAGTCTTGGTCAACTTTTTGAGAGACATTCTGGAAATAGGATTCAATTTTATGATTATCTTGGATAGTTTTGACATCAGAGAGGAGGCAGATGTAATGATCAGATTTGAAATTGTAAATTACGTCTTGCTTAATTGAATCTCTAGACAACTTCCTTTTGGTGTAGTTCTTTAGAAAAGAAGAAAGCAAATAACAGAGAGACTTTCTTTCATTGGGGAATTGATAGTAAGAGTGACCTTCAAGGATTTTTTTATCAAGTGCTACGCACCAGTCCAGAAATTTGTTAATTGCAATAGATAATCTTGGACTAAAGTATTGGAGGTATAATTGTTTTGGGAGACTTTGTTCAATTTCAGAAGAAATGAGTGCAAAGAATTTCAAGGCTGTATAAAACTTCATGAGGCACTCTTGTATTGTCAAACTATTAGAAGAGTCTCTCGCAATTTGAATGCTGGAATTGATAGCTTGAGAAATGACGAGATAAGAAGCATCAAGACAGACTTGCTGATTTGTAAAAATAACGCCAAGCGGCATGCATAGAGCTTTTATCAGCAGTTTGATATCGCATTCATGCGTGTCAAAATATCCTAATTCAAAGAGGCAGTCGACAAAGGTCCTCCCAGAAGAAGAGATTTTTGAGTCCGAGTTTCTTTTATGGAACCAAAGGTAAACTGCCAAATGAGGATATTTTGCAATAATAGTTGAAATAATGATGAAGAGAGGTGTTGTGTTTTTAAACTCCAAAGATTTAGGGGTCTCTGTTTGCTTATTAATTTGTATCAAGTTGTAAAAGTGATTCTCAAGAAGTGTCTGAGTCAGGATATCAATAATCATTTTCATGTTTGGAGAGATGTTGTTGAGGATGACTTGGATTTTGCTGCTTAATGAGGATTTTTGCTCAAGTAATGGATCTAACAGGAAAAGTTAAGCAACGTATTTTTTTTTTCATAATTATTTACCAAGAGAAACTATGTAATCGTTCGCAATTTTTTCAATTTTAACGCCATGGCATTCTTCTGAGTTTTCAGTAAGTTTGATACTGCTGCTTTTTGAGATCAAGGTTTGTTTTAATTTCATTTCAGTGAAAAATTTATCTGAAATTGAGTTACTAGCGAAAGCGTCAAAAGTGAAAGCGAGAGCGTTCAAAAAGGAAGGTTCAAAGGGTCCAGTTTCGTAAAAGGACAAGAGTTCTTGGATGAGAAGAGTATTGTTTAATATAAATTGCTGAGTGCTGAATGAATTTATCTTTACTCCCAGTTGGAGTAAGTCAAGGAGGTCTTTGGTCAATTTTAGCTTATCTTGGAGAATTTTAGAGTTGGGAGTGATTTTATTGTAGAATTTAAAGACAAGAGTGATCCAAGAAGCAATAAATTCTGCCGTTTGAGCCGACCTTTCCCCACCATGGTATTCATTCGTGTATGAAGTGAGCATTACCTTTGTAGTGTTTTCAGTGATGTCATCCATGAGGACTAAATAGTGTGTTTTGTTTATCAAATGAAACTCTTTATTCATTTCTTGAAGATTCTGTTTAATCAATTCTTTGAATAAAATGACTGCTGCTCGAGAAACACTATGTAATACTTCTTTTTCGACGAGCTCTGTAAACTCTGGAGCTTGCCAAAACTTTTGAAATAAATCCCTGAAAGCATGAAATATCAAAGTTTGATTATAAATGGGGAATTTTTCATCGATTTTGAGGAATTCATTCAGATGGAGGAAGAAAGATTCTTGAAGAAGAGGAGATTGTTTTATTGTCCCAAATAATCTTTCCTGAATCTGAATATATTTGTTCCCAAGCGCATTAATTGAAATAACAAAAGGAATTGTATCAGCAGATAAGATTGGTTTTTCCAAATTGTTCTGGATCTGGAGAAATTCGAAAATATCAGATATCTGTAAAGCAGTTTGAATGGTGGTTTTGCAGTTAACTCGACATAATTTATTGATATCAATGGATTTTATATTCTTCTCAAGTCTGTTGAACAAGTCCCAAACCTGGACTAAACTCCGAGTTTGGAGGAGTTTAAATGAAATCGAAAGGAAATTATTGATTGAGACGAGATCTGGTAAAAATGATTCTTGGGATGCAGAGATAGCTTTCTTAATTTTTTGGATTAAAAGAGTCCATAAATCTAAATCTTCGATGGCAAATGAAAAGAAGATGTCGACAAACTCTTGACATATATTCGAAATAATATTCAGAATACATCGAGAGTTGGTTTCTTCAGAATTGGCTTTGAAATAGCTCGATAAATCAGAGCAGAATTTGTAGAGTATGGGTTTTGCCGGCTCAAAACCTTTAAATATCTGAACTAGTTGTTTAATTCCAAGAACAAAATCATTTTCCAGGATTTTCAAATTTTCTATCAGACACAACCCAAGAGCATCACACATTTTTTCACTTCTCGATGCAAGTTCTTCTGTTTGATGATCATTCTTCATAAAGGTTGAAAGATCAATTTTTGAAAGAATTTCAGCTAAAAGTTTAAATTCTCCGAGATGAAAAGGTGAGAATTTTTTAGTTATTGTTTGATAAAGTATTTTGATCACTGAAAACCCCTTAACTGAAATAATATTTCCATAAAAGAAGCAGATGGCTTGTTTATCATTATTTTCAAGAAGGTTAAAGAGATTAGGATCGAAAAGTAACAAATTTATTTGATCTAAAATCTCACCAACATTTCCTTCTCCCTCAATTATCGCGAGATATTTACAAGTCCATTGTAAAGTGTAACGAATAAACTTTTGAAGTGAAATTCTAATGTCCTGCTTGACAAGAATATCATCTCTTTGGTTGTTGATAAGATTAAACGTGTAATCACTGTGTTGTTTCATGATACAGTTGATTTCATCCTCAAGACTCAGAATCTCATCCAGCTGGTTGCAAAATCTTCCTTTTAGATTATTTTGGCTCACTACTTTATCAACAAAAGTCAGCAGCGAGGGCAGTACTTTGATTGGAATCGCAAGAGCTTCTTTTTTATGCATTAGCATTACTTTTACCAAGAGTTGGTCAAGCACCATCTCCTGAAACTCAGGATAAGCCTCGATAATCTTTTCCAGACGCTTATTTAATAAGTAAAAATCCCAAACTTCAAGAATGTTTTTGTGCAGCAGAAAGTCGAAGAATTCTAATAGAAACTTGAGTTTTTTCTTGAGTGAAAATTCGCTTGGCGATACCAAGTCCAAAATTTCCATTAAAAAGAAGCCCGCTATTTTAAATTGATCTGGATCTTTTGTGTTTGAAAGGGAAAGCTTCTTCGAGAAATTTTTGTAAATTTTTGCAAGCTTTTTTTGACACAAAACAAATGGATTTTCTTGAAGGTTCTCTCTGAGAGAGCCGATAACAGTATTTAAATGAAGAGCTAGAGTTTCATTTTTGTTTTCGGCCAGATATTGATCCAATCCGGCTGGAAAGAAATTGCAATTGACTTTGAGCCATTTTCGAATGACTCTATTGTCGATAGCAAATGACTTGATCAAACTGAAATAGCTGTGAGCAATTAAAGGCCTGAGGCTCTTCAAATGAGGAGCAAAATCGATTAATTTATAGATGATGGCATTTCGAGAGTGCTTTTCCTTTTGTGAAGCTGCAGCGAGGAGGATCTTGGTCAGTTGTAATAAAATCCAGATGAGACTTTCATAGAAATCTCCATAATTACCGCAGATGGGACTTTTTGACTGCTTGAGGATTTCTTGATTTGAATGAGCCAGATCAAGAATTTTTAAAAGAAGCATTCCACTTGCTCCTTCCCTTGAACAGCTGAAAAGGGCGGTTTCATTCAGTTTATTGGTGAAAATCAAGTAGAGAAAACTTTCAATGATTCCAAATTCTTGGAGGATCTCAGGTGGCTCGAGAGAGTTTTCTTCGAGGAAATAACATGATTTTTTCAAAGGTTTCACCCAGCATTTTGGATCGATTGTCATTTTTTCATAAGGGAAATAGATTCTCTGATCTTCGTAATGGTTTAAATTTACCTTTATTTTTTCTAAAAATGGTGGTTAGGACAAAGAGAAAACACCTTCTTTACCAAAATAAATCATGGTCCAGATACACATGAGCTGAAATACTTTTCTGTCTTTTTCCAAGACTAAAAGCAAAAGATGTGAGAGAAAAGACATTTGTCCTAATGTCATATAAAACCGAGAATTTCTTTTCTGAACTTTCTTAACGAACTTTTCTTTGAGATTTTGAAGTTCGGTGAAACTGTCTTCAAATGAAATTGAAGGGAAAGATAAGCCAGTGTCTAATTTCGAAAGTAAGCTATTGAGCTCAATTCTTCCATTGTAAAAGATTTTCTTCAGAGATCTCTCACACTGAAACTTGAAAATTCTCTCAAAGTTGAATTTTTTTAAAGCTGTGTACTCGACGTATGGAGTAAAGAAGTCTGCCCAGTCTTTCAATAAACTGGAATGTTTCTCTGATATGCTGGCAAATTTTCTATAAAATAAAGCCAGAAATCCGATTATTCTTTCATCTCCACAGCAAACCTCAAATTGCTTGACATATGTTGGAAAATTATGAGCATTCTCGAGGTCTAAAAGCCAAGACATGCTTTGCTCAGCCCTGATTAACTCCATTTTTTTCTCTTGCTCTTCCTGATCACGGGATGGCTTATTATGATAGAGAGCAAATTTGTTGTAAAGATTCTCAAGGTTTTTGTCGTCGATTTGGAAAGGGTGTCCATATGCTTGATTCCTTTCGATAAACTGGAAGGTCCTTTGACAAAAGGCAAGAAGTTCTTCCAAAGTTTTTGAATTGTTATTGATGTGAGAAATTGTGAAAAAGTCATCCTATTGAAGATCAGAAGTCAAGAAAAAGAACTGAGTTACGAAGAAGTTATTTTCCATTGTTACACAAGTTGTCGTTGAATGGAGAGTTTTGTTGTAAATGCTTTTTGATTTTGTGAGGGAACCTTTTATTATAACTAGGAGATGAAAGAAATCTGATAGTGCAATGATATAATTTTAAATTTTCTGATCAATTCATAATCTCAGCTCAGTCTCTTTTGAACTTGTGAATAAGAAAAAATCATTCACAAGGTGGTTTAATTAGAATAAAAAAGCTCAATCCTGAATGGACTTGCAAATTTTTGTTAACTAAATACTGAAATTCAAGTCTTCCAAGAGTTTCTGGGTTCAAAATCAACTACTTCTTCCTGACAATTCTTGGTGGGAATAAAGCTTAATAAATTCATCTGAATCTGCCTCGGACATTTAAAATTCGTCATCTCCAGTCAATTCGAGAAATAAAAATTTAGACTTTTTACAATAAAAGAATTTTGTGAAATTTTAAATTCTGAAAGGAACTGATGACTTTTGATCATTAGAAAAGTGAGATAATTAAAAGTCTGTGAATGAAAATTTTGGGACCTGGCTACCAATAAGATACTGAGCAGAAAAAAGGATAGCCAAGAGAGATTAATGAATGAATAGAAGATTTTAGAAAGAATACCGATCTTCTAATGAACAGGAACCTGATCAAAATAATTTATCTGATTTCTAGATATGAGATCTGAAAGAAGAGAATGAAAGAAAAACTTTTGAAGGTCTTTATTTCTTGATGTTAAGTTGATTATCAACATTTTTTTCAAAAAGTGAGTTTCTGATCCGTCCTAAAAGTTTAATAGTTTTTCTGAGAATAAGTTTGAAGGTCCAAAAATTAAAACCTTTGGTTTTTGCAATTCTTGTGCCAGATTGGAAGCCGATGATTTTTGTCTCAAGATTGCAAATTTCTTGAGGAAATTTATGAAAGAGTAGGGGTTTTACGAGGAAAGGCGATAAATTTCAGCTTTTTCAAGAAAGAATAATAAAGTTGAGAGATGAGAAATCTTGTCCTATGACAAAACTTCAAGTGATTCAAGCAAGAAAAGTGGTTGATTTGAGAGTCAGAAATTACTTAAACACAATAATTCAATTCGAGATTCTTTGTTTATTTCAAATCAAACAAAAAGAAAAACTATTGGCTTTCAAAGATTTTCCCAATAGAATGAATTACCAAAAAAGTTTTTCACAGGAAAAATAACAATTAACTTGATTTTCGGTGCTTGAAGCATCTCTTTGATCTAAATTTCCTTTATTAAACAAAATCAAATGAATTCGAAGAGAGTCATTGAAAAAGTTTACCCCTGCAGTGCAGGATATTTAAACTTTCAACTTTTGAGTTGATTTTTACAGCAGTGATGGGAATTGAAGTCCCCCAAAAATGGCTTTCAAAAAGGTTACCCTTAATTTCACTCGCAAAGTAATCTGAAGGCTCGATCTTTCAAAAAGTGCCCATCATATTAAAGTTTTTACAAAGAAAAAAAATGTTAAAAAAAAACTGACAAAAAATCTCTTTTTCTTTTTCAAGGAAGCCTCAGTGTCTTTCTTTTCAAAATAAAACATTCAGAAGAGGGTCTTCATTCAAAAATATTACGGATTCCTATTTCAAAAATTGTTTGATCCGGTTCACAAAAAAAAAAAGTAAGCAAAGCAACTCTCAATTTCGAGTTTTTGAAGATCTTTTAATTTTTACCTAGGTGGAATAAAGTTCCTATTCATAAATTGGGAAGATTCTCTCAATTCTTGATTTTCGAAAAAAAAATTCACAAGAAAAAATTTTTCTTGGAAAAATAATTTGATTGAAAAACAAAAAGAAAAATCCATAAAAATTGTTTAAAAATGGCTTTATCCTCAAAAAAAGGCTTTGTTCCCCATCACTAGAGATCTACGCTTTTACAAGAATTTTGATTTTGAAAACATTAAAACAATTTTACAATTGTTTTTTCTAAAGAGTTGCAGTTTATTAGATGGATATCCATCCATACATCTTATCCATTTAACATTATAAATATATACATTTGAATTAACTCAACATAAAGCTACCTTGCCCTTCAGAAATAGCGATTCTGAGCTTTCTTTCAAGCTCATCTTTTTCTTTATATTCTGGTAAAACAATTTCGAGAGAACTAAATTTTTTAACAAGAGATTCAAGATAAATGTTACCAAGTGTGCGCAACTGGGAGATTATAATGAGTATATCCGGGTTTTGTGTATTTGAAGCGATATTGATTTTCAATTTTAAAAGGAAGTTTTGGACTACCTAGGATCTTTTGTAAGATTGAAGATCTCAAACAAAAAGTTTACCTGAAATGAAAAGAACAAATAGTGCCAAATCTCCTTGAGAAAATTTATCTAAAATCTCCCATAACCACAAGATTTGAATAGAATCTTTTGTATATCCTCCTCTGTATTCAGCAGTTTGTTTTAGCTGTTCAATATCAATAAAAGAAGGTCCAGAAATCAGCAATTGTAATTCTGAAGATGTAAACACTGCTAAGAAATCACTGGGAACAATCAAATGAAATCCCCGAAGGAACGCGAGAGTTTGCTGGGATATTTCTTCTTTTAATTTCATTTGACAGATTCTGGTGACAAACTCTGTTTTGTTTTGTTCATTGAGGGTAATTTGGGAGCCATCAGAAATCAGTTCTCTGATAATTTTTTGTTCAAGCAAACGAGATTCATAAATAAAAGATTGTTCCAAGCCTTCAACTGAATTCTCAAGCACCCATTTCAAGTTTTTGGCTAAATCAGGGTCTATATCGTCAATATCATTCCATGTAATCTCCTTATCTAACGAGTTGTTTGTTGAGAGGAAGAAAAAATGAGTGATACTTTGAATTTGTTTGAGGAATGAATGAGCAAAATTGATATTTAAAACGCATTCATGTTGAATTGCCTAGGAGGAGTCTTAATAAAAAGAAACGTCAGAAAAGCTGACCTTGGCGAGGAGGAGACCTGCAAGCTCAAAATATATGAGATGATGAGGAATTATTGAGGATAAAGAGCTTGGCTGAATGTGAATTTTCTTTTCAGAATAGCAAAATAGTCCAGTCTGAGGATCAAAGATTTCTTTGGTGATTATTGTCAGGTACTCTCGAGTTAAACCGCCTGTGGAATTTTTTGAAATCAACTCAAGAAGAAATTACGTACCTCCATCAATGCCATTCTCATTGGTAAATTTCACCTTGATTTTTTGTCTGAGTGTTTTTGCAGGCATATACAAGAATTCTGCTAGAGTGGTCTTGAGTAGATTTTTTCGATCAATCATAATCTCTAGAAAGAAGTTAGTGAATTGAGGAATTTTCATAATGAGAGAATACCTCTCGACTCATAAGGATTCGTGGAGAACTTGGTTATTTGCTCCCTACAAGATAAGAGTTACTACTTTTCACCAACCAAGAAATATACTTGAATATCTTTCTTTTGAAAGTCAGGTCAAAAAGGGGTGGAATTTTTCTGCAAATAAGAGGAAGAAGTTTGTAGTAAATATCTTTGGAGCTACTTTCCAAAATGATTGCAATCAGATTTTCTTGATATTTCTTGGAGACTTCCTCTAAATATGCTGTCAATCTCGTGTCGCTTTGTTCTAACTCGGCAATACAGGAAAGGTTGTAGAAATGGAGGCCTATTTTGAGAAGGGCAGAAAGGACAGGTTTATTATTTTTAGCTTCTTTATGGATCACTGTGGAGATTTCAAGGAGGCAGCGAACCAAAGTTTTGATTTCATTATTCTCAACAACTCCTTTTGATAATTGTTTCAGAATAGCCTCATTGAGAGAATGGCTTTTTTCGGTGAAGTGAAGACTGATAATTTCGAGGAGCTCTGCTAGTTGAGAGAGATATTCTTGGTTGGTAGTCAAGGCTTTGACAATTTTATCTCGATCATGAACTATTTCTTGAAGAATCAAAACTAAACCTTCAAAATAAAGCAAGTTAACTTTCCGATGGATCGTTTCCAAGACACGATCCAACTGATGCGTTATAATTTCTGGAAACTGTTTAAACAGCTTGATAGTGTCACTTGAATGTGCTACCAAGAGTTCAAGACTTTTAAGAGCAAGCAGACGAGGTCTTTCATCTCCATTTTCAGGAGATGTATGAGAAACTACACTTTCAAACTTTGGAAATAAAGAAAGAAGTGATGAGATCAATTCGGCCAATGTTTTCTTGAACGATGGAGAGATTTCTTGAACCGTGAAAAGTCCAACCAAAAGATCAAAGAAGGAGGAGGCCCTTTGTGAGGCCTTCTCAAAACCAAATTGGGTCTTCAGTGCTTTTAACGAATGGATGCCATAGTGTTCCAAATAAATTTTTGGTTGGTAGATAAGGTATTCTTTACTAGGCAAATAATTTTTCAAGAATTCGAAAATATTTTCAGCAACAGTCTGATAGACGTATGAGGGTGTTTGAGAAAATTCCAGATTATGGATTTTATTGTCGGAGCAATGGCTAATATGTTTAGGACAATAGAGGAAGAAGAAGCAAAAATCCATAAGTTTGATCTCAAAGAGAGGAGAATTGCAAAACTCAATTAAAACTTTATAAGGTTGAATCGATGGGTTATGCTTGAGATAAAATATACTGAGCATCGACTCAACAAGTTGATCATCAACAAAGTAGAGGTCTTTAATAAAGGCTATTTGTTCGTTGATTTCTGATGAAGGCGATTTTGATACTGATGAGCTTTGAGGATCAGTAGAGTCAACACAAAAAGGAGACCCTTCAAAAAACACCACGTGGTCATCTTGATTTTGGTTTTGGTTATTTTTGGTGGTTTTTGGAGTCTTTAATCCATTTATGGAGTAGAGATAGATCTCAAAATTATTTTGAATCCAGATAAATTCTTCCTTGATCTCTTGAATTGAAGAAGAAGATGATGATGACTTTTTAAAGCATTTCAATGTCTCAAAATCTTCAGCAAGACAGAATAATAAATTGCTTTCAGATTCAGAGAGGGATTTTGTCTCTTGAAGTAGGATCTCAGTGGCCAAATCTTCTTTTGAAATGTTTTCAGGATTGAATAATTGAGCGACTAGAACTCTTTCAGTCAAGACTTTTAATTTGATCCTTGAAGCACGAATAATTGAATTAAATTGTTCTCGGTCTCGAATTCCTGTTTGGAAGTTGTTAAAATATTTTATTTTTCTGATTTCTTGGTGAATCATGGTTGGTTGATGATTTTGAGCACTGGGATTCTCTTTCTCCTCTTCTTCTGGTTCAATGTACTGGTAATTCTCACATTTAATTCTTGCAGAAATGATTTGACCCAATCTGTAATTGTGTTATTGCATCAATAAAAAAGTTTCGCTACTTGGTATCAAGAATATTATGCGGTGGAGTTGATTTGAATTTTTCAGGACATAAGAGAGAAACTGATTTGATATTCATCAAAGGAGGTAAAGCACGAGGGTACTGATACAGTTCATCAATATCGATTTTTTGCTGATGTATGAGATGAGCTCTCAAGTTTTGAAGAACTTTGTCATCAGTGTCAGAGTTTTGCACATCAGAAGTTTTAGAGATCAGTAAAGAGATATTTTTAGTAAAGTCATGCTTTTTCTTGAGAATGGCCTTGAATTTATCTTGATTTGCGATGACAGTTTGACTCGTGATTGGAATCTTGAGTAAGAATGAAGAACTTATTGTTGGACCTTGTTGAAGGATCTTCCAAATTTTTTCTAATCACAGAGTAAGAAGAAGCGATATAAAAGAAATTTCTACCTTTTCTTATGATTGGACATTCTTCAGTGTCACTCAGCCAATTTGTGGTTTCAGAATTTAGACTCATAGATTGGAAAGTAATCTCTTCTTGAGGTTTGACATTCTCAGTCGAAATGAGGAGTTGTTTATAGTGATCGGACTTGAATTGATTGATGGTTTCTTCAGTGAGGGTTGCTTTTGTTTTACATTTTTGATAGTAGTGGTTCAGATGGCTTGAAAAGATTGCATCAAATCCATCAGAGAGTTTGAGGAACTCTGAATATATTTTGGGAGAGAATCTTACAAAGCTGGCTATTTTGTTGGCAACCTGCAAAATACTTTTCTTGAAATATTTGACAAATTCTCCTTCATTATAATTTTGGAGGATATTACTCCAAATAAAAGTAAAAGTTCTAGCCATATTATAATGAACAAAATAAGCATTGCAAGGGGAGTTGATATCTGGACCCCCAAGGTCTTCAATATTTTGACTCAAGTGATTGATGAATTTATTGATAATAATCTCGGAAATGTCAACGATGGTTTTGGGATCTTGGGGAGTAACAAATGTGATTCCAGTGAATAAACAAAGAACTTTTGTTAGGGGGAGAAGCTCTTCTGCATAGAAAGCAAAATATTTGCATGAAAAGAGGCACTCCAAGAAAGTCATGGAGGTGAATTGGTCTCTTGAGGCCCTTTTGATGAAGGAGATTGAAGGAGCATATTTATCAAACAAAAAGCCATAGTCTCTTTTGACAAACGTCACATAAAGGATAAGGTGACGATATTTAAAGAGGAAACTGGTCAGAATGGATAAAAGACCAGCAGTTTCTTTCAGTTGTTGAGTGGTCGCACATGAAAGCTGAACTGTATTTGATAAATAATTGTCTAAAAGAGAGTCCGTAAGGAGATCGAGCGTTTTTTGAACATTCAGGGAGAGTTTTGCGAGGTAATTCAAGATTGCACCCTTTGAATCTGTTGATTCTTGTGTTGGGTCTAAATAAGATTAAAATTTAGAAAATAGGCAGAGGAGTCTCAATTACCTATAGAGATTTGAAGATTTTCAGGATTGAATTTGTCGAGAGAGTGGATATAGGGAGATTTTGAAGAGATGAGAAATTTATTTTTGATGATAGTTGAAAGTTTATAAGTTGCTAAAGTTTGATGATCAAAAGAAGATGGATATGGTTCTTTATTGAAATTTTCGACATTATAAATTCCAGAATAGATTTTTAATCCACCAAATCTTTCTTTCAACTCTCTTTCAAAGAGCATTTCATTGGGAAGCGAATTTTCAAGAAAGGTGTCAAGTACAAAAGCTACGCTATTTCGAAAGGCAATATTCCAGGGTCCTGAATTGTCAAGAATTGATTTTATCAGACCAAGATGATCGATCGAGAGGATATTTCGGTCAAGATATGTCGATATTTGCAAAAGTCCTAGGAGATTATTGTTCAATGACTCATTATTATTCTTTTGAATAGCGGTGAGTTTCATGAGACCTTTGGCATAATCTATTATGAGGTCAATTTGCTCTTTAGAGACTTTATCCGAAAAGTAATTCACTGCAGAACTTGAAAGAAGCATTTTGCAAACAAAATTTGCAAGATAAGAAAAGTCCAGTTCCTCGTTCACTTGATTGGTAACAGTATAAGAATTGAATAGGGATGTGACAGTTGAGCAGATAGTATCAATGAAGGATTGATCGAGGTCAAATTGAATCGAAGAGTAGTTTGATATCAGAGTTTCAAGGAGCTCAAGGTAAGTTTGGATGGTCAGTATTCGATTCGCTTCAGGAGAGCTTGATAAGTGAAAAGGCTTGAAGAAAGGTTCTGGTTTGCAGTGACAATAAGCTATCAAGGAATTCTTTAAAGTTGAGAAAGATACCAGTTGTGCTTCTTCAGATTTTACAGGATTCAAACTTTTGATCTTCTTGAAAGGATGGATCAGAACAAGATTGCTCAAGTTTGAATAGAATCTCTGCGATATGGAGACGAGGAAGCCGTCTTCTATTTGCTCATTTTTGGCTTCCTTTAGTCTGGCGATCAGCATTTCAGCATATTTGTTGTTACTTTTACTTTGGTTTCTCGATGAGCAAGATTGCAAATATATAAAAATAATTTCAAAAACTGATAAAAGTTTAGCAAATATCGAATTCAAGGCTTTGTTAGCAAGACACAATAGATCTGTGAAAGGAAAATCTTCAATTTCTTGTGCTAAAAGATTATAAAGGTTTTTGACAAATATTTGAAGAGATCTCCTTCGGCTTGATTCGGGTTGTATTTTAATGATTTCTTCGAAATCTGCCATATTTTCAACTCTTTTCAAAACTGCCTCTACAAATCCCGAAAAATATTGTGTTTTTTCTGAAGTAATCATCGCCCTTTGGTCTTTGAGGACAAAGCTTGAAAGTTGTTTAAAGAAGAATTTCCAGAGTTCAAGATCTGAAAGCGCTGAAAAGCTTATTTTCTTGACCAAATCAGTATTCATCGTGTCAAAACAAGAACGGATAAAGCAATAGATAAAATCGGTTGAGGCATCAGCGTTAATTTGAGATATTGAAGCATCATAGAGCAAATTTGTAAAGAATTCAATGTATAAAGAATCATTTGCAGGATAGTTTGAAGGGCAACTAAGGACAGAAGAGAAGCCATTGATGATTTTTTGAAAAACCTGCTTGGAAGCTGGTAGAGAGGGGCTAAATAGAGAAGCGGCTTGTAAGAGAAAAGGCTTAAGGTGGTGCGTCAAGAGTTCTTTGATTTCAATGGTAAGTTCTGAAGACTGATAGTCTTCAACTGAAAATCCGTTAATTTTACTCAAGATGTCAGGGATGCGTGTGAGACCAAAAATGAAAGTATAGAATGCAAGCATTGCTTTTGGTTGATGATCAAAAGAAGCATTGGGAGTGATTGTCATGGACTGCTCGGAGAACCTAATATGGGAAAGAAAGTCAATCCAGATTTTTTGCTGGAGTGGACCTGAAGAAGGAAATTGACTTCGAAGTTGTTTCGAGAGGTCTTTGAGAATTTCCGCAAAATTAAGGAGAGCTAAAATTCGAATTTTTTCACTCTCTTTGAGTGCTTTGCTCGTTTGAAAATAAATGTAGTGCTTTTCATAGTCTTTGGCGAGAAAAACAAGAGCTGGCTGAAAGTAGAGCTGAGCAACTTGTCGAATAAGATCTTTGAAATTGTGCCATTGTGACTGATGAGTCAGAGCCTCTCGATTAAAGGGAGACGTAAGGACTGATTTGAATAGAGGAATCAGAAAGAAGGTCAGCTTATTACATTCAATAGTGAGCAATCTCTCAAATTTATGATCTGCTGGGAACTGATCCCAAAGCGTTTGAAGATTTTGATTGATTTGAGAAAAGGAGTCTGTCAGGTAGGTGAGAATGTTTTGCTGGATTTTTTTTATTTTAAGGAGGCTAGTCAATTCTGTGAATCGAAGAAGAGTGCATCCACATTGGCCAGAAAGATCTTGATATTTTGTCAGTATTTTTAAAAGAGTAGAATTTTGATGAGGTAAACTTTCAGTTTTGGAAAAGGTTTTCCAGAGATCATTATCAAGAAAAACAAGGGCTTCTTTCGTCACAGTGGGTTGTATTTTCAAGAAAATCAGGAAATCCTCAATGAATGTCTTGCTTATTTGCTTGATTGCCGAGGAGTTCTCCAGAAAAGTAAGTCCAAGCAGGAATGCACCGATATGATTTAATTGATCAAGATCAGAAGGCTCAGCTTTGGGAATAGTTCTCAAATAAGTATTGAATAATGCTTCGGTCTCTGTTATCGTATTCTTCTTTAGATTCAAATGTATTGAAAAAAGTATTTTCAGAGATCTACTCAGATCCATATAAAGTTCGATTGAAGTATGATTGGCTTTGTCCTTATTGATGATTGCTTTTTCGAGGTCAATTTGAGATGATAAAGTGAGCCTTCCAGAGAAATCTTCAAGGAGTTTTTGATTATCAAGAGTGAGAGATTGAGCAAGATTATAATATTGCTCAAGGACAAAAGGTCTCAGATTTTTTATGTTGATATCCTTTAAAAAATGTCTGTAAATCATCTCTTGAAGCTGAGCATTCTTTGGTAAAGCAGCATATAGTGATGAGGAAAACCCAAGGAGAATCCAAATAAAATATTGATAATAATTCAAGAATTTCCCGTACAGCGGAGATTCAATCTTCTGGAGGAAAATTCTATTTTTGGGTCTGAAAACATCAAGCAAAATCTCTTGAAGGAAGGTTTTTAGAGCTTCAGAATTTTCCAAAAAGAAGGTTGGAAAATCTTGCTCTGATCTTTTTAAAACAAATAAAACACAATCTAGAGCTTGGAAAAGCTGTAAGTTGGGCTCGCTTTGTTGAGTGATCTTGGCCTTTAGTGTCGATAATACGGGAATAATATATGTGAGAGAGCATGAGATTTTTTCAAGAGTGAAAATCGATAATCTCAATGATCCGAGCAAACTTGTCAAACTCTTGATTTTCTCTTTTAAAATATTTAGATATCAACACGGTGAAAGTATAGTACTGAAGTATAATGTTGCGATGAGACAGATGCGGAAGAAAGTGTAATCTTGGTGAATGATTTGGTTTATAAGATGATGCACAAATGAAAAGAGTCCCAAAATCCTGTAGAATTCTTCATTTCTGATGAGGTCTTGAACAAGGAATTCATTGCATGCAACTGAAAGTTCTTGCTGAATGACTTTCAAGTCCCAACAGGCCATATCGATTTTTGCAAGAGGGAGGAGTTGATTCAATTCAAGAATTTTTTGTTTGACAAGAGAATCATCGGCAACCAAGATTTGATGAAATTTAAAGCCATTTTGAGCAAGAAGAGTGAGAAAAGGAACCAAAAAATGGATCCATTTTTCATATTGCTCAGAATAGCCTTGAAACCAAAGATTATGTTTTCTATAAAGCAATGAAACGAGTTCATAGATCTTTGGACTCTGAAAATTTTGTTCCACAAATTTCAGATAAGTTGAAATATCCTGTGTTCCACTCTGATCAATGATCAGGTGCATAGACTGCTCGACTTTTATCAGATCAAAAATCTCACTTGGGCTTTGATTGTAGTATTTATCAAATACAGTGAAAATATCTTGAAAAGCAGCGCATATGAGGGTAGGTTTTGATCCATAAACCTTGTTTGTCTCCAAGAAAGAGAGAATTGAGTTGGAGTATTCTTGGACATTAGTAAAATTGGCCACTCGTGGATCATCTTGTGAAATTCTAAGCTCATCCTTTAGAGAAGATTAGAGAGAGGATTTAGGGAAGTTTTAGAGATATACTGGAATTCTTGATAAGACGAGATGAGCATCAAGCTCTTGTGTTGGGAACATTGTTTTCAGGCGGCAGGTTTATAAGAGATTTAATCAAGAGAGCAGAATTTGAATTTATAATGTATAAAAATAGTGTTTTATAAATCAGATCAGATTTGGTTTTTGGGAATTATATCAGAAAATTATGTTTTATGATGTTTTATTCTTTTGAGATTCAATTTTGTTCTCCTCATGAGTCTAACCAAGTTTTATAATATTTAATCCAATGAATGATAAAACATTACATGATGGCTTTTTCTGATTCCATTATAAACGTTTTACGAATAACTTGGTTTTGTATTTTTGAGCTCCTTCTATGCCTTGGCTCCAGTCATATCCAATGCCATAGGCAATATATTGTCCATCAGGACGTAACTGAGCTTTTGTAATTGGTATTCCATGATTTCCCAAACCCTGCAATTTTTTCTTTGATTGATGATTCCAAATATAGCCTGCTCCTTCGGCACCCATCGAATAAAGACTATTTTCTCCAGTTGGCAAGAATCCAAGAGCTTGAACTGAGTGAACAGCAACATTTAGTACGCTTGGTGGGATATAAGATTTATGGGCTCGAAAAGTGCCCTGAGATCTCAAAGGAACCTCACCATATGTTCTGCTTTCGTATAGAGAAACGTTTATATTTCCAAACGAACTTCCGATTCCAACTTTAAAACGCGTCAGGTCATGCTCTCCAAGAGCCACTGAAGTAATCTGTTCATCCACTTCGAAAGGTGAATCTGAAGTACAGAAAGATGTTGAAGGACCTGCCAAAATATCTCTTATTTTCCCAATTTTAACCTTAGAATTACTCATTCCCATGACAAGATAATCTAAACTCAAACATGAGCAAAGAACTTTAGCTTCTAAACGCGCTATATTCCCTGATTGCTCCCTTGGATCCCGTGCGCTCAAAGTCTTGTCATAGGAGACTGATAGGATAATCCCTTCTCGTTCCAACCAGTAGACATCCTTAACTGCATCAGTATGGATGGGAAAGGAAGTTATCGCTCCATTCTGGGTATCTATTTGAAGAACAGAACCATCGATAGAACCAGCAAGGATTTTGCCTGAATCTGAGGCCAAAGAGACTGAAACGCATGGATACTCAACGTTCACACAAGTTTTTTGTTTGACTTGGGGTGTTCCGTCGGTAATAACATCGTATAAACGAACTGTAGAGTCCCAAGCACAACAAGCGAATGATTGGCTTTGAGATCCTGTTCCCCAGGATAGTCCAGAAATCGAATCTTCTGGCTGTTCATCTTCATTAAGCACTTGAAAGCTTGAACATTGCTGAGATTGCTGAAGTGATATCATTAAAATAAATTATTTAATTCGTATTGAGATGTAGAAATTGAGATATGGAAATTGAAAAATGTTGGTTACCCAAGCAATGTTTGCACCGAGAGAGATGCATATTTTAGCGAAATATTTCCCTTCCATTCACATCATCGTCAAAAATTGTCCCAAATGAATGTCTTAAAGTGTATTCATTAGATGAGGGTTTTTTTAATCCAATATAATCTGATCTCAAAATCTCTCCTATATAATTAAAAAAAGCATCTTTTATTTATTGATAAGCTTATTGATTGCATCATTAAGATGATTGGATTACCTCCTCCTGATGCGCCTTACAAGGTTGAAAATAACCTTCACAATCCTCAAGATACTGTATCATGTCTTCGTTGGTTTTCTCCTCTTTCAGGAGAGTATTTATTGGGCTGCAGCAGCTGGGATTCGAAGATTCGCCTCTACACCATTTCCGAGCAAGAAAGGAATCTGAGATTAACCCGTATTGTCAATACAGAGTCTCCGTGCTTATCTATTGCATTCATACCGAATACTTCTTCGCTAGTTGCAGGCTGTATCGACAATTCTGTGAAAATACATGACTATATTACAAATATATCTCAAACTATCGGTCATCATGATGATGCTGTTAAAGATGTCTATTGGCTTGGAGAGAATAGCCTCGTTTTATCTGCTTCTTTCGACAAGACATTGAGATTTTGGGATCCAAGAGCTGGAAATAATCGTCCTGTCAAACAATTTCAAGTAAATTCTAAAATCGTTTGCTCAGATTGTAAAGGTCCTCTTGTGGCGCTGGGCCTTCAAGGAAGTCAAAGTGTTGTTTTTAATTACATGGAAGCAAGGCAGGAAATATTATCAGAACAAAAAAACTACTTCCCATCACCTTTCGATGAGGAGCAAGAATTGAATTGCATCACTCTTTTCCATGATCTCAAAGGCTTTTCTGCAAGCTCGACGGCTGGTAGATGCGATATTTCAGAGCTTATCCCACAGTTCGAAGGATTGTTTGCTAAAAGTAAAATCATCACATTTAAATGCCACAAAGATGATCATGGTACAGCAAATCCGATAAAACTGTATCCTGTACATTCGGTGGCGTTTAATCCAACTTCAAAGTATAATTTGATTACTGCAGGTGGGAATGGAAAGCTACACTTTTGGGACTATCAGGTAAAGACAAAAACCTCGACAATAGACACAAAAGGAATTCCAATTACAAGGGCAGCATACAGTCCAGATGGGGAATTTATGGCATATGCGTCAGGATATGATTGGGCAGCAGGAATTGAAAAATCTATGCTTTATAAAACAAATGTTTATGTCCATCCTATCAAACCAGAGGATCTTGCAAAGAAAAGTTAGTGTAATTTAGAATATTAAATTGTCATCCTCAAAAAGAGATATTTTGTAAAAATTTCGTATTAAATTATGTTTGCTTTCAAACATTTCTTAAATTCGATCAATAATCAAAGTTATGAAATTGAAAAACTTTTTGATGGAACCATTTTAGATTTGATGATTTTTGTCATTTCTGTATTACAAAGAAAAATCTTGATAATAATTGTTGAATCAAGTTTTATAGTTCTCAAAGCATATTTTTTTTAACATAATGAGGTTTTGTCTTTTGAATGATCTTTTTATTTCCTTTCAATTCTACAAGATTTCCTCCTTTCGAAGACTCTTGTAATTTCAGCCTCACCGAAGAAATGAAGGTGTTGTTTTTCTTTAGTTCTCGAAACCTCTCAATCTAAAACTACTATTTTCTCAAATTATCAAATACTAAGTCATCTAAATTCAACGATTTTCAAAAACCCAGGACACGTTTGGCAATTTTGAAAATGTCAGAGTCCTTGAGATAGGCTTATATTGGATAATTTTTCTTGAAGGAGAAAAAAAGATGAATATTTCTGGTCTTTTCTTGTCGAAATTTCTTGAAAATATTGCCAACTGAAATGAATAATCTGTTCTCATTTTTTGGCAAGTTCAATCAGAAATAATTTTTTTGCCTTGGAATTTATTGTTTGAAAAGAAAACCTTGAAATCCTGACAAGTCAATATTGAGGGATATTTTTCTCTCCAAAGCTTTTTTTTTTAATTCTTGCTGCCGAATCAAATTTTTTTCTGATTGGGATTTGAATTCGAAAACAATTGTGGAAGATTGACTGCAGAAAAACTTTTTTTCATTTTTTCTTTCAATTAAAATTTTCTTAAGATAAGAAAAAACGGAGAAAGTTTGATTATTTGAATGATATCAGTTTCAACTCGACTTTTTTGATTCTTCAGAACTTATGATAAGTTTGATACTAAATTTTATGATTTTAAAATCAAAGAAAAAGTTGGATTTTTTCTGAGAAAAACTTTGTTAAAACGAGAAAAAGATTGAAAAATAAAGTTGAGGGAATGATGAAGAGAAAAGTGGAGTGTTTGGCTTTTTAGGAAGATTATGGCGATTTCAAAGATTATTCAAAATTTTTCGGCATTGTTCGGACAATTTTTATTTGAGTTTGATTGTGGAGCTTTCTCA
>Ga0182738_1001011_pt1 | contig 36809 bp, 32 predicted proteins | sample eDN5th30CBELigMG_FD_128876 | JGI IMG/M metagenome (GOLD analysis project Ga0182738, IMG submission 128876) | Enriched Miracle-Growth compost microbial communities from Emeryville, California, USA - eDNA 5th pass 30_C BE-Lig MG (version 2)... ...
CGCGCCTACCGGAATGCGGCAAACCAGGGCGTGCCGGGCATGGATGCCAAGGCACGCAACATCGAAAATATGCTGAAGGAAAGTCAACACAGATGATTTCGCGCTACTCTCCCCTACACCTGCTGCGCGTGGCAGCCTGCAGCGCTGCCTTGGCCATCGTACCGGCAGCGGCCAGTGCCCAGACAGCAACCCCATCCACTCCCTCGACAACAGAAGGCAACAAACCCATGAGCACCTCTCCTCGCGTCAAACTGCAAACGAACCAGGGCGACATCGTGATCACCCTGGATGCGGAAAAAGCGCCCAAGACTGTGGAAAACTTCCTCGGTTACGTCAAAAGCGGTTTTTACAATGGCACGATTTTCCATCGCGTCATTGACGGCTTCATGATTCAAGGCGGTGGTTTCGAAGCAGGCCTCAAGCAAAAACCCACCCAGGCACCAATCGAAAACGAAGCCGACAACGGCCTGAAAAACGACAAGTACACCGTAGCCATGGCCCGCACCAGCGACCCACACTCGGCGACGGCTCAATTTTTCATCAACGTGGCCAACAACGACTTCCTGAACTTCACCGCTCCGACGCCCAATGGCTGGGGCTACGCGGTATTTGGCAAAGTCACCGAAGGCACTGACATCGTTGACAAAATCAAAGGCGTGAAGACCGGCAACAGCGGCTTTCACCAAAACGTGCCGACCGAAGACGTCGTCATTGAAAAGGCCGAAGTCCTTGAATAAGGTCTCACTGCAAGGCCCGGTCTGGTTGGCCTCGGATATACATCTGGGGCCGGCCACGCCGGCCACCGCAGAGGCATTCCTCGGCTTTCTGGACGCAGCGGCGGACGAAGCCGCCGCTCTGCTTTTACCGGGCGATATTTTTGACGCCTGGATCGGTGACGATGCCATCAAGATCGCACCGCCTTGGCTGGCAGCTGCACTGCAGGGCTTGCAGCGCACGGCTGCTCGCATTCCTCTCTGGCTGGGACGAGGCAACCGCGACTTTCTGATGGGGCAAAATCTGGCGACCGCATTGGGTGCCCATCTGTTGCCCGAGCCGGCTCTGCTGGAAACAGACTATGGCCGCATTTTGCTGACCCATGGCGACGAATACTGTACGGACGATACTGCCTATCAGCAATTTCGGACGATGGTACGCAATCCGCAATGGCAGTCCGAATTCCTGTCCAAGACTATTCCCGAACGGATGGCCATGGCGCAGCAGGCCCGCGGCGAAAGCCAATCTGCAAACCAGATGAAATCCGCCGAAATCATGGATGTCAATGCGCAAGCTATCGAGCAAGCGTTTCGCGAGGCCGATATCGACATCCTGGTGCATGGCCATACCCATCGCCCTGCACGGCATGTCTTGGAAATCGACGGACGCCGCCGCGAGCGTTGGGTATTGCCTGACTGGGAGTGCGACCATGCTACCCCGCCGCGCGGCGGTTGGCTGGTTATCGACCGTGATGGCCTGACGCCCTACGATCTGGATATAGCTTGATCCGGGGAGGGAAAACGGTAATTGTAAAAAGAAGCCCTCACCCGGCACGTTCGATTTGCCGCCCCTCCTCGTGGTAAATACAGGGCCTCGGATCCGTCGGACATAAAGCAGTTTGGCAGCAAAAAACGCCAGATTCGCGCTACGCGAATCTGGCGTTTTTGATGTTGCAAGCCAGGCTAGACGTGTGTCGCGATCCAGATCGCCACCACGATACCCAACGCAATCCGGTACCAGGCAAACACGCGATACGTATGATTTGCCACAAATCGCAGCACCGCCCGCACGACGACGAGCGCGCTGAGAAATGCAGCGATAAAACCTACGGCAATCGCCGATAAGTCATGGCTGCTGAGCAAATCGATATTGCGATACATATCGTACGCCGCAGCTCCCAGCATCGTGGGCATGGCCAGAAAGAACGAAAACTCGGTCGCGGTCTTGCGTTGAATGCCAGCGATCATGCCACCGATGATGGTCGAACCCGAGCGTGATACGCCAGGGATCATCGCCACACACTGCGCCACGCCAACGCCGATCGCCTGCTTCCAGGTAATCTGCTCCAGCGTGCGAGCCGTCGCCCGCTCATCCGAAGCTGAATCATCCGCAGCCCCTGGCACATCGCCAGGGGTGTGATGCGTCTTGCGCTCGACCCACAACATGATCAGACCACCCAATACCAGCGTCACTGCGACCACACCAGGGTGATAAAACACCTGTTTGATGGTTTTGATGAAAATCGCGCCAATGACGGCCGCCGGTAAAAACGCCAGGAGCAGATTGCGAGTAAAGGCGACCTCGGTGGACACACCCGTCAGTGTGCCTCGGATCAATTGCCACAACCTCGCACGGAATACCCACATCACGGCAAGGATGGACCCTAACTGAATCACCACCTCAAACACCTTGCCCGAACTCGAGGTGAAATTGATCCAATCCCCGATGATGATCAAGTGCCCCGTGCTGGATACCGGGATGAATTCAGTCAGCCCCTCAATAATGCCGAGGAAAAAGGCTTTGATCAGGTATAGCGTGCTATCGGTCACAGTAGGCGAAAAAAAGTTAGTGGCTATTGTCTTCGGCCACGGCCTCAGACGGCATCAGGGACATGCGTTCGACCCGCACCGAGGAAATGCGGCGTCCACTGAGCGCCAAAACCTCGAAACGGAAACGATGATGCGCGTCCTCGTATTCACAACTATCGCCGGGCTCCGGCAGGTGGCCAAAGCTAGCCAACAAATAGCCCGCCAAGGTCGAGTAATCTTGCGCCTCATCAATCAGGCCTTCGGTTTCAAGAACCTGTTCGACGTGGTGCAAGTCGGCAGCGCCATCGATCCGCCAGACGTTGTCCTCCAGCGGTGTGATGTCAGGCTGTTCGTCCTCATCGGGAAACTCGCCGGCAATCGCTTCGAAAACATCAATCGGCGTAACGAGCCCCTCAATCGCACCGAACTCGTCGGCCACAAGCACCAGTTGTCCACGCGAACGCTTAAGCGTGTCCATCAAGCGCAGGATACCAATAGATTCGTGCACAATGATCGGATCGCGCAAACGGTTACGTTGGATACGACTATCGGTAATCAGGTCTGCAACCAGGTCCTTGGCACGACCGATACCAATCACCTCGTCCAGTGACCCCCGGCACACAGGGAAAAAGCTATGCGGCGCATCGGTCAATTGCTGCAATATCGTCTGCGCATCGTCGTCGATGTTGATCCATGACACGTCTGTACGAGGAGTCATGACAGAGTGAATGGAGCGCTCGGCAAGCGTCAATACACCGCTCACCATGTTGCGCTCCTCGACGCCGAATGCGGGAGCTTCGGGCTCGTCCGGGCCGGCCATCGCCGTGTCGTCGTTTTCCGCCGGAGGGCGTTTTCCCAGCATGCGCAGCACGGCGCTGGCCGTACGATCACGCATTGGCCGCTTGTCATCCAGACGCAGCAAATTACGACGCGCAACTTGATTCAGCGCCTCGATCGCGACGGAGAAACCAATCGCCGCGTACAGGTAACCCTTGGGCACTTTGAAGCCAAAGCTTTCCGCCAACAAGGAAAAACCGATCATCAGCAAAAAGCCAAGACACAACACCACACAGTGGGGTGTGCGTTGACAAAGCGCGTCAGCGGCTTTGAGGCAATCAACATGATGCCGATCGCGATAGTCACCGCAATCATCATGATGGCCAGGTGATCCACCATACCCACGGCGGTAATCACAGAGTCCAGAGAGAACACGGCGTCCAGCACGACGATCTGCGTCACAATGACCCAGAAACTGGCATAGACGCGCGGTCCCGTGGCATGCGCGGCCTTACCCTCGATGCGTTCGTGCAGCTCTAGTGTTCCCTTGAATAGCAGGAACAAGCCGCCCACCATCAAGATGAGATCTCGACCTGAGAACGTCAGCGGCCCGACAGAAAATAGCGGAGCGGTAAGAGTGACTAGCCAGGACATGACTGACAACAGACCCAGGCGCATCAACAGCGCGAGAGACAAACCCACGATACGCGCGCGATCGCGCTGCGACGGGGGTAGCTTGTCAGCCAGGATGGCAATGAAAATGAGGTTATCGATCCCTAGTACGATTTCAAGAACGACCAGGGTAAGCAGGCCGACCCACGCGGCGGGGTCCTGCAGCCACTCCATCAAGAGCTCCGAAAGTTATGGAACCGTCTATCGTACATGGAAATAACGTTACTTGCCGGCGATATGCTGGCAAATAGGCCAAAATCGAGCAGAGATTCCAGCCCCGGCGCCAGCCATAACGCGATCAGAGGAGTCTTATTGCCCTCCTCCGGACGTCAGTCTTGCTTGGGTTGCAATGCGGCCAGCATTTGCGTAAAGATCTTAGGGCTGCCGGCCAACACATTGCCCGAATCCATCCAGCCCTGCTCGCCATCCAGATCGGCGACCAGGCCGCCCGCCTCCTGGATCAACAGGCTGCCTGCCGCCAGATCCCAGGGCTTGAGCTTGAGACCGCAGAAACCATCCAGGCGACCCACGGCGACATACGCCAGGTCCAGCACGGTCGAGCCCAGACGGCGCACGCCGCTGCAATTTTCAGTCATTTGGCGGAAACGCCCGCCGCCGGCATCGGGATCGGTTGAACGCGGCCAGTGTGCCCCCAAGAGCGCCTCGTTGTAGCGGGTCCGGCTGGACACGCGCACGCGCCGGTCGTTCAGAAACGTGCCGCTGCCGCGGCTAGCTGTAAACAGCTCGTTGCGCGACGGGTCGTAGACCACCGCCTGCGTAACTTGGCCGCGCTGCGTCAACGCGATCGACACGGCGTAGTTCGGCAGGCCGTGGATAAAGTTGGTCGTGCCGTCCAGCGGATCAATGATCCATTGGTACTCGGCCCGCTCTGGCCCCTGCAGACCGAATTCTTCGCCCAAGACCGCATGGTCGGGATAGGCGGCGTGCAGGGTTTCGACGATGGACTCCTCTGCGGCACGGTCTACATCCGTGACATAATCGCGCGGTCCCTTGCGGGCTACGCTGATTCGTTCCAAGTCCAGGCTGGCACGATTGATAATGGTGCCGGCACGCCGGGCCGCCTTGATGGCGATATTGAGCATCGGGTGCATAAAATTCCGTACGTATGCAGTAAAGCACAAAGGGAATGGCGGGATTTCCCAGCCGGTTCCCCTCGCGCGACCTCATGGGGTGGCCTTGCCGCAATGACGCGGCAAAGCCCCGAAAAATCAGGATGGCACTAGGCCAAACCGGGTATTTTAAATGACTCAAGCTTTTTCACGCGTTCAGTTCATCATGGTACAGCCCAGCCACCCTGGAAATGTCGGGTCGGCGGCGCGTGCCATCAAGACCATGGGGTTCCAGGATCTGATCCTGGTTGACCCCAAATTCCCGGACATGACGACGCAACCAGAGGCAATTGCGCTGGCCAGTGGTGCCGTGGACGTGCTGGAACGCGCCCGCACGTATGCGACCCTCGAGCAAGCTCTAGCGCCTGTCACCCTGGCCTTTGCCCTGACTGCACGGGTACGCGACCTGGGCCCACCGCCCTGCGACATTCGTCAAGCCGCCGAGTTGGCCCGCGAACATCTGGCCAGTCCGGAATCAGGCCGCACTGCAGTGGTTCTCGGCACAGAACGGGCCGGGCTGACCAATGCGCAGATCGCATTGTGCCATCGTATCTGCCATATCCCTGCCAACCCTGAATACAGTTCTTTGAACGTCGCCCAGGCGCTCCAACTGGCCGCATGGGAACTGCGATATGCGTTGCTGATCGCAACCGGCACTGCGCTGTTGCCCACATCGAACGCACAGCACGCCGACCCCGGCTCGGCTCCAGCTACCAGCGAGGCCGTCCAGGCATTTCTGAAGCACTGGGAGCAAGCCCTGATCCAAGTCGAGTTTCTCGATCCGGCACATCCCAAAAAGCTGATGCCACGGATGCGGCATCTGTTTAGCCGCAGCAGTCTCACTCGCGACGAAGTCGATATGCTGCGTGGCGTCTGTACCGCCATGCTGCGCGCGACAAAAACCACCGGAGATAAATAATCACATAATCTGCTCTGCCACCGTCTTGAGTGACGGCGTGGGGCGATCTCGCGTGAAGGCATCACAGGAAGCAGACATGCAAGTCACTCACGCCAAACAATCAGGCGGGCCTCAGCCCGCCTGATTGTTTGGCGACACCCCGCAAAACCAGAAACGATGCGGGGATACTGCGCTTATCAGTCGACTTGCGCGCCGGAGGCCTTGACCACTGGCGCCCAGTTTTCGACTTCCGACTTGATGAAAGCCCCGAATTCGGCGGGCGTCGTCTTCTCACCTACGGCACCCAGCCCCGCAAAGGCTTTTTGCACCTCAGGATTGTCTTGAGCCTTGACGATGACGGCGTTGAGCTTTTCGATGACTTCCGGCGGAGTCCCTGCAGGAGCAATCAGACCAAACCACGACGACACATCGAAGTTATCAAAGCCCAATTCTTGCATCGTGGGCAGATCGGGGGCCGAGGGCGAACGCTTGGCCGTCGTCACCGCGAGCGCCTTCAGTTTACCGCCCTGTACATGCGGCCACGACGACGGCATGTTGTCAAACATGAACTGGACTTGGCCGCCGATCAGATCGGTGACTGCCGGGGCGCTGCCCTTGTACGGCACGTGCAAGACGTCAATACCGGTACGCATTTTGAACAGCTCGCCCGCCATATGAATGGAGGTGCCGCTACCGGAGGACGCAAATGCCATCTTGCCCGGATTAGCCTTGGCATAATCCACTAGTTCTTTTACCGAGTTCGCCGGCACTTGAGGGTTCAGAACCAGAATGTTCGGCACCTTCGCACCCAGCGCTACCGGCGTGAAATCTTTGGTCAGATCGAATGAAATATTGCGGTACAGCGTCTGGTTGATGGCGCTGGTCACGGCAACGAACAACAGCGTATAGCCGTCGGGTTTGGCGCGCTTTACATAGTCGGTTGCGATGTTGCTGCCGGCGCCGGGTTTGTTTTCAACGACAAAAGTTTCACCCAATGCCTGCGTCAACTCTTTCGCCATGATGCGGGCGATCACATCCGTGGTGCCCCCTGCTGAAAATCCCACCACGACGTGCACGGGCTTGTCTGGGTAAGCAGCCTGGGCACTGGCGGCGATCGCCATAGACCCTAGCGCGCCGGCAAGCAGCGACGCGGCATGGCGTAGAAAACGAGGCTTTTGACTTGTGGTCATGTCGTGTCTCCTGTGACGTGTGTCCATAGAGCGGACGTTATGGTTTGTAATACCGCCGCAATTTTCCCCTAGTCAAGTCGGATTGGGCAAGGTAGAGTCCATCCTACGGACGATTTTTACGAACACCTATTTACGCGCCTTGCGTCTACCGCTAAGACTCATAGATTCGATTGCAGCATGCCAACTTCAGAGAACTCTTCCGGCCCGCGCACCCTGCGACGAGGACTGGCCGTATTGGCCACTCTGCGCGATCAAGGGGCAAGCGGTCTCAGTGTGACCGATATTGCCCGCTTGACCGGTATTCAACGGCCGACCGTCTATCGGTTGCTGGCCGCGCTATTGGAGGCAGGCCTGGTATTGCCCGTCCCAGATACAAAAAAATACCGAGCACAATGGGCGACGGCTCCTGATACCGCCACCCCGGACCCTCGTGTCAGCCAGACACTGCCCATATTGAAACGCTTGGCCGAACGCACCGGAGATGCCGTGTTTCTGGTCGTGCGAGAGGGGGACGAGTCTGTCAGTCTGCACCGGGAAATCGGCGGATATCCGGTACAAATCCTGGCGACGTATGCAGGCAAGCGCCAGCCTCTTGGCGTCGGCTCGGGTGGCATGGCAATCCTGGCCGCGCTGCCCGATGTCACCGCTCAAGGCATTGTCGAGCGCAATTCCGGATTTCTGGATGAGTATGGCGGCATGACACCGCACGAAATGCTGCGTTTAATCGAAAACACGCGGGCACGCGGCTATGCCGTCGTAGGCAACCACGCAGTACGTGGCGCCTTGGGGGTGGGATGCGCTCTGCTTGATCCGCAGGGCGCCCCCATTCTGGCGATCAGCGTTACCGCAATTATTGATCGCATGCCGGCTCCCCGGCAGCGAGAGATCGCAAGCTGGATCAATGCCGAACTCGCTCGGCTGTCGCTGCGCACGGCCTGAACACCATGGCAACGCAGCAGCCCTTGGTCAGGCAGCTCGGTCCTCTTTCGCCCCCTGGATTTCGCGCACAGGAATCGGCGCCTTGAAACCAGAGCTAGTCAATGTCTGACGAATCTGATGAAAGAGTCCCCAACGCAGATCCCAATACTGCGCCGACGCGCACCACGTACGGATATTGATTACCGTGCCATTGTCCGTATATTCGCTGACTTTCACCAAGGGAGCCGGATCTTTCAGGACCAACGGATGGTCTTCGACAACCTTGGTCAAACTCTGAATGGCAGCGTCCAGATCATCGCTATAATGAATCGTGACCGGCAAATCCAGACGACGCGTTACGTTGCGACTGTAGTTCGTAATCGTCGCCCCCCACACCACGCTGTTGGGCAACGTGATATGGATACCATCAACCTGCACCAGTCGGCACAAAAACAACCCGACCTCCTCGACCGTGCCTTCTGCGCCAGTACTGAGTCCCACGTACTCGCCTGTACGCAAAGGACGCAGAATCAGCAGCATGATGCCCGCCGCGATATTCTGTAGCGTATTCTGCAATGCGAGGCCCACGGCCAATCCCGCCGCGCCCAATACCGCAATCAAGCTCGCCGTCTGCACCCCAAAACGCGCCAATACGGCGATGACGGTAAAGATGCGCACCGTCCATACGACAACACTGTGAAACATCGGCACAATCGTGGCATCGATGCGTGGTGATCGCGTTGCCGCTCTGCGCACCCAGCCTCCCAGCAATGACGATATCCACCAGCCGATGATCAATATCACCAACGCCATCGCGATATTGATCACGCCCTCCGTCAAGCGTGGCATCACGGCTTCCAAGCCCGCTAAATACTCGTTCATATCACTCCCGGTCGAATAAAACGCGCACCATTATCTGCGCGTAAAGTCAAACAACTGGAAACTGTATCAAATCCAGATGTCCCTACCGCGACTTTTTTGCATTGGTCACAAACGACGGAAATGGTTGTCCCATGACACCCCCGCTGACGGCGCAGTGATGGACCGCATAGATGATGCCGGGCCCGCCTGCACCAAGGCGCCCATGCCGCTATTGACCAGGAATTTTGCCGGGGCCAGCGGGGCGACACCGCAGCCATCGGCCAGAGATGTCACGCCCAGCGAACGGCCTGTCGCCGCATCCCAGTACACAATTTGGTTACCCACTGGACTGCTCGTTGCAATCACCTGCCCTACTGGGTCAGCAGCAACGGACCCGATGTAATTACGGCAATTGCGCAACACCTCCGGCGGTCCGGCGAACAACTCGGGCGTATGCCCCATCCGATGCTTTCCCACGAGCGGTGGACGCTCGCTCGCAGGGCCCATGTGTTGGCAACCAAACCATACCGCCCCATCCGAGGCCTGTGCCAAATGACGGATCGACAGACGATGCAAATCAGGTGACAGCTCGACGCGATCAATCAGCCTGCCGTCATACGCATCGATGTACGCCAGCGATGGACGCATCGTGTCCAGATTCAATTCGAGCTTGCCATAATCCGGATGCGTCAGGATGCCACCGTTGGCCACGCATAGCGTCTTGCCATCTGGCAATAACACGACCTCGTGCGGGCCGATGCCACCGGTTTCAAACTCACCAATGCGACGATATTCACCACCACGCGACGCATCATAAACCCCCAAGACGCCACGCCCCGCCTCATAATCATTTTCCGTGGCCAGCATGCGCGAGCCGTCAGGCAGATAAACACCATGACCAAAAAAATGCCGGCCGCGCGCGGCCTCTAGGGCCACAGGCGGTTGTGCACCGTCAATGCGAAAGGCCACGGCGAAAAATCCTGGCTGACGTCCAAATACGACCGCGCGCCCTCTCGCCGGATCCAGCGCAAAACTATGGCCACGCGCAGGCATGGGCACCACCTGCCGCTCATGCCCGCGGGCATCCAGTACCACGGCCTCATAGCGGCCATCGGCTTTGCGAGCCGCTACGTATAGCGGATGATCGCTGGCCGCAGGCGATCCGCGCCCTGCGGCCTGTATCACCGACGGCGACAATCCGGCCAGTGTGGCCAGCGTCAAGAAACGGCGGCGATCAATCTCCATCGAGCGCATTAAATCCAATAGTCACGCCCAGCGCGGGCGCTACATGTTGATCCACAATATCCTTGGCATTTTTCAAAATCAAACCGGCCAACGATAGGCGCCGCCATCCTGCCTCATCCTCCAGCAACGAGGTCAATGGTTGGTTCAATGATTCCAATGCCTGTGCCGCGCGATGAAGCTCGTCTGTCAGAGACGATCCGATCCAACTCTCATCCTCGGAATAGTGGTAATCGCCCGCCTCGTAAAACGCGACCATGCCGTTGATACTGGCGGCCAAAGCAGGTACCGTCTGTCCGCTGCGCCAAAATGCGGCGCGTTGCTTGCGCGCGGCCTTCATCGACTCGCCCAAGACCGGCAACAGCTTTACGTCGCGCGCAAACTGCAGCCCCGTTGACAACGCCTTGACGGCCTCGGCGGCGACTTCTTGCTGACTGCGATATAGGTCGCTGTCAGCCGATGGCTGCGTAAATTGCCGGCCAAATTCGCCTTCGGCACTCCACGCTTGTTTCAGCTCCGTCGATACGTTGGCGATATTTCCGGCCACGGCGACGGCGTAACTGCACGCATACGACGTATCTTTGCCTGGAGCCGACACCACCAGACCCGGCGTACCGTACAACACGTACTCCAGTGCGGGCAGGCCTTGAGTGGCCACACTGCGCGATGCCAATGCACCTGGCGCGACCACGGCGGGATCAGCGGCGGCCAATATCGCCCGCACCTGACGTTGCATCACCCCGCGAGTATCTGGCCAGAATGCCAGCTTTTCATAACGATTACCCTGCACCAGCGGGCCGAACCGCAAAAACTCAACTCCCGCCCAGGCCTGTACCGTACCAGCAAACGCCTGCTGCACATGCTTGCCATCGGATTGCCCACCGCTTTGGCACCACGTCGTGAGCGCCTGCTCCAACAGGCCTGCCTGTTCGGCTAATTTCGCCATCGACGGCCTCGCGTAGCCGTCTGCCAACCGCTGGCCCAGATTTGCGGGCACATCGGCCCGCGCAGACCACGGCGCTATCGCAACGACGGCAATCGACAACCATTGCTTGACTTTGAACATTCCCACTCCTCGTCGATCACTCACAGCGACTCCAGGAACCGAATCAGATCCGCACGTTCCTCGGGTGTCATCGCCACCACGCGATCGCGTGCAGCCTGCGCCTCACCGCCATGCCACAACACTGCCTCTAACAATGTACGCGCGCGCCCGTCATGCAGCCACGTTGCATGTGGATTCACGGTGCGCGTCAGCCCTATGCCCCATAACGCAGGTGTTCGCCATTCGCTGCCACTGGCCTCGTCCTCGGACACGTTATCGGCCAAGCCCTCACCCATGTCGTGCAATAGCATGTCGGTATACGGCCAGATCAACTGAAACCGATGCTCGGCGCGGGCCGCATCACGCCGCGTCACATATTTAGGCACATGGCAGGCAACACAATTAGCTTCATAAAACAATTTCTTGCCTGCTAACACTCGCGCATCACCGACATCACGCCGCTGAGGCACAGCCAGATTGACCGCATACGTCGTCACAAAATCCATAAGCTCTGCAGGCACCTCGTGATCCCCCAAGTGTGGCTGCGCACCATGCGGCATCGTAAAGCATGCGGGTTGCTGCTCAGTACAGTCGCCATAATGACTGGGAAACAACGGCGTCGACAATCCCATGTCATTGGAAAATGCCGCGGCGCTTTGCTGCTCTACCGTCGGTTGACTGGCTTTCCAGTTAAAGCGGCCCAGCACGCGCTCGCCGGTGCGAACATCGCGCGTCCAATTGGGCCGGCCACTGATACCGTCACCGTGATCGGCCTCGGCATTGGCCAGAATATCGGCGGGATGTATGGCCTCCAGCAGGCCCAGGCCGATCATGGGCTGCGCAATGCGCGGCGAAATCTGCACGTCATCGCGCATCGGCCCATAACCCAGATTGCCAACGCGATACGTAGGCCGCATCAAGGTCGCCGTTTCGCCACCATTGAGCTCGACCGTGACCGGTTCATATTCAATTTCCAGGCTGCCCTCGGCAGGCAGCCCTGCCACCGAAAAATTCTGTAGCTGCACACCGTAAACGGGCTCAGGCACAAACGGCAAATGACCGGATGCTAAGCGCTTGCGCTCTTCGTCCGTCGTCGGCGGTACCGACAAACGCAACAACAACGCCACCGTATCCGAGCGTTCGACAGGATCAAATCCGGGCAGCGTACCCCGGCCATCCTTCGTATGGCAGCCCTGGCATGAGCGTGCATTGAATAAAGGTCCCAAGCCGTCGGACGCCTGCGTCGAGGACGGCGAAGACACCCAATCTTTGCGAAAAAGACCATTGCCGACCAGAAACTCCTGCCTGCCCTCGAAGGTGAGATTGGCAGACGGATGCGAAAAAATATCGGCGTTGAGCATCTTCCTCGTCGTGCCGGCACCAGCAGACAACGTCTCGAACGACTCAGCTTTGGAAAAATCCCGCGTAGGCGCCGTGACTTTAGCCACACGCGCACGGTCCTCTTCTGTCAGATCATCACGGCCATCAGAGGCACTGACGACGCTGCTTGCCATCAGCGCCGTCAGTGTTGCGACAACAAGCTTATTCACTGAAATACGGCTTCCGGTTTATCCAGACTATCCGAGCCTTCCAATGCCACATCGCCCAGGTCGAGCGCGGCAATCACGCGTTCCAGGCTACGGGTCTGATCGATCAAACGATCAATCGCCGCCTGAACGATTGCATTGCCTTCAGTGTTGCCTGGTGCAATCATCTGATCATAGGTTTCGACTTTATCCGCGCGATCACGCATGGCTTGCATTGCCGCGACCGTCGCATCCAGCTTGGCGCGCATTTCCTCATCGAGCTTGGCATCGCGCGCTTTGACTAGATCGGACAGACTGGCGCCCGATACCGTCTTGCCATCCGTACGCTGGTAGTCGCCCAGATACACGTTACGGATGCCAATCTGGTTGTAATAGTGCGAATTATGCGTATTGTCCGAGAAGCAATCGTGTTCCTCTTCAGGATCGTTCAGCATCAGACCGAGCTTCATGCGTTCGCCAGCCAGTTCGCCGTATGACAGGCTCCCCAGCCCCGTCATCATGGCGACCAAGCCGGCCTTGGGATCGCTTTCCACTGCCTTGCGGGCAGCGCCATCCGATTTCCACTGATCGACCATGTTCTCCAGATCAGACACAAGCAGATCCGTCACGGCTTTCAAATACTCCACTCGGCGCTCGCAGTTACCGCCCGTGCAATTCGCCGGGTCGAAGTCTGTATGCGGACGGTTACCAGAGTGACGCTCCTGCGGCGACCCGGTGCGATCGGCTGGCGCTGGCCCCGTGCCGTTCAAATCCTGTCCCCACAGCAAAAACTCGATCGCGTGATACCCCGTCGCCACGTTAGCTTCGTTGCCATCGGCCTCGTGTAGCGTTTCCGACAGCAGCTCGGGCGTGATTCTGCTGGCATCGATTGTCTTGCCGCCAACATTCACCTTGGCATTGGCAATGATGTTGACCGCATAAAACATGTTCTCGTCATTCTCTGTGCCGTATGACGCATCGACATAGTCGATCAGTCCTTCGTCCAACGGCCATGCGTTTACGCTGCCTTCCCAGTCATCCACAATAGGATTGCCGAAACGGAAGGCTTCCGTCTGCTGATAAGGCACCCGGGCAGCCAACCAGGCCGCGCGCGCAGCCCGCAGGGTGTCGGCGTTGGGCTTGGCAATCAACGCATCAATTGCCGTGCGCAAGGCGCGGGCCGTAGACAACGAATCCTCGTAACCCGCCAACGCGATGTCAGAATAGGTTTTCACCACGGCTTTGGGTTCCGCCGCCTGAACGGTGCCACCTGCCAAAGTAGCCACCAACAGCGCCCCATAGAGCAACTTGCGCATCGAAAGAATCTCCTTGGTCGAAAAAGCGCGCCCCGCGTGGCCGCGCCCTCTTTGAAATCGATTTTGCCGAATGCAAGTGTAAACAATTTTCGTTCAATATTCAGTCAATAGTCAGAATTCTTTATCCTGGCTGTCAGGTTGGTCGGGCACCGCCCACGCTGACATCGCTCAATGGCTTACGGCGGGCAGGCAGCAACCACCCTCCCAACATCCGCGTAATGTTCGGGATACAAACGAAAGACAGCACGGGCGTCATGCACAAAGTCGTAACAAGCACGCGCCAAAATACCGGCAAGGCCCCCAGTTGTTCGTTGAACAGTCCCCGGAACAACAGCATCAGAAATATACCTGCCAGATACTCACTGCCTGTTTCCACCGAGGTGGCGTACTGCGCGGGGCCAAACCAGGTATCCACCTCGCTGATACGACGCACACGGCTCTCATATAGAGGAGCCCCTCGACTCCGCGCGCCACGCGCCGACACGGAGTTTTTTTCAACATCGTCTTTCCGTGTTCCGCCGCTATCCATATAGGTATTCCGCGTATTGAGGTGCCAAAGATCCCGGTCTACACTGGGCCCTTCCCTCCACCGGAGCACGTGTAATGAGCAATACTAAGATCGCGGTTTTCGTGGGCAGCCTGCGGGCCGCTTCCATCAATTTGCGTCTGGCGCGCGCCTTGGAAAAACTGGCTCCTGCAGACGTCCAGTTCGACTTCGCCAGCTTGGGGGATATCCCCCTGTTCAACCAGGATCTTGAGTCAGATTTGCCTGCTCCGGCTGCCAAGCTCAAGTCCCTGATCACCAGCGCCGACGGTCTGCTGTTTGTGACCCCCGAGCACAACCGGTCGATTCCTGCCGCCCTGAAAAACGCGATCGACTGGGGCTCTCGTCCGTGGGGACAAAACTCGTGGCCCGGCAAACCTGCCGGTGTCGTCGGAACCTCCCCCAGTGCCGCCGGCACAGCGATGGCGCAACAGCACTTGCGCAACATCCTCGCAGCCGAGGGCGTCAATACCTACACTACGCCGGAGGTATTTCTGCAAGATTCCCAGGGCCTCATTGATGATCAATACACGATCACCAATGAACGCACGCGTCAGTTCCTGCAAGGCTGGCTCGACGGCTACCTCGCTTGGGTGGACAAGCACAAAGCCTGACTGCTATCACATTCATTTCGACAGCCGATGTGCACGCGCTAATGATGCGAGGACAAGTTACACCTTGTCCTCGCGTTTTTCATGGCCATCACACCCTGTTGTGAGAAATATTCGCCTGGCCGTCTCCGGCCACCAAACCTGTCAAAGCACGAGACCAGTGCCGGAATAAAACGCGCCACCTATCCACACACCCTTGGTTTATCCCCGCCAAATGTGGACAAGCCACTGAACAGTTTTCGGACAAGCAGAGAAAATCGTTACGTCGCAAGCACTTACGATGCGTGGTAAAAAAATGCCCAACCCGGGGTCCAACCAGGTTTTCTGATCATCCGTCGCCCAAAACCGGACGGCGACGCCCAGAACATCTCAATCGGCCGCTCCTCTGATTACCCATGACACCTATGACTATCCACACACTCAGGGCTTATCCCCGTCAAATGTGGACAACCCCCTGAACAGTTTTCGGACAAGCGAAAAAACGCTTTTCGCAACAAGATCTTATGATCGTTGCTCAAAAAATGCGCGCAAAGCAATTTATGCCAGATCTTTTGCACAGGCGGTCCCAAAAACAAGACCCGCAGCCCAGCCAGACCCCATGCGCTGCGTTTTACACAGCCACTGGACGCCCAGCTATCCACACACCCGCAGTTTATCCCCGCCAAATGTGGACAAGCCACTGAACAGTTTTCGGACAAGCAGAGAAAGTCCTTACATCGCAACTACTTACGATGCATGGTAAAAATTTGCGCAACGGCTGTTTATCCCCGTTGCGCCACCGTAGCCTCAATCATCTTTATCGAGCCGCATCCCGATCTTCAGTCCTACTTGCCAATATGCCACCTTTCCATCTTGGATATGGCCTCTCACTTCGGTGACTTCAAACCAATCCAGATTGCGCAGTGTTTCTGACGCGCGAGCAATCGCCTGCGCAATCGCATCATCCGAGGATGTCGTGGACGAGCCCACCAGTTCAATCTGCTTATATATGTGATTATTGGACATGCGGTATCTCCTTGAAAAAAGATCCTACGCTTGCCACCACGTAGTACAGCGACGATCGCTACCCGCCACGCCTCGTGAAAGAGCCAGCCCGAGATATATCGTGGCGCACCCTGCAATCCATTATTGATGCGTTTATCCAGGACTGCAATGTCTGAATGTTTCCCACGTTAGCGACAGACAACAGCTCTCCCAAAAGATCGCCAAATCAGCCCACGCATACCTCGAGCGATCTTTCACCTTGAAACAGTGCCAAACCCACCGCAAGCAGATCGCGAACACCGCCAATGGGCGCACAGAGCGCCCATCGACAGCAGCCCTGCAAGATTTTCTTCCTCACCCCAAGCGACGCATAAAAACGCCAAACACAAAACCCGCCTCAACGGCGCGACGACTTCAAATTGCCGCGCACCCAGCCGGGCCGATTGCCTCGGCTCGACGTCCAAAAGAACTCCACCCCACGAAAGGTTTACGATTAAGCATTTCCGCAACGCCCACGATATGGCACACATGCCCGCCCCCGGGCCTATGACGCACAAAGACGCCTAACCTCGACCATGCGCTATCGCCTTCCCCCCTTAAACACTTTGCGTATCTTCGAGGCCATCATGCGCCGAGGCTCGATCCGCCAAGCCGCCGAGGAACTGTGCCTGACCCCTCAAGCCGTCAGCCAGCAACTCAAACAACTCGAGGCACATCTAGAGCAAGCGCTGTTTCAGCGTAACATCCGCAGCCTCACCCCCACGCAAGCTGCACATACCCTGTACGACCATGTACGCGACGGGCTGGATCGATTCTCGCAAGGCATCAGCGCGGTGCAAACCGCCAGCGCCGCTCAGCAACTCTACCTATACGTCAGCCCCTACTTTGCAACGGAGTTTCTAGTGCCCAGGCTAGGGCAATTTACCGCTCTGTTTCCGGGTATCGACTTCCGTATGGCAGTCGGCGTGGATCTGATCGAACTCGACGATCGCGGTATGGACGCTGCCATTCACTGGGATTACGGCGGCAACGGCAACTACGTCGAAACACCATTGATCGATGATCTCAAGGTCCTGGTGGCCAGCCCCAGCCTGCTCGAACGCATTCCACTCAACAGCCCCAACGACCTGCTGCGACACAGCGTCATCACCTCATTGGTTTCCAACTCGCTCTGGCAAGACACACTGGATTTGCTGCACGTAAAGGAGCGGCCTACGCAACCCGTCATGCTGCTGCACACCCACGCGGCCATGATGGAAGCCATCCTTGCAGGCCTGGGCGTAGGTTTTATTTCCTATGCCGACGCCGTACGGGAAATTGCGGCAGGCCGGCTCATCGCCCCCTACGGTATAGACCTGCTCAAACAATTGCCGCTTGAAAAAACGCCGCGCTTTACCCTGTTGATCAAACCCGATCGTAAACACTCGCCGTTACTCAAGCAATTCGCCGCGTGGTTACTGGATTACGTCTGCACCGACGATATCGCCGGATACCCCTCAAAATGCCGCCGTCCCGAAGCGCACATTTCCCACTCCACACCTGCACCTACAGCGACACCGCAACGCCACCTGATACGCACGCCAACGCATCCATCGACCAAGCGCACGTCCTCCACACGGCGAACGCGCACCTCATAACATCCAGTTCAATGAGGGCGTGCGACGTCTCCATGCATCGGTTCGCCCGTGCGATCACGGCTATACAACAAAGCTACGATACCGACCACCGCACCCAGCATCAAATAGTACGCGGGCATCATCGAATTACCCGTGCGCTGGATCAGCCAAGCGTTGAGCATCGGCGCGGTTCCCGCAAACAATGCAACCGATACGTTATAGCTGATCGCCATGCCGGTAAAACGCACATGTGGAGCAAATAACGCGGGAATCACCGCAAAGATGCAACCCAGCATCGCTGCCAGGCATAGATTCATTATCACCAATGCGGACAATTGCTCGACATAACCGCCGGTCGACAGCATGCTAAAACATGGCACCGCGAACAGTAGAATCGCCACACTCCCCACGAGCATCGTCGTTTTTCTCGTCACGCGATCGGCCAGCCACCCCATCACCGGAATCATCACGATCAGGAAAATTTGCGGCCCGAGCGACAGCATGAAACCTTGAGCTGGGTCCATCGTCAACGTGCTGATCAGATAGGTCGGGATATACGTCACGACCGTATACAACGTAATGTTGGTCACGATAATGATGCCGCAAGACTGTAGCAAAGGGCCCTTATGCGTCTCAAACAGATGGCGCCAGCTGACCTTGGGAGGTGCCGCGTTGCTCTCCCGCACGGCTTGGAACGTCGGCGTTTCCTCCAAGCGGTTGCGGATATACAAGCCGATCGCACCTAACGGCAAGGCCAGCAGAAACGGCACACGCCAGGCCCACTCATTGATCTGATCTGCCGTAAAAAGCGCCGTCAGCACGGTCGTGATAATCGCGCCAAACGCAAAACCGCTGATGCACCCGACTTCGATCCAACTCGTCACTGCCGTGCGATGTTTGTCGGAACAATATTCGGCGACAAAAATGGCGGCGCCGCTGCCTTCGCCGCCTGCCGAGACGCCTTGCAGCAGACGCATTAGCACCAGCAGGATCGGCGCGGCAATGCCAATCGTGTCGTGCGAGGGGATCAAACCAATAGCGAACGTCGCGACCGCCATCATCAAGATCGTGACCGTCAACACATTCTTGCGCCCCACCCTGTCGCCAATCGGGCCAAACAGAAAACCGCCAAACGGCCGCGCAAAAAAAGCAACCGCAAACGCCGCTAGCGACGCAATCAGCTGCGTACCTGGCGCACTTGCGGGGAAAAACACCTTGCCTAGAACGCTGGCCAAGTAACCGTAAACCGAAAACTCGAACCACTCGACAAAGCTGCCTACGACTGAAGCCAGCACGACGCGGTTCAATTCCTTCTTGCCGACTTTTCGTGGGATAGAGCCTGCTGCCGCTTGCTGCTCGTCGCGATTGGAGGCTCCTCTCGACGCGGGACTTCCGGCGCTGATGACATCGGTATTCACTTTTTCCCCTTCGGACATGATATGGATAGCGTGTGGCTGGTGCAGCGCCTGCACCAGCCAGATGGCCAACAATCAATCAAACGCGTGCGGATAATCGCGCTGCGCTTCGGCCTCGCTGATATAGCCGTACTGCACGTCGCGTCGAACCAATTCAGCAGGCCGTTGTGCCGGCTCACCAAAGCCGCCTCCGCCCGGCAGACTCAGCACCAATCGTTTGCCTTCGGCGATCAATTGATTGCCCTTGGGACGCAGCGTCGTGCCATCATCCAGTGCGACATTGCCCGCACCGCCGTTGCTGCCCCCCTGATGTCCGCGTGCAGGAAACACCACGCGATCAAACATCGCGTTCAGCGTGAACTGATAGCCCTCGTGCGCACCGATCTCGATGCGTTGCCCCAGACCGCCGCGCCAGCGTCCCGCCCCGCCCGAATCTGGCAGGAACTCCTTGCGCCACACGATGATGGGGCCGATGCTTTCAGTCACCTCCGACGACATCGTGTGCACCCCACTGGGAAACGCCGTTGTGCTCAAGCCGTCGCTATTGGGCCGCGCGCCCGTGCCACCTGTGTTGAAGATCAACATCTCGTGACGGGACTCGCGATTGTGTTCATGTGCTCCCTGAAAACGCATCTGGAGATTCCACAATGCGCTGGCGCCCTCGGCGGGAATCAGATCCGGACGATAGCTTTGCAGCGCCCCCAGCACGACATCCGGAATCAAATGACCCAACACATGACGCACAGACACTGGCGCGGGAAACGGCGCATTCAATATGCATCCCGCAGGCGCAGTGATTTCAAAGGGGCGTAACGAAGCCCAGTTATTCGGGATATCCGGTGCGATGGCGCATTTCAGGGCATAGCATGCGTACGCCTTGGTATAGGTCAATGGCACGTTGATCCCGTAGCGGCTCGTGCCCGACGTGCCCGCAAAATCCGCGTACATCGTGCCACCTTCCGGACGCACGGTAACCTTCAGATCAATCGGACTCTCGTACCCATCGACACGCATTCCATAGTTGTGTTCGCCCTGCGGCAACGCGGCAATGTGTTCACGAGTCGCACGCTCACTATGCTCAAAGATGAACGATGCCAATTCGACCAGATCCGGTAAACCGAACTCGTCCAGCATCGTCTCCAGACGGCGACGCCCCGTATCATTGCACGCCACCAGCGAGTGAAAGTCACCGATCACCTGATCGCGTTCACGCACGTTATGACGCAAGATCTCGACCAGGTCCTCGTTCAGAACGCCAGCTTTGTAGAATTTCATCAGGGGAATACGAATACCCTCTTCGTACACATCGCCCGCATCGGGGCCGAATCCACGGCCTCCAATATCCACCACGTGCGCAGTGGCCGCAAAAAATCCGATCAAACGTGGGACGGCACCGACCGAAGGCGAGCGATATACCGGTGTCACCATGGTGATATCGTGCAAATGCCCTGTCCCCATCCATGGGTCGTTTGTCACCAGCACATCACCTGGTGCCAAACCGTCCGTACCGAATTTCGCGACAAAATGGCCGACGGATTCCGCCATGGAGTTCACGTGACCGGGCGTGCCTGTAACGGCCTGCGCGATCATCCGGCCGTGTGCGTCGAAGACGCCGGCCGACAAGTCTCCCGCCTCGCGTACACTGGTGCAAAAAGCCGTGCGTATCAACGTCGCCGCCTGCTCTTCGACCACCGAGATCAGGCGGTTCCACATAATTTGCTCGCGGACTTTAATCTTCGCGCTCATGTCACACCCCTTCTTTGGTTTGACGCTGAATGAGTAGGCTGTCGTCCTGCTGCAGGATCAAGCTGAAACCGGGACTGACGTAGGTCGAGGTTTCTTTTTCCGTCACGATCAACGGTCCGTCCAATCGCACAGCACGCGGCAAACTGGCACGGTCATAAATCGCGCAATCGTGGAAATCTCCCGACTTCGCATCAAACACATTGCGCCTATCGATCGGCGGATATTGCTCATGCGATCCCGCACTATTGCCCGTGCTTGGCACAATGCGCTCGGGCAGCACGGTTTCCGTGCGCAACGACAGCGCCCAACTCACCACTTCGATGTCCAGCCCAGCCACTTCATGGCCAAACAATTGCGTATAGGCCTTGACGAAATTCGTGCGCAAGATTTGCAGGCTGGCAGCGTCCAACACCCCAGCCGGCGCGTCCACAGGGATCTCCCACCCCTGCCCCGCGTATCGCATATAGGCCCGCAATTCGCGCACGGCATGCTCGCCATGGCCCGTTTCTTTGAGAAAACTCGCGACCTCGTCATTCATCTCGTCAATCATGCCGTTCACCACATCGACATCAAACTGACTCAAACGCATAACCGCGCTGCGCAACGACTCATACCCGAATGGCGCACGTAGAAAACCAATCGCCGATCCCACTCCCGCACCGGGAGGCACCAGCAAACGCTCCATACCCAGCTTCTCGCATAGCCGTACGGCATGCAAAGGGGCTGCGCCCCCATAGGCGATCATCGTGTACTCACTCAGATCGCGACCGCTTTCGACCGCGTGCATGCGTGCGGCGTTGGACATATTTTCATCCACCATCTCCGCCACGGCATAGGCTGCTTGCACGTTCTCACTACTCAATGGATCCGCAACGTGCGTCTGCAATGCCTGACGCGATGCCTGTTGATCCAGCGTAATTGAGCCCCCGGCAAAGCGCTTCGCATCCAGTTTTGCCAACACCAGATCCGCATCCGTCACCGTCGGCCGGTCACCGCCTCGGCCATAGCACGCGGGCCCTGGCTCTGAGCCAGCACTTTCCGGCCCCACGCGCACTTGCCTCAGATCATCAACATGTGCGATCGAGCCCCCGCCAGCGCCGATCTCAACCATTTCAATCACAGGGATCGAGATCGGCATACCGCTGCCTTTTTTGAACCGATACGTGCGTGCCACTTCAAACGTGCGTGCCGTCTTGGGATGCAGGTCTTCGATCAAGCATATCTTGGCCGTGGTTCCCCCCATATCGAATGACAGCACACGCTCCAATCCATACTTCGCAGCGACATGGCTGGCATATATCGCGCCGCCGGCAGGCCCGGATTCCAGCAACCGCACCGGGAACTCCGCAGCACTGGCCAGTGACATCAGCCCCCCGCCTGAATGGATCATGTACAACGGGCATGCCATCCCTTCGACAGCCAGCGCGTTGGCCAGACGATTCAGATAGGAGGACATCAACGGTTTGACGTAGGCATTCGCGCAAACCGTGTTAAACCGCTCGAACTCCCGAATCTGTGGCGACACTTCACATGAAATCGACACGGAAATATCCGGCAGCACACGACGCAGACGGTCTCGCACCTGGCGCTCATGATTACCATTGCGATAGCTGTGCATCAAGCCAACCGCCACGCTGTCAAATCCGCTCTCGCGAATAGTCTCGATGATGCCGTCCAATTCTGCCATGTCGAGCGGTACCAGTTCGCGGCCCGACGCATCCAGGCGTCCTGTGAGCGGAAATCGGTCACAACGCGGAATCAACGGAGCAGGCAACTGGATGGTCAGATCGTATTGTTCGAAGCGTCCTTCGTTGCGCATTTCGATCACGTCTCGAAACCCTTCGCTCGTGATGAATGCCGTCTTCGCACCGCGGCGCTCAATCAACGCGTTCGTCGCCAGCGTCGTCCCATGCACGATCGACTGGATCGTACCGGGCGCAATCTCTGCTTGTGCTATGGCCAGTTTCAGACCCTGCACGATCGCGCGCTCGGGTTTCTCGTAATCGGTCAGCACCTTGGCGGTATAAAGCCGCCCCTCATGTTCCAACGCCACATCGGTGAATGTCCCGCCGATGTCGACCCCTGCCCTGCAAGCCAAGTCCATATCGCTCATGTATTGCCTACGTACTGATAAAAGGGTGTTATCGATCCGCTGCGTAGAGCAGCCAGATCACGCCACACCCATCATCAATCAAGCAAGCCAACCATGACAAACAAGTAATAACACTCATTAGGACAAGCTACGCTAGGTCAGCAATTACCCTTAAGGGACTACCCTTATCAGAAAACCGTCGCACGACGATGTTTTTTCCCCGTAGCAATATCCCCGTCACACAGACTCCGTAGTCTCTCGTCCGTTTTCTGACGTTTTACTTAAAACGATTCACACATGACGAGGTCTACATGTCGTATTTGACAGATAAATTGCGTGCCCCCAGTCGCGACGCTCGCGGCGAAATCACCGTGCCAGGACAGATGCTCGAAGACGTCGTCGCGGCCAACCCGGCTCGCCGCACGATATTGAGAAACAGTATCGGCCTGTCATTGCTGTCTGTATTCGGTGCGACCCTGACCGCCTGTGGCAGCGGTAGCGACGACGATGATGATGACGCCGGCAATGGCGGCGATAACGGCGGCACCCCGACGCCTCCCACGACCGATTACACCGTCACATTTACACCTCTCGCCGACCAGATCACTGCAGATACTGTCACTGTACCTGAGGGCTACACGGTAGAAATTTTGTATTCCGCCGGTGACAAATGCATGATTGGCTCGGCTGGCTACACGGGTATCCCTCAGTCGTACCCGACTACCGAAACGCAAGCCGGTGGCCAGCACGACGGCATGCATTTCTATCCTCTTGAAGGCGTCGATGCCAACAAAGGCGGCCTTCTAGTGCTCAACCACGAAAATGTCGATGGCGCCACGCTGGACTTGAGCGTAAATGAAACCCAAACCAATCTATCCAATGTGGGCGTGTCGGTCATCGAGATAGCCCGAGCCGATGATGGCAAGTGGTCCGTCAATACCAACTCCCGCTACAACAAACGCTATACCGGCAACACCGTTTACAACGTCAGTGGCCCCGCTGCCGCCACGGTCGGTGCCACTGTCGTCGGCACACTGAACAACTGCTCCAGCGGCCCGACCCCCTGGGGGACTTACCTGACGTGCGAAGAGACCACGGACAACTACTGGGATCCGAGCCAGGCCGAAACCGGCTATGGCTGGGTGGTCGAGATCGATCCGTACAATCCTGCATCCACCGCGACCAAGCGCACCGCTATGGGCCGTTTCGATCATGAAAACACGGCCTATATGCTGGATGATAACAACCGTGTCGCGTTTTACATGGGCGACGACGGTACCCCGGGCTGCATCTACAAATTCGTTCCCAGCAAAGCCTACGACCCATCAAACCGCGCGAATAATTTTGGCCTGCTCGACGAAGGCACGCTGTATGCGGCGCGTTTCAACGATGACGGCTCGGGTAACTGGATCGAGTTGACTGTGGGTAAAAACAATCTGACCGTTGGCGCCGTTGATCCGGGCAATTACACCCAAGTGCCCGTTGGCACCCTGCCCGAATCGTCACTGATCGATTTCAATAGCCAAGCCGATGTGCTGATCAACACCAAGGCTGCCGCCCGCGTCGCCGGCGCTACGCTGATGGATCGCCCGGAATGGGTTACGGTCGGTGTCGACAAGACCATCTATTGCACGCTGACCAACAACAGTAGCCGCCGACGCACCAGCGCCGCCAATCCCCGTACGCAGAACTTGCACGGCCATATCGTGCGCTGGAAAGAAAGCGGCGATTCCCCGTTGGCCACCACGTTCCAATGGGATCTGCTCCTATTGGCAGGGTTTGACGCATCGGTGGGCGAAGCCGAGAACGTCACCGGCAACATCAATGGCGACACCTTCTCCAGCCCCGATGGCCTGCGCGTTGATCCCCAAGGCCGCTTGTGGGTCCAGACGGACTCCGGCGCCACCGGTTTCGGCAATAATTCGATGTACTACATCGATCAGGAAACCGGCGAATCGAAGCGCTTCCTGGTGGGTCCGGCAGATTGCGAAATCACCGGTATCGCATACTCGCCCGATCTGACGGCGTTCTTCATCAACATCCAGCACCCCGGTGGCGTCTGGAACACCGTGCGCGCAGAGGGTGGAGACGCACGCTCGGCCACCATCGTCGTGCGCCGTGCAGACGGCAGACCCGTCGGTGCCTGATCAAGTATGAAAAAAGGGGGCAGTCTCCTGTAGAGGCTGCCTCACAAATAGGCTGAATCGGACATTCCTATTTGGCACTAACAGCCAGAATGGTTGATGCAGCGCCGGAAGGGAGTACGAGAGCGCGTACCTTCTTTGAAGCCATCAATGCGTTGGACCGCAGATATTCGCCATTGAGCAGCGGCAAATCCAATCGGGTAAACGACACACCCGGATCAGTCCCCGCAACACTAGGTTGTGTTCAGGTCAATAACAAAACGTATCTTTACGGTTCTTTTCTGATGGAACGGCTGATCCATCCCCATTAGCGGGTACACTCTCGCCTGCCTGATAGACCGTAAACGGCCTTAAGGTGATGTAAAGCCTGACCGTCGATATGCATACTTTCTTTCGCAGCAGAAAATGGCCATCCGAATATACATGGCCGACTTGGTGTCCTGAGCCTCGCGCTCACGCGCCCCATACCCATACTGTTCCCCTTCGATCTGGCACCACGCGCGCCGCCTTCTTCATATCAGGCGGAGCCTTTGCGTGCCACGACGTATACCGTATGTCGGAATTTCTGACGAAAATCTGAGCGCGACGGTATTTTCCTACTATCCATGTTGAATGACGCAGCCCACTGCCAGGTGGGTCACTGCGTCGGAGTCCATATGACATTCCAAGCGAAACCCCTGTTTGCTGCACTCTTTGTCGCGGGCACGCTCATGTTGAGCGGCTGCAATGACGACAACAAACCAGCCGCCCAACAACCGGAAGCTGCACAAGTCTCCGCGGAGCAGCAGGACATCGCCAAGTACAACGCGTTCATTGACGCGGCAAACGGCGTTTCCTATGCTCAGGATCTTGCCAATCACCTGAAATACTACGCGGACGATATCAAGAATAAAAAACCGCTGACCAATTACTCAGTGGTGAACACCTATAACATCAAGACCACGCGTGAAGAACTGGAAAAAGCCCTGGCCCTGCCCGGCAACTTGCCCGCACTCGACGCTACCGGAAAGCCACTGAAAGACGCCCTGGCCAAACTCGAGCCGATCAACACTGAGCTGGACAACTACGCAAAATCAAAAGGCTATCTAGCCGACGATGGCAAAAAAGCCCAGGAAAAAGAGGCGGAATTTGTCTCCGCACTGACTGAGGTCGCTAAAACTCAGAATGCGTTTTTTGAGGCGATTGCCAAGCGTGACGAAATCAACACGCGCACCGCCTTTGAAAAAGCGCCGAAAGACACCATCGAGTATTACCGTGCCGGCCTGATTCTGTACGCCAAACAAGCCGCCAATCGATCAGACGCATTCTTTGAAACCAAGGGCGAGCAGAAAGCCACGGACGCCTTCAAAGAAAGCCTGAACAATACCGCTGAAATGGTGGACGGCTGGAACAAAAAAGTGACCGAAGCCAAGCCCGGGGGCTGCTCCAGCCTGATGATGGCCATGAACAGTTTCCTGAGCAGCGGCCGCAATGCGATCTCGCACGCTACCCGCGGAGACTACCAGCACGGTCAAGGCATGCTCATGGGCCCCATACAAATGGACGCGCAAAGCTTTAACCAGGACTTCAACAATCTGATCAACAAGCTGAACGAACAACGCTGCTAAACACGCATTGCAAGCAGAGCAGGCTTGGAACTTAGCCCGAGCCTGCTCACAATAGCTAATTCAGTCCAACACGGACTCCTGGCAACAACACCGCCAACCAACGTGCACGCCACGATAACGTAAAGGCCACAATCATGGCCGAGGCCGTCAGCGTCATGAACCACACCAGCGCGGCCATCGTCGCGTGATCTACCGCCAGACACAGCATTAGAGACCCCAGCAAAGCCAACCCGCCCAGCCAACGCAACCGTCGCTGCAACGCAGGCGGACAGGTAGCATCACCGTAGACCTGCGCCCAGTGTGCCTCCAGCGCCAACGCAAACCATCCCATCCCGGCGACGGTCAAGATAAACGCGATCACCAATGTCAAGCTATCAGGCATGAGCAGGTCCTGAAGAATTAGGCTGTACAGCAGATACCCGCTGCGCACGCTGTTTGAGCTTGCGAGCCGCAGACAGCGCAACCCCTGCGCCTGCCAGCATGAACAAGTCTACGCCCGCCACCGGCCAGTAGCTTGCGCTTAACGTGCGCAGCAAATGACCACCTGTGGTCACCCAATTGAGCATTACCGCCACAATAGCCAATCCCGCTATAGCCAGACATTGCTCACGCCATGCGGGGTTCAAACGCCCCTGCGCCACTGGTGCCGACCGCCAAAACGCATGCACCATGGCCAGCGCCCACACTCCCCAGAAAATATAACGTTCCATTGCCTGCCGTTGCGGCCAGCCCGTGGCCATGGATTCAGGCAACAAGCGGTTGGCAATCAAAATACCCAATGCCGCGACGACCATTCCTGTCACCGTCGTCACCGCTAGCGCATCGACCACGCGCGCGCCTTGACTACCTTGTTTGGCATGCTGGCGCTTGCGTTTTTCGACAAAGAATAAAAAACCGGTGGCAATACATACACACCCGGCGAGCCCACCTAGCACATACAGCCATCTCAACAGCCAGTGCCGGAAATGTTGCAAGTGCAGGCCTGTCAGAAACTCGTTGACACTATCGACCGCGCTGCTCGGCGGGTCTTCGCGCAAGACCTCGCCTGTGGACGCTTTGAAATGAATACCCTCGCCAGTCAAAGCAATACGGTCAGTGCCCGCACGATAGATACTGACATAACTATTGGCATCGCCCACGTGCTGCACGGCCAGAAACCCAACATCGCCGGCCATGCCTTTCTCTGCCCAACGGCGTTGCGCCTCGACTACCATCGCGTCCACAGAACCAATTGGCGCGGGAACCCCGGCTCGCTTATGCGGCAAACCTGTTTCCTCTGCATCCAACTCTTCGTGCAACTCATGCAGCGGCTCCAGCTGCGTATGCGTGATGGGAAAATAAATCCCTGCAAAAATAACCAACCCGGTCAATGCAAAGAAAAAATGAAATGGCAATGCCACCACGCCGGTCAAGTTATGCAGGTCCAGCAGACTGCGCTGTTTGTTTTTCTTCGGCCGAAACGTAAACAGCTCGCGAAACAACTTGCGGTGCATGATCACACCACTGACCAGCGCCGCCAACATAATCAAGGCCGACAAACCAACGATCCAATAGCCCAGATTCTTCCAATAGAATGTCAAGCTGTAATGCAGCGGGTAGAAAAAACCACTGCCGATCTTGAGCTGATCATCCGGCAACGACACGCCTGACCGAGGGTCGATCGTACGGCTGGCAAAAATAAGCGTTTCCGGCTCTTTGGCGTTCGGGACCTCGTAGCCGACGAACATCCCTAATACGGGATCGCGGTGCGTCGTATACGCCCCCCAGCGTGTCGGGGTCGTGAAATGAGTCGGGACGGGGCCGTTGACTTTATCGCGCAAGCGATCGATCCGCTGCGCAGATGGCTGCATGGTCTCGAAAACCGGCTTGAGCACCTTGTCAAAGGACGGCATGGGCTGCGCCTCAAAGCGCGAAGACGGGATCGCCCAACGATCAATCTCGCGGTCAAACACGGACAGCGCGCCAAAGAAAAACACCACCATCAGGACAAAACCCAGGACCAGGCCAAACCAAGTATGCAGCCAAGCCATGCTGAGACGTAAATTCTGGAACATAAGGGCTCCGATCTGTTTATTCGTCGTTGATTTAGCGCAATATGTTTAAAGCAACATGCGCTGAATCAAAGAAGCCGACGCAGCCATCAGCCCGCCCCCGCCCAAAAGCACCACCCATACTCGCGACAATCTGCGTGCCGCAAAAGCCCATAAGAAAACGGCCAGGAACACCAGAAATCCCATAATGTTGCACAAGTGCTCGGCATCATGGAACTCCATTCCCGCAGCGAATAATCCCGCCACACCTAAAGCAATCACGCCCCAGGTAAAGGCATACCCACCCAACAGAGCCGCCCCGACACGGCCTGCGATTTGCATCTGTTGTGCATTCATATTTTTAACAATGACGTATGACAAACCGTAGCTTGACCTCAGGACGTTGCATGACGCCCGCCCCGCTTTATTCAGCCGATTGTCAATATTGACACAAAATTCCGGAGTAAAAATAAAAATTTACAACCCAATTATAAGATTGATTATCATTTAAACTATCTTGCATTGTTAAGCAGGGCCACTCCTGTTCCCCAAGACGTCGAATGGAACCTCTCGGGAGGTTTTCACCGATAGGCCGATCGAACACGACGCGCTCATGAGCGTATTGCGCGACTTTATTCGGTGCCGCACGCCCCACGCCGATTGCCTCGACGGCGAGCCGACCTCCGCATAGGTCGGCACATTTGGCGATGAATCAGCGGGACCGCTTGGAAAAAGTCACGCAGACGGAGCGAGAATGCAGCTGGAAGTCGCCATCAGTGTGTCTCCGTTATGCAACGTACACTGCGCAAAACACATACGCCGGCCTTTTCGGCTGATCTGTACGTTGGCCTCGATCCAGTCACCCAGACGAGCGGAGGACAAGTAATCGATCGTCAGGTGAGCCGTCACCACTGACCCATTCAATACTCTGGCAACGTTATAGCCAATGGCGTTATCAATCACAGTCGCGACAAACCCGCCATGTGTAATGCCGTGCAGATTGAGATGCTGCTCCAGCACGCGTAATCCGATAGTGGCCGTGCCGACATCACAGTCCCGTCTATACATCGGCCCCAGTGACATTACAAAATTGCTGGGAGAAACATGCTCGATAAACCCTTCGGGCACGGTACAGACGGGAACGTTCATTGTAGTTTCCAACGGATCAAGATGCCGCTTGTTGTTCAAGCCACGGCGCGAGCATCCAATGGTCACCGTGTCGAGCCCGGAGATCCCTGATTTTCTGTACTACCTGCGGCCAACCCGATGTTTGCGCATAAAACAAGGGGCCGCCACGCCAAGCAGGAAATCCGTAGACATTCACATATACCACGTCTACGTCCGAGGCACGCTGAGCAATGCCTGCTTCGACAATCCAGCCGCCCTCGTTTGGCCAGCACCACACACAACGCTCGAAGATCTCATTGTCAACGATATCGTGGCCGTACAGATTCCGATGACAGTACAGGGGCGCATATTTGAATTCAGCTACGTCCGCAGCATGACAAAAACATCCCGTCGAGCTTTCAATGTAATTTAATTAACCCTCATCTAAAGCGAGACTCGGATTGAGCATGGGATGAGCACTCAGTGCGTTAGATTTACCCCCCTTGCGCCCGATACAATATCGCCTATGAATTCCGCCGCAAAAACACCCTCCGCCGACGCATTGGCTGGTCACACCCCCATGATGCAACAATACCTGCGCCTCAAAGCCGAGGCCGGGCCATTGCTGCTGTTTTATCGTATGGGCGACTTCTATGAGATGTTCTACGAAGACGCCGAGCGTGGAGCTCGATTGCTGGGTTTGACGTTGACCAAACGCGGATCATCCAACGGCACGCCCATTCCGATGGCCGGCATCCCCGTGCATGCCATGGAGCAATATCTGGCACGTCTGGTCGCCCAGGGCGAATCCGTCGCCATCTGCGAACAGATCGGCGATCCCGCCACCACCAAAGGCCCCGTCGAGCGACGCATTGTGCGTATTGTCACGCCAGGTACGCTCACCGATGAGGCGTTGCTGCCTGCCAAGGCCGACCGCGCATTGGCGGCCGTCTGCGTGACAGGCAAAGCACGTAATCAGCGCGCAGGGCTGGCGTGGCTGAATCTGGCCAGCGGCGAATTCCGCGTGACCGAATGCGCGCCCGCGCAGATCGAATCCGAACTGCATCGCATTGCACCAGCCGAGCTGGTCTATGCCGATAGCGCTGAGCTGCCATTGATGTTCGACGGTGCCCGTACACGTGTGCCCGATTGGCACTTCGAGAGCGATGGCGCACGCGGTCATCTCTTGGCACACTTCAAGACCGATACGCTGTCAGGCTTTGATATCGACGATATGCCGGCCGCCATCTGCGCTGCCGGTGCATTACTGCGCTATGCCGCGCGCACACAATCGCAGGCCTTGGCGCACGTGCAGAGTATCGCCGTCGATCGTCCAGGCCAATACGTATTGATGGATCCGTTCACGCGCCGCAATCTCGAACTCACGCAAACGCTCAGCGGCGAAGACTCGCCTACGCTGTTCTCATTGCTTGATGGCTGCCAGACACCCATGGGCAGCCGTCTGCTGCGACGCTGGTTACATCACCCGTTGCGCGACAACGCGCCCGCTCAAGCGCGCCAACAAGCCATCTCGGCCCTGTTGGCCGGCCGAATGGATGTGGCCCAGACTTTCGGCGCAGCCGATCTGTTAGAGACACTGCGTGATGCGCTGGATGCTTTTCCGGACGTCGAACGTATTGCCTCCCGCCTGGCGCTGCGCTCTGTGAGGCCACGCGAGCTCGCCAGTCTGCGTGATGCCTTGGCCGCATTGCCCGCGCTGCGCGAGCTGATCGGCCCGATGGAAGGTACACCACGACTGGCGGAGCTCGCCTCGCATCTGGCGCTGGATCCGATGATCGCCGATCTGTTGCATCGGGCGATCGCCCAAGAGCCCGCTGTCGCAATCCGTGACGGCGGCGTGATTGCCGCAGGCTTTGACGCAGAGTTAGACGAATTGCGCGCGTTGGCTGCCGATGGCGGCGATTTTCTGCTGCAACTCGAAGCCCGTGAACGCGAACGCACAGGCATCAACAACCTGCGCGTCGAGTTCAATCGCGTACACGGCTTTTATATCGAAGTCACCAAAGGGCAAACCGACAAAGTACCCGAGGACTATCGCCGCCGCCAGACCCTGAAAAATGCCGAACGCTACATCACCCCCGAGCTGAAGTCCTGGGAAGACAAGGTACTGTCTGCGCAGGATCGCTCTCTCGCCCGTGAAAAATGGCTATACGAACAGGTGCTGGATACATTGGCCGAGTTTGTACGCCCCCTGTCGGACTGCGCAGGCGCACTGGCGGAACTGGATACGTTGGCCGCGTTGGCCGAACACGCGCGACGCCACGATTGGGTCGCCCCCGAGTTGACCGAACAAGCAGAGATCTCCATTGATGCTGGCCGCCACCCCGTCGTGGAACGCACGATCGAACGATTCACACCCAATCACTGCTCGCTGGATCCTACGCGCCGCATGCTGTTGATCACCGGTCCCAACATGGGCGGTAAATCTACCTACATGCGACAGATTGCGTTGATTGCGCTGCTGGCTCGCACCGGCAGCTTTGTGCCCGCACAACGCGCCATCATTGGCAAGCTCGATCGCATTTTCACCCGCATTGGCGCGGCAGACGATCTAGCGGGCGGACGGTCGACCTTCATGATGGAAATGACCGAGGCCGCCGCCATCCTGGCAGCCAGCACGCCACATAGTCTGGTGCTGATGGATGAAATCGGACGTGGCACTTCGACCTATGATGGTCTGGCGTTGGCCTGGGCGATCGCGCTGCGCCTGGTCACGCATAATCAAGCCCTGACCTTGTTCGCGACACACTATTTCGAATTGACGCGCCTGCCCGCAGAGCAGCCGACAGCGGCGAATGTGCATCTGGCTGCGGCCGAGTCCGCAGGGGGGATTGTGTTCCTGCATGAGGTCCGCGAGGGGCCCGCGAGCCGCAGCTATGGGATACAGGTGGCACAACGTGCCGGCATCCCTGCCGCAGTCATCCGCCACGCTACTCGCGAACTGGAACGCCTCGAGTCTCAAGGTGCGCCAACACCTCAATTGGGCTTGTTCGCGGCCGCCATGGACGCCGATGCGCAAGCCAACGCAGCCAGTGATCGCATCGAAACCGCCGCCGCGCTGGATGCGCTGCGCGATGAATTGGCCCATATCGACCCCGACAGCCTGACGCCGCGCGAAGCATTGGATGCCCTCTATCGTTTGAAAGCCTGCTTACCGTGAACATCAACGAACCCTTAGCACTATTGGGCGGCCTGAGCGCCGCTGACTTTATGCGCCGCTACTGGCAGCGCAAGCCGTTGCTGATCCGCCAGGCGATTCCCAATTTCAGGCCGCCCGTCAGCATTGCCAATGTCAAAAAGCTCGCGCGTCGTGATGACGTCGAATCCCGCCTGATCTGGCGCGAAGACGGCACCTGGCAAATGGAAAATGGGCCATTTGCACGTTTGCCGAAACCTGCCGAACCCGACTGGACATTGCTGGTGCAGAGCGTAGATCTGCATGACGATGCAGCGACGGCACTCATGCAACAATTCCGCTTCATCCCGGACGCCCGACTGGACGACATCATGATCAGTGTGGCGTCTGACGGCGGCGGCGTCGGGCCACACTTTGACAGCTACGACGTCTTCCTGCTGCAAGCCTCCGGTCGCCGGCGCTGGCGCTACGGTCGCCAGAAAGACCTATCGCTGCAGCCCGATCTGCCGCTAAAGATACTGGACAATTTCACGCCCGAGTACGATGTCATCCTGGAGCCGGGAGACATGCTCTACCTCCCCCCGCAGGCAGCCCATGATGGCGTTGCCGTCGGTGGGGACTGCATGACGATTTCCATCGGGTTTCGGGCTCCAACGCAAGCCATCCTGGCGCGGGGCCTGTTGGAGGCAGCCGCGGATCAAGCGATGGCACGGGTAGGGTTGCTGGGCGGGCCATACGGCGAGCCCGCACTGCCCGGCCCGAAACTGGATGCGCTCTACCGTGATCCGGGCCAGACAGCCGTGGAAAACCCCGCCGCCTTGCCCGACGCGCTGGTTCAAGCCACCCTGGACACGCTGGCCAAAATTCGTTTTGACGATGCGCTGGCCTCACGCTTTTTAGGATGCTGGCTCACTGAGCCTAGCAACGTCAGCGTCTTTGAGCCGCCCGCCGACCCGATCATCGATCTGGTCGCGCAGTGGCCCGACACTGGCTATCTAGAGCTGGACCGGCGCAGCCGCATGCTGTATCGCGGCAAACAAGTGTTCATCAACGGTGAAACTGCGCTCGTTGCCGCCCATCCTGCACTGTGCGCGTTGGCCGATGCCCGCCGATTGCAGTGCAACGATCCGCGCTGCAGCAAACTCGACGACGACGCACGTGAATGCCTGACAGACTGGCTCGATGCTGGCTGGTTGCATTATCGACACGGCTGACCGAGCGCTACACCAACGCATTACATCGTGCCCAAGCAGATCTTTCAATGGAATAGGCATGCTTTGGCACACTCTTGAGGTGAAATCGTATCCATCTTGCACAGAACTCAAGAACATCAGGCCTGCAGAAACATTGAGAAATATTCAACACTTACGAGCAAGGCTTGTTACATTTTAGATGCGACCGCTATAACTTTCACACTCCAGTGTGCGCCTGATTCCTGTAGCCTGACTACTGGTTTCCCCTAATGGGAATCTGATTTACCCCACTTTGGGGCCGCATGATCGTCATTTCACAGGAGTCTCAACATGATCAGCAAAACCTTGATTCTTGCTTCGGTATTGGCCGTAGCGCTGACCGCTTGCGACAAGAAGGAAGATACCTCGAGCTCCGCAGGCTCTGAGCCGTCGACCTCCGCACCGGCACCTGCGGCACCCGCTCCCACGGCTCCCACGCCCGCACCGGATAGCTCGAGCACGCCTACCCCGCCGACGCCGGACAGCTCTACCGCTCCGGCTACGCCGGGCTCAGGCGGCTAAATACTGCCGCATACCCGGTGACTTTCGCCGGGTATAAAAAAGGGGCTGCGATGTAAATCGCAGCCCCTTTTTTGATGGTCCTCCAGGGTCAGACCATCTTGTCTTTCAATACGCCCAACAACCGTTGTGCGGTCGCGCTATTATCACGCTGGCCATTGGCATCCAATACTGTCACCTGCGTCTGACCACTGGTCTCGGTCAGATGAATACGATATTGAGCCGCCTTGGCTTCTTTGTCGCCAGAGAACAGTCGGCTGAAGAAGCCCGGCTCTTCTTGTTTGGCACCACTGTCAGTATCCACGTAGCGCACAAAATACTCACCCGCGGAACGATCGCGATCGTCCACAGCAAAACCGCCTGAATCCAGCGCTACCCCTACACGACGCCATGCGCGATCAAACGACTCGTTCACAATCAGCATTGCGCCATTAGCTTGCACATCCTGTTGAACGGTCGGCGCCTGCGGCGAGGCTTCCGCCTGTGCTACCAGCTTGCGAGCGTTGTCGACGTCGGTTCCCAAGTACACCATCAGGCGCGCTAACATCGCGGCATTCAGACCAGGGTCTTCTTTGCCGTGCACCCATTGCACCTGGGACTCATCCGAGCCCATACGTTTTTCCAGCATCTGCTCGTGCGAGATGTACACCTCGGTGCGGCCATTAACGCGCTCGAGGCGGGTACGGAATCGCTCGCGCTCGCCGCTGTCCCACACGGAATCCAATACGGCGCCCAATGCCTGACGCAACCAGCTTTCCGGAATCTTTGAGCGGTTTTCTGCCCAGTTGGTTTCGACCAAGCCCGCCTTGGGGTTGTTGATTGAAACCGTAAAGCCAGTCTCCGTCCAGAAGTCCACGATCTTCGGGAATACTTGCTCGGGCGGCATGTCGATCACCAGCCAGCGCAGATCGCCATCACGTTCGACGTGCATATCGCTGCGTTGCGGCAGAACGTTGGTGTTCTGTGCCGTCGTCGCGACCTGCTGGCCTTGCTCTTGATATTGCGAGAACGTGGTGCTGCCCGACGCCGGGGCACGATAACGAGGATCGCTCGATGCCTGCGTCAAATCCGGAGGAATACTCAGCGGCTCGCCACGTTTCGTGCTCTTGTAATCGATCGACTCTTCGCCGCCGAGAAATTCATTGACATCGCTGCAACCTGACAACAATGCCAGCGCCATCAATGCCGACGCAGCGGCATGACGTTGATTCATACGCATCCTCACTTAAATTTAGAGCAGTCCCGTTTCCTGGAGCGAGCGACGGACCATATCGTGATGCTGCGCACTGAGTTCCACCATCGGCAGACGGTAGCCCAGTGCCATACGGCCCATCTGGGCAAGCGCCCATTTCACAGGAATGGGATTGGCCTCGACAAACAAGGCCTTGTTAAGACGAGCCAAATACGCGTTTAGTTCACGCACTTTGGGTACATCACCGACCAACGCAGCAGCACACAGATCTCGCATCAGTCGTGGTGCAACGTTGGCTGTCACGGAAATATTGCCTCGCGCGCCCAACAGTATCAACGCGGCAGCGGTGGGATCATCTCCGCTGAAGATTTGAAAATCCGCGGGGGCTTCGCGTATCAACAGGGCACCGCGGCCGATGTCACCAGTCGCGTCTTTGATACCAATGATGCCGGGAATCTGAGCCAGACGCAGCACGGTCTCGTTGCTCATGTCGGCGACAGTGCGGCCGGGCACGTTGTACAGCACGGTCGGCAGATCGACTGCCTCGGCCACCGCACGGAAATGTTGATAGAGGCCTTCTTGGGAAGGTTTGTTGTAGTAGGGAACCACCGACAACCCGGCCTGGGCGCCGACGGTCTTGGCGTGGCGGGTCAAGTGGATCGCTTCATCGGTCGAATTGGCCCCGACGCCGGCAATCACCGGGATACGTCCGGCAG
>Ga0182738_1001012_pt1 | contig 36788 bp, 24 predicted proteins | sample eDN5th30CBELigMG_FD_128876 | JGI IMG/M metagenome (GOLD analysis project Ga0182738, IMG submission 128876) | Enriched Miracle-Growth compost microbial communities from Emeryville, California, USA - eDNA 5th pass 30_C BE-Lig MG (version 2)... ...
TCGGCCTTGCGCGAAATGACGGCGTTGCCCTGCAGCTCCATGCCTTCGCGGCCGACGCCGACGCCATAGCGCATGGCGCGGCCGTTCTCGCGCACGAGATAGACGAAGCGACGGGCGGTCTGCACCACGATGGTGCCGGGCTGCTCGGCGCCGACATAGACCACGTCGTGGCGGAGGAACTGCGGATCGATCACCGACAGATCGAGCGCGGGAATCGGGAACCGCTCGTCCGGCAACGGCCCGTACATCGCGACATAGGCGGGATCGATCGCGGGCGTCGTCGGCACCGGCGCGACGGGGCCAAGGTCCATTCTGGGCGCGGTGGTGCACGCCGCGAGGGCTGCGAGGGGCAGCCCGGCGAGGAACGCGCGGCGCGAGAGGGCCGCGACGGAGTGGGAGTTTTCGGTCGTCATACCGCCACGAAGGTTCGAGTGGTGAATCGGCGCCAGGATGGCATGGGTCGTCTGGTTGAAACGTTACCCGGCGGACGAAAGCCTCGGCCCGAAGCGCCGGAAGAACCATCATTTCTGCGTGAGGGCCGCTCCAGCCGCGGTCGTCCTGTCGTGAACGGGACGACGTATCGGGGGTTCCCGTCACGTCCGGCTTACGGGAGGCTCGGAAACGGCGAGCTCGACAGGCCGTCGCGCGACGTGCCCGTCTTGATTCTCAAGGGGAATTCGGCCTGGGGAGCCCTCCAACGGATGGCCCACGGGGGTATCGGGTCGACTCCATCGCAACGGTGGCGGGCGCGCATTGCCGGCCGGCGTTGCCGATGTGCAACATCTCTGATGCTTGCCCACCCCCTGTCGGACGGGCAGAACCGGGCCATGCTGCCCCGTGCCGTGCTGCCCATCGATGCCGTGCTCCCGGCCGTTCTCGACGCTCTCGCCGCGTCCGGTCGGGCCGTTCTCGTGGCGCCGCCGGGGGCCGGCAAGACGACGCGCGTGCCGCTGGCCCTGCTCGATGCGCCCTGGCGCGGCGACGGCAGGATCATCGTGCTGGAGCCGCGGCGGCTCGCCGCCCGCGCGGCGGCGCGCCGCATGGCGGAGACGCTGGGCGAGTCGGTGGGGGAGACCGTCGGCTACCGGGTGCGGCTCGAATCGCGGGTGTCCGCCCGCACCCGCGTCGAGGTCGTGACCGAGGGCGTATTCACGCGGCAAATCCTCGGCGATCCCGAGCTCGCCGGGGTCGCCGCCGTGCTGTTCGACGAGTTCCACGAGCGCAGCCTCGAAGGGGATCTCGGCCTTGCGCTGACGCTGGACGCCGCTGCCGCGCTGCGTCCCGATCTGCGCATCCTTCCGATGTCGGCGACGCTCGACGGCGCGCGCGTGGCGCGGCTGCTCGGGGACGCGCCCGTCATCGCCGCGGAGGGGCGCGCCTTCTCGGTCTTGACGCGCTACCTGCCGCGCGGGGGCGGCGATATCGCCGACGAGGTCGCCGCGGCGGTGCGCCGCGCGCTCGCCGAAGAGCCCGGCTCCGTGCTCGCCTTCCTGCCCGGGCAGGGCGAAATCCGCCGCACGGCGGAGCGGCTCGAAGGGCGGCTCGCGGACAACGTCGAAACGGCGCCGCTCTACGGAGCGCTCGCCGCCGCCCAGCAGGACCGCGCGATCCGGCCGGCTCCGCAGGGCCGCCGCAAGGTCGTGCTCGCGACGTCGATCGCCGAGACCTCGCTGACCATCGAGGGCGTGCGGATCGTCGTCGATTCGGGGCTGGCGCGCGTGCCGCGCTTCGATGTCGGCAGCGGGCTGATGCGGCTCGAGACGCGCCGGGTGAGCCGGGCTTCGGCCGACCAGCGCCGCGGACGAGCCGGGCGCACGGCGCCGGGGGTCTGCTACCGGCTGTGGGCCGAGGGCGAGACGGCCGGGCTCGACCCGTTCGACAGGCCGGCAATCCTCGAGGCCGACCTCTCCGGCCTCGTGCTCGATGTCGCGAATTGGGGCGTGACCGATCCTGCGAGCCTCGCCTGGCTCGATCCGCCGCCCCTGCCGGCATGGGACGAGGCGTTGCGGCTGCTGCAGGGACTCGACGCGCTGGACGAGGCGGGGCGGATCACGGCGGAGGGGCGGGCCCTCGCCAACCTGCCGCTGCATCCCCGGCTCGCGCACATGGTCCGCCGCGGCGCGGCGGCCGGGCAGGGGCGGCTCGCGGCGGAAATCGCGGTTCTGATCTCCGAGGAGGGGCTCGGCGGCCGCGCGGTGGACCTCGGCGAACGCCTCGCCGCCTTCGCGCGCGACCGCTCCTCCCGGTCAAACGAGGCGCGCCGGCTGGCCGCGCGCTGGGCCGCGCTCGGGGGGGCAGCCGACCGCGAGGATACGGACGGCGACCCGGGCCTCGTGCTCGCCGCGGCCTATCCCGATCGCATCGCGCAAGGCCGCGGCGCGCCCGGCACGTTCCGCCTCGCCGGCGGCCGGGGCGCGCGGATGGACGAGACCGAGCGCCTCGCCCGCGCGCGCTTTCTTGTGGTCGCCGACCTCACCGGCGGCGGGCCCGACGCGCGCATCCGCCTCGCGGCGGAGCTGGGCGAGGATGCGACCCCGCAGGCCTTCGCCGACCGGATCACGGCGGAGACCACGCTCGCCTTCGATCCTGCCGCCCGTGCGGTGCGGGCGCGGGCCCGGCGCCGGCTCGGCGCATTGGTGCTCTCCGACGCCGCCGTGCCCATCACGGACCGCGATGCCGCCTCGGCCGTGCTCGCCGCCGGCCTCGCCGGGTTCGGCCCGGGGGCGCTGCCCTGGTCGCGCGAGCAGAAATCCTTACGTGCGCGGGCCGCGTTCCTGTCACGCCTCGCCGGAGAGCCCTGGCCGGACCTCTCCGATTCCGGCCTTGCCGCGACGGCCGGGGACTGGCTGCCCGCGGCCGTCGCCGGGAAGACTGCGCTCGCGGAGGTGACGGCCGAGGACCTTTCCCACGCGCTCGACCGGCTGCTGCCCTGGCGCCTCCGCGCCGAGCTCGACCGGCTGGCGCCAAGCCATTTCGACGCGCCATCGGGCTCGCGCGTGCCGATCGACTACGCGGACGAGAACGGTCCGGTGCTCGCCATTCGCGTCCAGGAGCTGTTCGGGCTCGACATGCATCCGAGCGTCGCCGGCGGCAGGGCGCCGCTGCTCCTGTCGCTGTTGTCCCCGGCGCAGCGGCCGATCCAGACCACGCGCGACCTGCCCGGCTTCTGGCGTGGCTCCTGGCGCGACGTGCGCGCCGACCTGCGCGGCCGCTATCCCAAGCACCCCTGGCCCGAGGACCCGCTCCACGCGCCGCCGACCCGGCGGGCGAACCCGCGCCGGTCCTGATTGCCAAGCCGCGCGCTTTCGACTACACCCGTGGCATGATCGGCACCCGGACCGTTACTCTCAATGCGTGGTGGTGGACCGCTTGACAGGCGGCCCCCGCGTGCGTTCGCGTGCGTGATCGAAACAAGGCCGCCAACGGAATTTCCGGGCGGCCTTTTTCGTATGCGGGCCGTCCTCGCGGCCGATGAGGAGGGACGGCGATGAGTGGACCTGAGCGATTTACCAGCGCCGGGGGGGTCGAGATCACGCGGGCCGATCGCAGGGTGCCCTATGAGGGCGCGGCGCTCGCCTATGTCGACCGGCTGGATGCCAGCCGCGGCGCGGTGTTCTCGTCGAATTACGAGTATCCCGGCCGCTACGCCCGCTGGGACATCGGCTTCGTCAACCCGCCGCTCGCGATCACCGCGCGCGGCCGGGACATGGTCATCGAGGCGCTGAACGCGCGCGGGCGCGTGCTGCTGCCGGCAGTCGAGCGGGTGGTACGCGCCGGCGACGACATCATCGCGTTCGCCGCGGAGGCGGACCGGCTCGCCTTCACGGTCGTTGCCCCGACCGACCGCTTCCCCGAGGAGGAGCGCAGCCGGCAGCCTTCGGTGTTCTCGGTGCTGCGGCGGATCATCGACCTGTTTCGCCTGGAGGGCGACGACAAGCTGGGGCTCTACGGCGCGTTCGGCTACGACCTCGCCTTCCAGTTCGAGACCGTCGAGTTGCGCCTCGCCCGCCCCGCCGACCAGCGCGACCTCGTCCTCTATCTCGCCGACGAGATCCTCGTCGTCGATCATTACGGCGGCCGGGCGCAGGTGCTCGCCTACGACTTCGCGGTGGACGGGCGCTCGACGGCGGGCCTGCCGCGGGACGGAGCCGAGGCGCGGTTCCAGCCTGCCGACCGCATTCCCGGGCGGGGCGACCACGAGCCGGGCGAGTACGCGAAGAGCGTCGCCAAGGCTGTGGAGTATTTCAAGCGCGGCGACCTGTTCGAGGTGGTGCCCGGGCAGACCTTCTACGAGCGGCCGACAGCGCCCCCCTCGGCCATCTCACGGCGGCTGCAGGCCATCAATCCCTCGCCCTATGGCTTCATGATCAATCTGGGCGAGGGCGAGTTCATCATCGGCGCCTCGCCGGAAATGTATGTCCGCGTGACGGACGGCCGCCGCGTCGAGACCTGCCCGATTTCCGGCACGATCAAGCGCGGCCGCAACGCCATCGAGGACGAGGTGCAGATCCGGAAGCTGCTCAACTCGAAGAAGGACGAGGCGGAGCTGACGATGTGCTCCGACGTCGACCGCAACGACAAGAGCCGCATCTGCGAGCCCGGCTCGGTGAGAGTGATCGGCCGGCGCCAGATCGAGCTCTATTCGCGGCTCATCCATACCGTCGACCACATCGAGGGCCGGCTGCGGGACGGCATGGACGCGCTGGACGCCTTTCTCTCCCACGCCTGGGCGGTGACGGTGACCGGCGCGCCGAAGCTGTGGGCGATGGACTTCATCGAGCGCCACGAGAAGAGCCCCCGCGCCTGGTACGGCGGCGCGATCGGCGCCATTCTCTTCAACGGCGACCTCAACACCGGGCTGACGCTCAGGACCATCCGCCTCAAGGACGGCGTCGCCGAGGTGCGCGCCGGGGCGACGCTGCTCTACGACTCCGACCCGGACGAGGAGGAGCGCGAGACCGAGCTCAAGGCCTCGGCGATGATCGCGGCGATCCGCGAGGCCGGCAGGGCGGATGCGCTGGCCGGGACGGCGGAGCGGGCGAAGGTCGGGGAGGGCGTGCGCGTGCTCCTCGTCGACCACGAGGACAGCTTCGTCCACACGCTCGCGAACTATTTCCGCCAAACCGGCGCCGATGTGACGACGCTGCGGACCCCGCTCGCCCCGGACGCGATGGACCGGCTGGCGCCGGACCTCGTCGTGATGTCGCCCGGGCCGGGCACCCCAACCGACTTCGACTGCGACGCGACGATCCGGGCCGCGCGCGAGCGCGCGCTGCCGATCTTCGGCGTCTGCCTCGGGCTCCAGGCGCTGACCGAATCCTTCGGCGGCACGCTGGCGCAACTCGACGTGCCGATGCACGGCAAGCCGTCGGTGGTGAAGGTGCAGCCGGGCGGGCTGTTCGACGGGCTCGACGCGGAGATCGTCGTCGGCCGCTACCACTCGCTGCACGCCCGGCGCGATCGCCTGCCGCCGGTGTTCCGCGTCACCGCCGAGACCGCAGACGGCGTCGTCATGGCCATCGAACACCGCTCCGAGCCGATCGCTGCGGTGCAGTTCCACCCGGAATCGATCATGTCGCTCGACGGCGAGGTGGGACACCGGATCGTGGAGAACGCCATCCGTTCGCTGGTGGCGCGGAAGGGCAATCAGAAGGTGGCCGCTGGGGAGTGAGCGGGCGCCGGACTGACCCCGACTCGTGGCTGTGTGGTGCTAGGGGCGTCTCGCATTCTGAGCGGGCGAGAGACGCGGATGGTCGACAAGGTCTGACTCCGCTGCCCGCGCCACGCTGTGGGGGCGCCACCATCCGGTGTCGCCCCCGGCGACCGCCGCCAAGCGCGAGGGAAAGGGACCCAAAAGGCTCAGCGGGACGGCTCTGGGTTCCCTTCCCCTCCGCGCCTGACGGCGCTCTGGCCGGGAACGACACCGGAGTGGTCTGGCGACAGCGCCCTCTCGGCAACTCCGAGAGAAAAAGGCCCGGGTATTGCCCGGGCCCCTTCGTTTCAGCTTCCGGCCATCACGGTCACCCCGAATAATACATGTCGAACTCCACGGGATGCGGGGTCATCTCGTAGCGCATGTTCTCTTCCATCTTGAGATCGATATAGGCGTCGATCTGGTCGTCGTCGAACACGCCGCCGGCCTTCAGGAAGGCGCGGTCCTCGTCGAGATTGCGCAGCGCCTCGCGCAGCGAGCCGCTGACCGTCGGGATCTGCTTCAGCTCCTCCGGCGGCAGGTCGTAGAGGTTCTTGTCCATCGCGTCGCCGGGATGGATGCGGTTCCTGATGCCGTCGAGGCCGGCCATCAGCATCGCAGCGAAGGCGAGATAGGGGTTGGCGAGCGGGTCGGGGAACCGGACCTCGACGCGCTTCGCCTTCGGTGAAGTGGTGTAGGGGATGCGGCAGGAGGCTGAGCGGTTGCGCGCGGAATAGGCGAGCAGGACCGGCGCCTCATAGCCGGGGACGAGGCGCTTGTAGCTGTTGGTCGAAGGATTGGTGAAGGCGTTCACCGCCTTGGCGTGCCGCAGGATGCCGCCGATATAGTACAGGCAGGTTTCAGACAGGTCGGCATACATGTTGCCGGCAAACACGGGCTTGCCGTCCTTCCAGATCGACTGGTGGCAATGCATGCCAGAGCCGTTGTCGCCGAAGATCGGCTTCGGCATGAAGGTCGCCGTCTTGCCGTAGGAATGCGCGACCTGGTGAATCACGTATTTGTAGATCTGCAGCTGGTCGGCGCTGCGGGTCAGGGTGTCGAACTTGATGCCGAGCTCGTGCTGGGCCGAGGCCACCTCGTGGTGGTGCTTCTCGACCGTCACGCCCATCTCGGCCATGACCGACAGCATCTCGCCGCGGATGTCCTGCAGGCTGTCCACCGGGGGCACCGGGAAGTAGCCGCCCTTGGTGCGGGTGCGATGACCCATGTTGCCGGACTCGTATTCGGTCCAGCTGTTGGTCGGCAGCTCGACGTCGTCGAGGATGACGCTGGTGTTGTAGGCCGTCGCGGAGAAGCGGACATTGTCAAACACGAAGAACTCGGCCTCGGGGCCGAAATTGATCGTGTCGCCGATCCCGGAAGCGTTGAGATAGGCCTCGGCCTTCTTCGCCGTCATGCGCGGATCGCGGTTATAGGCTTCGCCGGAAACCGGGTCGAGAACGTCGCAGAAGATGGCCATGGTCGACTGGGCGAAGAACGGATCGATATGCGCCGTCTCCGGGTCGAGCATCAGAGTCATGTCGGACTCGTTGATCGCCTTCCAGCCGGCGATCGAGGAGCCGTCGAACGCGACGCCCTCTGCGAACATGTCCTCGTCCACGAGGGTCCGGTCCATGGTGACGTGCTGCATCTTCCCCCGCGGGTCGGTGAAGCGCAGGTCGAGATACTTTACGTCGTTGTCCTTCATCTGCCTGAGGACGTCGTTCGCGGTCGTCATTTGCCGTCTTCCTTCGCAGGTCTGGCGAGTTCTGATGTGGGGCGCGGGCGCCCGTTGATGTGGGTGTTCGGGCAGGCTCAGATGGCGTCGTTGCCGGTCTCGCCGGTACGGATGCGCACGGCTTCCTCGACGGGGGAGACGAAGATCTTGCCGTCCCCGATCCGGCCGGTCTGCGCGGCGTTGCGGATGGCTTCGACGGCCTTGTCCACCATATCGTCGGCAAGCACGACCTCGACCTTCACCTTGGGGAGGAAGTCGACCACGTATTCGGCGCCGCGATAGAGTTCGGTGTGGCCCTTCTGGCGGCCGAAGCCCTTCGCCTCCGTCACGGTGATGCCCTGCAGGCCCACGTCCTGAAGCGCTTCCTTCACCTCGTCCAGCTTGAAGGGCTTAATGATGGCCTCGATCTTCTTCATAGCCTCCCATCTCCGATGGCTGCGCCCGCGGGGCCGTGCGAACCTGCGTGACGCCGGATGAGCGCGGTTCCTGAAGCACGCCTCGTGCCAGCTCGAAGCCTGCGGGAATTCTCACGGCGGGCGGATGAGCGTGGCGCAAAAATTCGCAGATGTTGCTCACCCTCGCGGCAGAGGACTGAGCAGAAAAGGGGCAACTGCACAAGCGGCATGCAGGTTCTACTCGCGTAGGATGCGTTGGAGGCATCGGAGCGGAGTGCGATGAACGGCCTGGAGGTGCTGACGCCGGCCGAGATGGCCCAGGCCGATCGGCTGACCGTCGCCGGCGGGATGCCGGGCAGGGACCTGATGGAACGGGCCGGGCGAGCCGTCGCTGACGATCTCGCCCTGCGCATTCGGCCGGGAGCCCGCGTGGTGGTGTTCTGCGGCCCCGGCAACAATGGCGGCGACGGGTTCGTCGCGGCGCGCCATCTCGCCCGCCGCGGGTTCGCCGTGCGCCTCGGTCTGCTCGGCGACCGGGTGCGCCTTTCGCAAGACGCCGCCAGCGCCGCGGCGCTCTGGGCAGGCCCGGTGGAGCCCGCCACGCCGCACCTTGCGGCCTGGGGCGAGGCCGTCGTCGACGCGCTGTTCGGCGCGGGGCTCGGGCGCGATCTCGACGGGGAGGCCGCGGCGCTGGTGAGCGCGATCAACGCGAGCAGGGCGTTCCGCCTCGCCATCGATCTGCCGAGCGGGGTGGACGGCACCACGGGCGCAGTCCGCGGCGTCGCCGTGCGCGCCCACGCGACGACCACGTTCTTTCGGCCGAAGCCCGGCCATCTGCTCCATCCCGGACGCGATCTCTGCGGACGGGTGCGCGTGGCCGATATCGGCATCGCGCCGGCGGTGCTGGCGACGATCCGGCCGCGCCTTCAGGTGAACGGACCACATGTCTGGGAGGCATCGCGCGCCGATCCCGGCCCCGCCGCGCACAAATATGCCCGCGGCCACGTGGTGGTGCTCTCCGGGCCGAAGACGGCGACCGGCGCGGCGCGGCTCGCCGCTGCCGCGGCGCTGCGAGCCGGGGCGGGAGCGGCGACGATCGCCTCGCCCGCCGACGCGCTCGCCGTCAACGCCGCCCATCTCACGGCCGTCATGCTGCGCGAGGTCGCAAGGCCGGACGGGCTGGCCGATCTTCTCCTCATGCGCGAGCGCAGCGCCGGGGTGATCGGCCCGGGCGCCGGGGTGGGCGAGGGAACGCGCGCGCATGTGCGCGCGGCGCTCGCGACCCGGGCAGGCCTGGTGCTCGACGCCGATGCGTTGACGAGCTTCGCCGCGGCGCCGGAAGCTTTGTTCGACGCGGTCGCCGGCCGGACGGCGCCCGTCGTCCTCACGCCGCACGAAGGCGAGTTTGCCCGCCTGTTCCCGGATCTCGACGGCATCGCCTCGAAAGTGGACCGGGCGCGGGCGGCGGCCGCGCGCAGCGGCTCGGTGGTGCTGCTGAAGGGCGCCGATACCGTCGTCGCGCACCCTCAAGGCGCGGCGGTGATCAACGCGAACGCCCCGCCGGAACTGGCAACGGCCGGCTCCGGCGACGTGCTCGCAGGGATCGTCGCGGCCGGGCTCGCGGCGGGAATGCAGGGCTTTGCGGCGGCCGCGTGGGGCGCGCATGTTCACGGCCGCGCCGGCGTGCTCGCCGGACCGGGGCTGACGGCCGAGGACCTCGTCGATGCGCTGCGGCTCGCGGCCTCCGAGCCGGGGGCGCGCATGGGCGGGTGAACCCGGCGCCGCCCCCGGCCGTCAGGCGCCGGAATCGCCGCCGCCCGCCCCCTTCCGGTACGCGGAGGCCGATGCTATAGAGGCCGCGCCTGATCCCGCGTGCGGGGGCACGGCGGGCGTGGTGGAATTGGTAGACACGCTGGATTTAGGTTCCAGTGGCGAGAGCCGTGGGGGTTCAAGTCCCTCCGTCCGCACCATCCCCCTCCGGATTGGAATGCACGGGGCTCGCGGCGCGCGATCGCGCTGCACCTGGAACGAACAAAACAACACGGAAGAGCCATGCAGGTGACCGAGACCGAGGCCCAGGGCCTCAAGCGCGAACTTCAGATCGTCGTCCCGGCCGCCGAGCTCGGCTCCCGGCTCGAGACCTATCTGCAGGATCTCAAGGACCGCGCCCGCATCAAGGGTTTCCGCCCCGGCAAGGTGCCGATGAGCCACCTGCGCAAGGTCTACGGCAAGGCCGCGATGGCCGAGATCGTCAACACGGTCATCGGCGAGTCCACCAAGAAGGCGCTCGAGGACCGGTCCGAGAAGTCGGTCACCGAGCCCAAGGTCAGCCTCTCCGACGCCGATGCCGAGAAGGTGCTGGCCGGCGACACCGACCTCGCATTCTCCGCCACCTACGAGGTGCTTCCCGCGTTCGACCTGGTGCCGCTCGACGGCATCGAGATCGAGCGTCCGGTCGCCGAGGTCGATGAGGCCGAGGTCGACGACCAGGTGCAGCGGCTGGCCGAGCAGCAGCGCGCCTATGACGCGCGCGGCGAGGGCGAGGCGGCGCAGAACGCCGACCGCGTCACCATCGATTATGTCGGCAAGACCGACGGCGAGGCCTTCCAGGGCGGCACCGCGCAGGACGCGCAGCTCGTGCTCGGCTCGGGCCAGTTCATCCCCGGCTTCGAGGAGCAGCTCGTCGGGATGAAGGCAGGCGAGTCGCGCACCATCACCGTCACCTTCCCGGAGCAGTATCCGTCGGCCGACCTTGCCGGCAAGGAGGCGACCTTCGACGTCACGGTGAAGGAGGTCGCAGCCCCGAGCTCGACCGAGATCGACGACGCCTTCGCCCAGAGCCTCGGCATCCAGTCGCTCGACCGGCTCAAGGAGGTCATCCGCGGCCAGATCGAGAGCCAGTACGGCGCCCAGACCCGGCAGAAGGTGAAGCGCCAGCTCCTCGACCAGCTCGATTCCCGCTACGACTTCGACCTGCCGCCGTCGCTGGTGGAGGCCGAGTTCGACAACATCTGGCGGCAGGTCCAGACCGACCTCCAGGTCTCCAACAAGACCTTCGCCGACGAGGGGACGACCGAGGAGGAAGCCCGCGCAGAGTACCGCAAGATCGCGGAGCGCCGGGTGCGGCTCGGTCTCGTGCTGTCGCGGATCGGCGAGGGCGCCGACGTCAAGGTGACGGAGCGCGAGCTGCAGAGCGCGCTCGAGGCGCGGGTGCGTCAGTTCCCCAGCCAAGCGCAGCAGCTTCTCGACTACTACCGCAACACCCCCGGCGCGATCGCCTCGCTGCAGGCGCCGATCTTCGAGGAGAAGGTCGTCGACCACATTCTCGGCGAGGTGAAGGTCACCGACAAGCCGGTGAGCAAGGACGAGCTGTTCGCGGACGACGAGGACGAGACCGCGTCGTCCGAAACCGCCGCGGCCTGAGCCTGCACGGGGAGCGCGCGCTTCGCGCGGCGCGCTCCCTTTCGGAAGCCGCCGGGCTCCCCTATATAGCGGCTTCGGAGCGAACGCTTGCGGCCGATTCCTGCGGGATCGGCCGGCTCCGGATCCGAATGGCGGCCGCGGCCGCGACCAGTGGGATACAGGAACTGCGCATGAGGGATCCGGTCGCGCTCTATACGAACACCCTGGTGCCGATGGTGGTCGAGCAGACCAATCGCGGCGAGCGGGCGTTCGACATCTATTCGCGCCTCCTCAAGGAAAACATCATCTTCATCACGGGCCCGGTCGAGGACCAGCTCGCCGCGCTTGTCTGCGCGCAGCTGCTCTATCTGGAGGCCGAGAACCCGAAGAAGGAGATCGCGATGTACATCAACTCCCCGGGGGGAGTGGTGACGTCGGGTCTCGCCATCTACGACACGATTCAGTTCATCCGGCCCGAGGTCTCGACGCTGTGCGTGGGACAGGCGGCCTCGATGGGGGCGCTGCTGCTCGCGGCCGGCGCCAAGGGCATGCGCTTCGCGCTGCCGAACGCACGCATCATGGTGCACCAGCCGTCCGGCGGCTTCCGCGGCACGGCAGCCGATATCATGCTGCACGCGCAGGAGATCCTGAACCTGAAGCGGCGGCTCAACGAGATCTATGTCAAGCATACCGGGCGCAGCCTCGCCGCGATCGAGGAGGCCCTGGAGCGGGACAATTTCATGACGGCCGAAGCCGCGCAGGAATTCGGCATCGTCGACAACGTGATCACGACCCGGACGGCGCTGGAGGCCGAGGGCGGCCGCTGACGGCGCCCTTCGGACCCGGTCCGTAAGGAGACTGTGCGTTAAGGATATCTTGATCCCTCGCGCCCTAGCGTGCTTGCATCCAAGTGGACGCAAGGCCTTGTCGGGATCGAATGAACTCCCCGTGTTGCGCGAATGGCGCAGCCAGGCGGCGGTGCCGCGCTAGTTTGGGGACTGCATTCGTCGAGGGACCGGCGGCCCTTTTTTGGCCGCTAACCGAGCAGGAACCGATTGATGACTAAGGTCAGCGGCGGCGAGTCCAAGAACACGCTCTATTGCTCCTTCTGCGGCAAGAGCCAGCACGAGGTCCGCAAGCTCATTGCGGGCCCGACGGTGTTCATCTGCGACGAGTGCGTCGAACTCTGCATGGACATCATTCGCGAGGAATCGAAGTCGAACCTCGTGAAGTCCCGCGACGGCGTTCCCACCCCGGGCGAGATTCGCAAGGTCCTCGATGACTATGTCATCGGCCAGGACAAAGCGAAGAAGGTGCTCGCGGTGGCCGTCCACAACCATTACAAGCGCCTCAACCACGCCCAGAAGAACAACGACGTCGAGCTGGCGAAGTCCAACATCCTGCTGATCGGCCCGACCGGCTGCGGCAAGACGCTGCTCGCCCAGACGCTCGCCCGCATCATCGACGTGCCGTTCACCATGGCGGATGCGACGACGCTGACCGAAGCGGGCTATGTCGGCGAGGATGTCGAGAACATCATCCTGAAGCTGCTGCAGTCGGCCGACTACAATGTCGAGCGCGCCCAGCGCGGCATCGTCTATATAGACGAGGTCGACAAGATCAGCCGCAAGTCCGACAACCCCTCGATCACGCGGGACGTGTCAGGCGAGGGCGTGCAGCAGGCCCTGCTGAAGATCATGGAAGGCACGATCGCCTCCGTGCCGCCGCAGGGCGGCCGCAAGCACCCGCAACAGGAGTTCCTGCAGGTCGACACGACCAATATCCTGTTCATCTGCGGCGGGGCGTTCTCGGGGCTCGAGAAGATCATCTCGCAGCGCGGCCGGCAGACCTCGATCGGCTTCAAGGCCAAGGTGCAGGCGCCGGAGGACCGGCGCACCGGCGAGTTGTTCGCCGAGGTCGAGCCCGAGGACCTGCTGAAGTTCGGCCTCATCCCCGAGTTCGTCGGCCGCCTGCCTGTCTTGGCCACGCTCGGAGACCTCGACGAGGACGCGCTGGTCAAGATCCTGACCGAGCCGAAGAACGCGCTGACGCGCCAGTATCAGCGCCTGTTCGAGATGGAGGACATCGGCCTCGAATTCCACGAGGACGCACTTCGCGCGATCGCCCGCAAGGCCATCGAGCGCAAGACCGGCGCCCGCGGCCTGCGCTCGATCATGGAGTCGATCCTGCTCGACACCATGTACGAGTTGCCGAGCCTCAACGGCGTCCGTGAGGTCGTGATCTCGCAGGAGGTGGTCGATGGCAAGGCGCGGCCCCTCTACATCTACGCCGACCGCGCCGACGCGGGCACGGCCTGAGCTGCGATCGGGCCGGCCGGGCGCGCTTGAAACGGGCGCCCGGTCCCCACACCTAAGCGGGGTGTCGAGCGTTCTCGACGGCGCCCTGCGGGCCTCGCCAAAGGCCGTACCGGTGCCGTTCGGCGGTCCGGTTCAAACTTTCCCCGGACATCGGAATTCCCTCCGTAGCGCGGCCGTTGCCACGGCCGCGTCCGCCCCGACGCGTCGGCGAACTTCGGCTTTCGCACCGCGGCCGCAAGGTGCGGGACGGAAGGCCTGACGAAAGGACCGAGTGACGATGACTGAAATCAATTCCATCGGCGGTGCGGGCGGCGAAGTGTTCCCGGTGCTGCCGCTCCGTGACATCGTCGTCTTCCCTCACATGATCGTGCCGCTCTTCGTCGGCCGCGAGAAGTCGATCAAGGCGCTCGAGGAGGTGATGAGCGCCGACAAGCAGATCCTGCTTGTGACGCAGAAGAACGCCTCTGACGACGATCCGGCGCCGGAGGCGATCTATTCCGTCGGCACGCTCGCCACCGTGCTGCAGCTGCTGAAGCTGCCGGACGGCACCGTGAAGGTGCTGGTCGAGGGCGGCTCGCGCGCCGAGATCCTGCGTTATGTCGGGCGGGAGGACTATTTCCAGGCCGCCGCCCAGGTGCTGCCTGAGGAGGCGGGCGATGCGGTGGAAGCCGCCGCCCTGGCGCGCTCGGTGATCGCCGAGTTCGACAGCTATGTGAAGCTGAACAAGAAGGTCTCGCCGGAGGTGCTCGGCACCGTGGCGCAGATCGAGGACTACTCCAAGCTCGCCGACACGGTCGCCAGCCATCTGGCGATCAAGATCGCCGAGAAGCAGGAGATCCTCGCGCTCACGAGCGTGGTCGGGCGGCTCGAGAAGGTGCTCGGCATGATGGAGAGCGAGATCTCCGTCCTGCAGGTGGAAAAGCGCATCCGCAGCCGCGTGAAGCGGCAGATGGAGAAGACGCAGCGCGAGTACTACCTCAACGAACAGATGAAGGCGATCCAGAAGGAGCTGGGCGACGGCGAGGAAGGCAAGGACGAGCTCGCCGAACTCGAGGAGCGGATCCACAAGACCAAGTTCTCCAAGGAGGCCAGGGAAAAGGCGCTGGGCGAACTGAAGAAGCTGCGCCAGATGAGCCCGATGTCGGCCGAGGCGACGGTTGTCCGGAACTATCTGGACTGGCTGCTGTCGATCCCGTGGAGCCGGCGCTCGAAGGTCAAGAACGACCTGACTTATGCGCAGGAGGTGCTCGATTCCGATCACTTCGGCCTTGAGAAGGTCAAGGAGCGCATCGTCGAGTACCTGGCCGTCCAGAGCCGCGCCAACCGGCTGAAGGGTCCGATCCTCTGCCTCGTCGGCCCCCCCGGCGTCGGCAAGACCTCGCTCGGCAAGTCGATCGCCAAGGCCACGGGGCGCGAGTTCGTGCGCATGAGCCTCGGCGGCGTGCGTGACGAGGCGGAAATCCGCGGCCATCGGCGGACCTATATCGGCTCGATGCCCGGCAAGGTCATTCAGTCGATGCGGAAGGCCAAGAGGTCCAACCCGCTCTTCCTGCTCGACGAGATCGACAAGATGGGCATGGACTTCCGCGGCGATCCGTCCTCGGCGCTCCTCGAAGTGCTCGATCCCGAGCAGAACGCCTCGTTCATGGACCACTATCTCGAGGTCGAATACGACCTGTCGAACGTGATGTTCGTGACCACGGCGAACTCGCTCAACATCCCGGCGCCGCTGATGGACCGGATGGAGATCATCCGCATCGCCGGCTACACCGAGGACGAGAAGGTGGAGATCGCCAAGCGGCACCTGATCCCGAAGACGTCTTCGGATCACGGCCTGCAGGCGGGCGAGTTCACCGTCGAGGACGACGCGTTGCGCGAGGTGATCCGGCGCTACACCAGGGAGGCGGGCGTCCGCAACCTCGAGCGCGAGCTGGCGAATCTCGCCCGCAAGGCGGTCAAGGAGCTGTTGATGGCGAAGGACAAGACGTCCGTCACCGTCACGGCGGCGAACCTTGCCGACTATCTCGGCGTGCCGCGCTTCCGCTACGGCGAGGCGGAGCTGGAGGACCTGGTGGGCGTCGTCACGGGCCTGGCCTGGACCGAGGTCGGCGGCGAGTTGCTGACGATCGAAGGCGTCATGATGCCCGGCAAGGGCCGCATGACGGTGACGGGCAACCTGCGCGACGTCATGAAGGAGTCGATCTCGGCCGCGGCGTCCTATGTCCGCAGCCGTGCAATCGATTTCGGCGTCGAGCCGCCACTGTTCGACAAGCGGGACATCCACGTCCACGTGCCGGAAGGGGCAACCCCGAAGGACGGCCCTTCGGCGGGTGTGGCCATGGCGACCGCGATCGTGTCGATCATGACGGGCATCGCGGTCCGGGCGGACGTGGCCATGACCGGCGAGATCACGCTGCGCGGCCGGGTGCTGCCGATCGGCGGGCTTAAGGAGAAGCTGCTGGCGGCGCTGCGCGGCGGCATCAAGCGGGTGCTGATCCCGGAGGAGAACGTCAAGGATCTCGCTGAGATACCCGACAACGTGAAGACGGGGATGGAGATCATCCCGGTCAGCCGTATGGACGAGGTCATCAGCCACGCCCTCGTTCGGCGGCCCGAGCCGATCACCTGGGACGAGAGTCTCATGGATCGCTCGGCGACGCCGGTCGAGGACGACGCCACGGCCGTGACCGCGCACTGACGCAGTCGGGGCACGAATAGGCCGAAGCGGCTCCGGTGCGTTGCACCGGAGCCGCTTTCGTTTCCGGACCACCCGGTTTGGCGCCGAAATCCGCCATTTCCTCTTGCAATCGCCCCTGATTCTGATGAGTGTCGACACTTCCCGCGTGCGGCTGGACGCGGGCTTGGACGCAACAAAGGGGTCGAGGGATGAACAAGAACGAGCTGATCGCCCAGGTAGCCGAGCAGGCTGGACTGACCAAGGCGGATGCCGGTAAGGCCGTCGACGCGACCTTCGATGCGATCACCGAGTGCTTGAAGTCCGGCGACGAGGTTCGAATCGTCGGGTTCGGCAATTTCGTCGTCACGGAACGCGCCGCTTCGGAGGGTCGCAATCCCCAGACCGGCGCCTCGATCAGCATTCCCGCCTCCAAGCAGCCGAAGTTCCGGGCCGGCAAGGGTCTCAAGGATGCCGTCAACGGCGGTGCGAGCGCCGACGAGGACTAGGGACCCAGACCGGCCGCTGGGCCCGTCCGACGGGGAAAGATTCCTGTCCTTGGCCGGAGCCCGCGCGGCTCCCCGGACCGGATCGCCGCGGGACGCGGCCGGCCGATTCTCGTCCAAAGTGCGGGAACCGGAGGGCAGACCGGGGCGTCGGGCGCCAGCGCCTGGGGCCGCCCGGGTTGGGTATCCGGATTGTTGTTCTCGATTCTCGCGCTTGATGGATTCGCGTGCGGGTGCGCACGTTGCGGCGCGGCGGGCGGTTAGCTCAGTTGGTAGAGCATCTCGTTTACACCGAGAGGGTCGGCAGTTCGAGCCTGTCACCGCCCACCATCCCATCGGCCTCCCGCGCGTCTCTCCCAAAGGCTCCAGCGACGAGGCCGCGCCCGTGCATTCTCGCACTTGAGAAGACGTAGCGGCGGTCGCCGCGCCACGGCACGCGTGACCGCCGACGGCGGTGCCTGCTCGGTTCGACTCACGCCGCAGCCGATACTCTCCGACCCGCTTGACGTTGCACTCCCGCGCGTAGATGGCGGCGCCGCCCGCAGAGGCGGGTGTGTCGGCATTCCAGGATGCTGGCTGGATCTGTTCGCAATCCGGATGAACGGCGCGTGACGTGCATTTCGGCGGGGTTGGGCCGTTCGACGCGCTTGACTTGGGTCTCACGGGGCCGTAAGTCAGCGGCACTTCCGGCGCGCCCTCGCGGCGCGGCGGCCGGGCTGGTCCCGGGGGTGTAGCTCAGTTGGTTAGAGCGCCGGCCTGTCACGCCGGAGGTCGCGGGTTCGAGCCCCGTCACTCCCGCCACCCTGTCAAGCACTTCGCGAAGTGCTTTTCCGAGTCATCAATGCGCCTGCTCGGATATGATGCCTCGTTCCGAGCTTCGTCAAATCCGAACCTCTTTCGGCGTTCGTGGTCCCTCCGCCCGCTACCGGGCGGGAGCGCTGCGGTCAGCCCGCGGTGAGGCCGTCTGCAGTCACCATGACGAGAGCGGGCGCCCGCTGGTCGGCCTGAAGCCGGGCCGCGAGGGTGCCGCCACCCAGAAGCGTTGCCCCGATCAGGGCGGCAGCGATCGCGGTCGCGCCGCGGCGGCGCCTTGCGGGAGCGGGCGCGTGGTCGCGCCCGGGTCCGCCGGGGGTGCGGTCGGCGGCGAAGCGGACTGCGATCCGGGCGCGTCGGCAATCCTCCTCGGCCGCTGTCAGCCACGCGTCGGGATCGATGGGTGCGTTGCGGTGTTCGCGCATGATGGCCTTCGCGCTGCCCCAGCCCGCGATGCGAAGGTTAACGGTCCGGCAACCACAAAGGTTCAGCCCCGGCGCGATCCGGACGAGATGCCCTCCCGTCGCGGGCCCGAATCTCCCGACGGCGGCGCGGCAACCACCCCCGCTGCGCTGATGTCAGAGAAGGGAATGGGCCGACGACGCTACCGCGTGGCGTCTGCCCACGGCGCGCATGGGTCTGGCGCAGCAATCAACTGGGGCAGCGGTCCCTGCCGCGGCATTTTCCGGAAGGGTCGAGGGCCGGCTTCAGCGCCAGCTGTCGGCCTCTTCGAGGCAGGATTGGAGTTGGGCCCGAGTATCCTCGAGCAGGCGCCCGATTCCCATCAGCCGCGCGAGGTCGCGCGCGGGGTCCTCGCTCCAGCCCAGGTCAGGGTTCTGCCGGATCAGCCAGCGGATTTCCGCGCGGGAGATATCGCGCGGGCTACGGTCGAGCCCGCGTCGGAACGGCGTGACGTCGACGCGGCGCCCCGCGGGCCAGACGAACGCGACATCGCCTTCGAGATGCACCTCGTTGTTCCCCAGGCACGCGAGCACCCGCTCGCGAATCCGCCCGCCGGCCCGCTGCCAGCCGTGCGCGCGCGCGACGGCCTGGATCAGGCGCAGGTCGCGGATCGGTGCCTCCCGGTCCACGATCTCGGCGATGACCGCGCGCAGCGTGGGGATGTAGTCGAAATCGAAGAACCTGTCGGGTTCGGGCGCGGTCGTGGTCCGAGCGCCCGTGGCGCCAACTTCGCGGGCGAACTGTCGCGGCGCTTCTTCGAGGCCCGGCCCGCGGGCGGAGGTCTCGTCGACTGGCCAGGGTTGGTCCGGCGGCGTGGTGGCGGACTCCGGTCCAAGGTCGGTTGGCGCGCGTTCGGACGCGGGCGCCGGAGTCGTGTCGTCGGTGAGGGGCGACTCGCTTTCGGCGGTCTGCCCGTCTGCATCGCTCGCCGTCGTCCCGGAGAAGCGATTCCCGTCCTGGGGAGACGTGGTGTCGAGCGGCCCGCCGGGGCCGGTGGGATGCTCCTCAGGCGAGGCGAGGTCGTACGAGACCGGCTCGCCTTCGGATTGCATCAAATCCCGCGCTACAGGACCGCCGGTGTCCGATGCGAGCACCGCGACGCCGTCGTGCGATGCGTCGGCCTCGCACTCGGCCTCTGCCGCGACCGATTCGCGCGCCTCCTCGCCCACAGTCTCCTCCGGCATGTCCTCCCCGTCCGCTGCGCGTCTTGCAGCTTCCGCGGCCTCGGCCGCGGCCAGCGCAGCCGCCTCGGCGGCGTCCTTCTGCCGCGAGGCGTCCAGCAGCGCCGCCAGCGCCGCGTGGATGCGACCGGCAGCCTCGGCGGGGTTCTTGAACCAGTCGGTCGACCACACCCGGAGAATCTCCCAGCCGAGGCCGCGGAGCACCGATTCGCGGATGCGGTCGCGGTCGCGGGCGGAAGCGGAGGCGTGGTAGGTCGCGCCGTCGCACTCGATGCCGGCGAGATAGGCGCCGGCCTTGTCGGGGTGAACGATGCCGAGGTCGATCCGGAACCCGGAAACGCCCACCTGGGTCCGCGCCTCCCAGCCGCGGGCGCGCAACGCGGCCGCCACCGCCTCCTCGAACGGGCTCTCGGCCGGACCGAGCGAGCCCTCGTCCATCGCGGGCAGGGCGACGGGGCCGCGTTCGGCATAGTCGAGGAACGCCTTGAGATGCGCGACGCCCAGCGCCTTGGTGCGGCCGAGGTCGATCTGGTCGGCCGTGATCGAGGCGAAAACGTGGAGTTCCTGGCGCGCGCGCGTCACGGCGACGTTGAGGCGCTTCTCGCCGCCGTCCCCGTTCACCGCGCCGAAGCTCATGGGCAGCTTGCCGGCGGCGTCCGGGCCGAAGGTGATGGAGAACGCCATCACGTCGCGCTCGTCGCCCTGGATGTTCTCGAGATTCTTGACGATGACCGGCTCCTCGCGGTCCTCGGCGAAGAACCATTCGAGTTCCGGCGCGTCGCGGCGGGCAGCGTCGAGCAGGTCGAGAATCCGTTCCTGCTGCGGCGCGTTGAAGGTGATGACGCCGAGGGTCGGCCGCTCCTGCTCCGGCAGCTTCAACCAGTCCTTCAACCGCGCCACCGCGAAGCCCACAATTGCCCGCGCCTCGTCGTCATTGGTGCGGCCGGAGCCGCGGGCGTAAATCCCCGCGACCTTGTGGAAGCGCACGGCTTCCGAGCGCGTCCGGTTCGCGGGGAACGTGATCAGCCGGCCGCCATAGTAGTGGCGGTTGGAGAAGGCGATCAGCGCCTCGTCGCGGCTGCGATAATGCCAGTTGAGCTGGTGGGTCGGCAGGCCGGCGGCGGCGGACTCGTCGAGAATGCTCGGCAGGTCCTTCTCGTAGGTCGCGAGTTCCTCGCCTTCCTCGTCATTGCTCCGGCCGAAGAAGTTGGTCGGCGGCAGCTGTTTGGGGTCGCCGACGATGATCGACTGCCTGCCGCGCGCGATGGCGCCGATCGCGTCCCAGGTCGTGATCTGCGAAGCCTCGTCGAAGATCACGATGTCGAACGCGGCATGGTCCGCGGGCAGGTACTGGGCCACCGAGAGCGGCGACATCAGCACGCAGGGCGCCAGCTTCGTGAAGCTCTGCGGCATCTGCGTAAGGAGATCGCGGATGGAGACGCTCGGCCGCTGCAGGCCGAGCTGGTGGCGCAGGATCCCGAGTTCCGATTTCTTGGGCACCCCGTCCCGCGCCGGCAGACCGTGGGCAACGCGGCGGCGTACCTCGGCCGTGGCGAGAGCCTGCGCCGCCTCGTCGAGCTTGCGGAAGCGCTCGATGCGGCTCGCCTGCTCCCAGTGCGCGAAGCCGCGCAGCTCCGGGCTGGCGTCGATGGCGAGCGGCAGCCACCAGGAGAAATAGGCGGAGCGGAAGGCCGCGGGGGCATCGGGAACCGTCCCCGACGCGATCGCCTCGAGCAGGGGGCCGAGCCCGCGGGCGCGGGCCTCCTCGCGCACGGCGACCCACTTGCACCAATCCGGCAGGCGCGCCTTTTCCGCGGCGAGCTCCGTCAGCATCCGCCCGAGCGAGGCGAGTCCGGGATAGGCGGGCTCTGCGCCGGCGAGCCGGGCGAAGGCGTCGAGTGCAGGCCTAAATCCGGCTTCGGCCGCCGCGACGGCGCGGGCGGCGGCCGCCAGCCGGCCTTTGTCGCCGCCTTGCGGCAGCAGGGTGGCCAGCGCGGCGACGAGGCTGTCCGCATCCTCCGCCTCGGCGTGGAGCTCGCTCACGATCTCCGCGATCCTCGCGGCATCTGCTAGGTAGCGCCGGACGGCCGCGAGGTCGGTCGCGGGACCGGCGAAGGCCGGCAGAATCGCGAACGGGCTCTCGGCGATGGCGGCGAGCGCCTCCTTCACGCCGCGCAGGCGGGAGATGTCCGTCGCCGGGTCCGCCTTGCCCGAGGCCGCATAGGTCTGGAGGCGCTTGGCGACGGTGCTCTTGGCCATGGCGGAGAGCGGCCAGATCTTCGCCGCGGCGTCACGCCAGGCCTGATCGAGCGCGGCGAGCGGCATGCGCTCGATCTCGGCATCGGCATAGGTCGCAGCGAGGCCGGTGCGGCTTTCCTCGTAGGAGGCGAGGGCGCGCTCGAGGCGCGGCAGTTCGTCGGCGAGCGCGGCGACCTCCGGCCTCAAAGCGAGGCGGTAGTCGCCCGGACCGACATCCTCGACGACACGCGCGAGCCGGGCGAGCAGGTCGCGCCGATCCGCGCCGAGATCGGGTTCGGAAGCGAGGCCCAGCATGGCCGACAGCGCCCCTGCGGCATCGGCGAGGGTCGCCGCTGCGCCGGACAGCGCGCTTGCCGCCGCCAGCAGTTCGCCCTGCCAGGCGAATGACCAGTCGGTGTGGGCCACGAGTTCGAGGCCGCGGCAGTCCTCGACCGCGGCGAAGGTGCGGGCCGCCCGCTCGGCGAGCTCCTCGAGCGCCGCGAAGCTCGCGGCGTCATGCGCGTCGATGCCGGCATAGGCGATCTCGAACGGCGCCTCCTCGTCCACCAACTGGCCGATGGCCTGGAACACGCTGAAACCGTGGCTGCCGGGCCGGTGCAGCGCATCGACATAGGCGTTGAGCCTGTCGCGCTCGATGCGGAGGTCGTCCGTGACCTTGATCCACTGCGCTTCCGACCCCGCGGCGGCCCGGTCCCAGGCGGCACCGAGTTGCTGGATCACCAGCTTGCGGTCGGCCTTGTTGGAGTGGAGCTCCAGCACGGCGTCGCCGAGCCCGTGCGCCTTGAGCCGGCGATAGACGACGTCGAGCGCCGCCGACTTCTCGGCGACGAACAGCACGCTGCGCCCCAGCGCCAGGCAATGGGCGATCATGTTGGCGATGGTCTGGCTCTTGCCGGTGCCGGGCGGGCCGATGATGACGAAGTCGTGCCCGTCCGCCGCGGCCACCACCGCCGCGAGCTGCGAGCTGTCGGCGGGGAGGGGCGTCAGCAGGTCCGCCGGGGCGAGGCGGCGGTCGATGTCGGCCGGGGCGGGGATCGGCCGCTCGCCGGTCGTGAACGCCGTCTCCGGGTTGTCGATGAGGTGGCGGACCAGCCGGTTGTTGCGCAGCGAATCGGTGCGGTCGACGAGGTCCTTCCACATCAGGTACTTGGCGAAGGAGAAGGTCGAGAGCGCCGTGTCGGTGGCGACCTCGAATCCCGGCACGTCGCGCACCGCCGCGCGCATGGTCTCGAACACGGCGGGCAGGTCGATGCCGGAGGCATCGCGCGGCAGTTCGGCCGCGAGCGCGGGAATTCTGAGGCCGAAATCGCGCTCCAGGAACTGCAGCAGCGTGGCGTTGAAGCGCACCTCGTCCTCGTGGTGGACCAGGGTGAAGGCGGACTGCGCCGAGCGGCGCTCGAGCTTCACCGGCACCAGCAGCAGCGGCGCGCGGTAGACGCGCGCATCGGTCGGGGTCTTCTTCCAGCGCAGGAAGCCGGCGGCGAGGTAGAGCGTGTTGGCGCCGCCTTCGGCGAGGTCGCTCTTGGCTTTGCGATAAAGCGTCGTCAGCCGGTTCGTCATCTCCCGGCCGGGGAGGGGAACGGCGACCTGCCCGCGCGCGAACGCCTCGGAAGCAAAGCGAGCGTTGATGTCCTCGCCGGTCTGCTGCCGGTGCAGCTCGGGATCGCGGTTGCCGACCGGGTTCTCGTCGGCGAGGGAGACGATGCGCAGCCGCGCCCCGTCCGCGAGCCGATCCTCGAGCGCGGGCAGGTCGGGGCAGAGGATCGGGATGGTCTGCGCGCTGTCGGCGAAGTTGAGCAGGCGGTTGCGCAAGGACAGGTCGAGCAGCTTGCGCTGCCAGCGCTCGATCCGGCCCTTAGCGGTGGTCGGCCGCTCGTCCACGACTTCGCCGGGGAGGCGGCCGAAGTCGGGTGGGGGCGGCAGCGCCGCCGGCGCGGTCTCCGCCGGCGGCTGGTCCGTGGTCGCGGGCGCGGCGTGGCTGGCGAGCGGGCGGATGCCGGCGCTGCGGGCGCGCGTGATGTCGACCGCCCGGTCGAACTCGTTCTCGCGCTCTTCGCGCAACTGGTCCTGCGCGGCCTTCACCGCCTGGTCGAAGCCGGCCGGCGGACGACTGGTCGCGAGCGTCGTCTCGAAAGGCACGAACTCGCGCGCGGCGATCGCCTTCCTGAGCTCCGTGACGTCCGGCTCGACGACGCGCGCCAGCGTCTTGTTCACCAGCCAGACGCCGGCGAAGGCGTGGCCGCGCGTGAACACGACGACGGGGCTGAGCCCGGCCGCCTCGAGCGCAGCGGCCAGCAGCAACGAGGTGTCGAGGCAGGTCGCCAGGCCCTCTGCCGCGATCTGCCCGGGGCCGCGCACCTTCTGCCCCGCGATCTCGAACGAGCGCGGCGGCGTGGCATAGGTGAGACCCATGCCGGTGACCGCCGACCAGATCGCGGCGGCGAGCATATAGGCCCGCGCCGGGTCGCTCGCCTGGTAGCCCTCCATCGCGGGCCGGTGGCCGGAGGCTTCGAGCAGGCGCGAGGCCTCCTTGAGGACGCCGGCGACGACGGGATCGTTCGGCGCCACGAAGGCGGCGAGGATCTGCGCCATGTCGCCGAGCCCGCCCCATTCGTCGCGGGCGAGCAGCTCCACGTCCACCGTCTCGCGGGCGAGCACGCCGTCCGCGCCGGCGAGCTCGAACACGAGCTGCCCGTGCTCGGCCTCGTTGAGGCCGGCAAGGAACGCAGGGTCGAGCTTCACCTCGCGATCGGGTATCGAGACGTCCCCGCCCGGGGCGACGCGATCGATCACCCACGACTTCTCGCGTGCGACCGGCGGTTCGGAGCGCATCGTCAGCGTCAGCCCCGCGAGCGGCGTATCGGCCCCGTTCTCGATCGCGATCGAGCGGATCACAGGCACGGCATTCTGTACCGAGGCGAAATTCACCCGCCGCGCGGTCTCGACGACGAGCCGCGGCGCGGCGGCGGAGAGATCCTGGGTCATGGCTCGATCTCTAGTTGTGGTCCCGGACGCAGATTGACCAAGTCCGGGCGTCAACGGAAGCGCGGTGTGGGCGCGATCGGCGGCGGCCGACCCCCGGCCCGGAGCCCGGGAGCGATTCGAGGCCGCTGGTCAGTCGCCGGTCCGCCTGTCATCCTGCGCGTGCTCCCATGCGGAGGAACCCCGATGCGCCTCGCTCGCCTCGTGCTCGTCGCCTGCGCCCTCGCCACGGCCGGCTGCGCCATGATGCCGCCGGCACCGCAGCAGCAGGCAAGTACCGGATCGGACCGGGATCGGCCCGACCGCGCCGACCGGCCGGATCGCGCGGACCGGCTCTGAGGCCGGCCGGCGCGCGCCGCCCCGCCGTCTCGCTTCCGGCCCCGTCCGGCCGCCCCGGAATCTGCTGGAAACAGCTCTCGTTCCGTGGCCCATTGCCCTCGCTCGCCGATCGGACGGGCAGCGGCAAGGGGGCATTCGCTCATGACGCCTGCGATCGAGACGCGCGGTCTTGCGAAGCGGTTCGGCCGCGTGACGGCGCTGAAGGGGCTCGACCTCGAGGTCCATTCCGGGGAGGTGTTCGGCTTTCTCGGGCCCAACGGGGCGGGGAAGACGACCACGATCAGGCTGCTGCTCGACCAGCTGCGGCCGACCTCGGGCAACGCCCGCGTGCTCGGCCTCGACAGCCGCGCGGATTCGGCGACGATCCGCCGCCGCACCGGATATCTACCGGCAGAGCTGACGCTCGACCCCCGGCTCACCGCGGCCGAATATCTCGACTATCTGGGCCATCTCCAGGGCGGCGTCGACGCCGTCTGGCGCGCCGAGCTCGTCGAGCGCATCGGCCTCGACACGACGCGCCGCACGAAGACGCTCTCGACGGGCAACAAGAAGAAGGTCGGCATCGTGCAGGCCTTCATGCACAGGCCGGACCTGCTCATCCTCGACGAGCCGACCAGCGGCCTGGACCCGTTGGTGCAGCACGCGTTTCTCGCCCTCGTTCGCGAGGCGCGGGCGCGGGGCGCGGCGGTGTTCCTGTCCTCCCACGTCCTCACCGAGGTCGAGGATCTCGCCGACCGCGTCGGCATCATCCGCGCCGGCGAGCTGATCGCCGTCGATACCGTCGCCGGCCTGCTGCGGCAGGCGACGCGCCGCGTCGTGCTCCGCTTCGCCGCGCCCGTGCCCGCCGACGCCTTCGCGGGATTGCCGGGCGTTGCCGATCTGGAGGTGGAGGGGGCAACGGTCACCGGCCGCATCGTCGGCTCGCCGGACGCGCTGGTGAAGGCCGCCGCGCGGTTCGAACTGGTCGACCTCGCCCCGCGCGACCGCGAGCTCGAGGACGTGTTCCTCGGCTACTACCGGGAGGCTTCGTGAGCCATGCTGACATCGGTTTTCGCCAAGAGCCTGCGCGACCAGCGCTGGGCCGTGCTCGGCTGGTCGATCGCCATCCTCGCGCTCGTAAGCGTCATGGTGGCGCTGTGGCCCGCCATTCACGACGCTTCTGCGGACCTCTCCCGGCTGCTGGCCTCCATGCCTCCCGCCATGAAAGCGGTGCTCGGCAATGCCGACTTCACCACCGCGCGCGGCTTCCTGTCCGCGCAGCTGTTCGGCGTCATGCTGCCGGTGCTCATCGCGATTCTCGGCATCAGCCGCGGCGCGGGGCTTCTCGCCGGTGAGGAGGAGCGGGGCGAGCTGACGCTCGTCCTCGCCCGCCCCGTGCAGCGCCGGCGCCTCTTCGTCGAGAAGGCGGGCGCGGCGCTGCTGACGGTGGTGGTCGTCGCCGCGGTGGTGTTCGTGATCCTTTTCGCGGCAACCCGGATCGCCGGCATGGACGTGGCCGCGGCCGAGCTCGGTGGCGGCGCCGTCGGCCTTGCGCTCCTGGGGTGCCTTCTCGCCTCGCTCGCGCTCGGCATCGGGGGCGTGACCGGCAGCCGCACCGCCGCGCTGGTCGGAACGGTGGTCGCGGCCGTGGTGTTCTATCTCGCCGCCATTTTCGGGCGGATGGTCGGCAGCCTCGATTGGCTGGCCGGGATCTCCCCTTGGGAATGGTCGTTCGGCAGCAATCCGCTGACCGACGGCCCGAGCCTCGGCAGCGCGCTGGCGGTGGTCACGCTCGGCGTCGTCGTGCTCGGCATCGGCCTGTGGCGTTTCGACCGCCGCGACATCGGCTGAGGACGGGTTCGGCCGGGGGGCGTGCTTGCCTCCCGCCCCGAATTGCGCCACACCCGGCGCCACGGTCGAAGGAAGAAGACGAGGAGGACAGCGAATGGACGACAACCGGAGGGACATGGTCCCGCGCGAGCGCATCCACGAGCGGCCGTCATTTGCGATCGGTGCGGTGCTTTTCCTGTTCGCCGTCGCGATCCTGTGGATGTACATCGCCCACCTCACCGCAGGCGAAGCCACCAACTGAGCCGGCACCGGACCATCGGGCCGGCGCGCGTCCGGCCCGTCCGGGTTGTTGCGGAAACGTCACGGGACGCCATGTTCGCGCGTCGCGTCGTTCCGGGGCGCTGACGGCGCCGTGACCGCCGGCCATAATGGGCCTGCTCGCCCCGAACGGGCGGCGGTGATCCATTCCCCTGGGGGCCTTCGTGCTGCGCCTCGCTGTCGTCGCCTGCGTTTCGGCCGCCGCGCTCACCGGCACGGCGCTCGCTGCCGATCTCCCCGCGCCCGTCCCCGCCGCTCCGGCCCCTGCCGCCGTGGTGGTGACGGCGCCGCCGGCCCTGTTCGACTGGTCCGGCCTCTATATCGGCGCCAATCTCGGCTTCGGCAGCGGCGATTTCGACGGCCTGCTGGTGCCGACCGGGACGTTGCCCACCGACACGCCCGTGGCGGTGGCCGACGCTTGGAGCGGCGTGCTCGGCGGTGTCCAGGTCGGCTACAACGCCCAGATGGGCGGGATAGTGTTCGGCGCCGAGGCCGATTTTGCCTTCACCGACATCGACTACGACATCATGGGCACCGGACGGGCTCCCGGACCCGGTCCGCTGGACAACGCGCGCGCGGTCGACCCCGCTACGATTCCGGCGGGCTATTTCGCCCATGCCGAGATCGATTGGCTGGCGACGGTGCGCGCCCGGCTCGGTTACGCTTTCGACCGCGTGCTGCCCTATGTGACCGGCGGCGTCGCGTTCGCCGACGTCGACATCACTGCCGGCGACGACGACGCTTCCGCCACGGACTCGAATCTCCATGTCGGCTGGACCGTCGGCGTCGGCCTCGAATACGCCGCCACCCACGCGCTTTCGGTGAAGGCGGAGTATCTCTTCGTCGATCTCGGCGAGGAGACCTATTTCGACGCCGGCAACGCCTTCGCGTTCGAGACGGAACTACATATCGGCCGCATCGGCATCAACTACCGCTTTTAGCCCGGGGGCGCTCGGCCGTCGCGCTCCGTCCGGTTCGCCGGGCGGGGCGCGACGTGTTCGAGCCATCCTTTCCGGCGGGAGTGCTTGCCTGCCCCGCGGCGCCTGAGTACAGCATCGGCCCGATGGGGCGGATGGGGATCGGCCGGGGCACGCCGCAGCCCGCGACGGCTCGCCTTCGCCCTGCGCCCGCCGCCGTCGCGGAATGTGCCCCGTGGGGAACCGAGGTCCGATGGTCGATTACGCTGCCGCGCGCGAGCGCATGGTCGACAGCCAGCTTCGGCCGGCCGACGTCACCAGCTATCCGCTCCTCGCCGCGATGCTGGAGGAGCCGCGCGAGGCCTATCTGCCGAGCGAGCTCCGGCCGCTCGCCTATGCCGACATCGATCTCGCCGTTCCCGGCAGCTTGCCGGGGCGGCGGGCGCTGCTCGCGGCGGTGACGTTTGCGCGCATGGTGCAGGCCGCCGAGATCGGCCGTAACGACGTGGTGCTCGATGTCGGTAGCCTCACCGGCTATTCGACCGCCGTGCTGTCGCGGCTCGCCGGCACCGTCGTGGCGCTCGAGGAGGACCCGGCCTTCGTCGCCGATGCGAGCGGGCGTCTTGCCGAGCTCGGCCACGACAATATCGCTGTCGTGCAGGGCCCGCTCGTAGCCGGCTGCCCCGACGAGGCGCCGTTCGACGTCGTCATCGTCAACGGCGCGGTCGAACTCGAGCCTTCCGCACTGCTGCGCCAGCTCAAGGACGGCGGCCGCCTTGCGGTCGTCGAGGGGGTGGGGAAGGCGGGCCGGGCGGTGCTCTATCGCCGCGTCGGCGACGACTTCGGCCGCACCAGCATCACTAATGCCGCCGCTCCGCTGCTCCCGGGATTCGAGAAACCCAAGGTATTTCAATTCTAGCGGGCTGACGATTCCACAGGCCGGAACCGGCGCCGGCGCGCGTGCCGGTGGCCGGTCCAAAGAGGCTCGCCGCCGGCGCGCGCGCCCGGCTATAATCGGCCGGGATGCAGTGAATCGGCCGCCTGCCGCAACGCTCTCGGAGTGCCCATGGTGAAGGCGAACACGGCACAGGAACCGTCGATGGAGGAGATCCTCGCCTCCATCCGCCGCATCATTTCCGACGATGCGCCGGGCGGCGTCGCGGCACCGTCCGGGGATGACGCGGCGCCGCAGGGCCAGGTCTCGGAAGAAGACCTCGACCGGCTGTTCGCGGCGGTGCCGGCGACCGAGGGCGAGCAGGGGGGGGCGGGCGTCTTGGAACTGACCGACGATTTCGCCGATCCGATGGGCGGGAACGCCTTGGCAGCCCATGAGGAGCCGGACGTCATCGCCGTCGACGCCGTCTCCCCGCCGCCGGAAGCCGTGCGGGAGCGGCCGGCCGCTCCCGAAAGGCCATCCGTGTCGGAACGGCCCACGGCGCCTGAGCGCCCCTCGATCGATCGCCCGCCCGTCGAGCGCCCCGCGGCCGAGCGCGCCCGGCGTCCCGATCCGGAGCGGCTGATCTCGCCCGAGACCGACAGCGCGGTGAACAGCGCCTTCAACACGCTGGCCCACACCATCCTGTCCCACAACGCCCGGACGCTCGAAGATCTCGTCAAGGAGATGCTGCGGCCGATGTTGAAGGCCTGGCTCGACGAGAACCTGCCGTCCATCGTCGAGCGTCAGGTGCGGCACGAGATCGAGCGCGTCTCGCGCGGACGCTGAGGCCTTCAACGCCTCAGAACTGCGCCACCGCGCCGAATTGGCCGAGGTCGCGCATGACAGGGAAGCGCGGGTGCCCCGCCTGCACGGTGTTCGGCAGCGAGGTGCAGCCATTGGCGTTGCAGACATAGCCGGCCGGGTCGGACGGCGAGGTGCATTTGTAGACGCCGAGGGCGATGAGATCGCAGAAATAGCCGATCGCCTCGAGACCTTCCTTGGTCACGGTGATCCCGCCTGCGTTGTTGTCGCGAGCGAGCGCGGCCGGCTCGGCGGCGACGCCGATAGCGGCGGCAAGGGCAGTGGCAAAAAACAGAGACTTCATTGTCGTGGCTCCCGTATGTCTTGACAGGTGCTCCATGCACCGGGATCTGATTACGGGATGAACCTGACTTCCATGAATTGAAGGCTGCATGAACGTTCGTTTATCTGACGTTCATCTATGGCGACTCACGGAGTGCTCCGCCGCACGCGCGATCCTCCCTTCGCAGCGGCCCGTTCGCAGGCCCGCGCCTCCTCGATCCTCAGTCCCTGTCGCGCCAGTTGACTTGGGCCCGCCCAGCCGCTTTCTAGCCACCTCAAGCCTCACGCCCCGAGATCCGCATCATGCTCGACAAGACCTTCGACGCCGCGGCCGTCGAGCCGCGCATCTATGAGCTCTGGGAGAGCGCCGGCGCCTTTCGCGCGGGGGCGGGGGCGGAGCCGGGGGCGCCGCCGTTCTCGGTCGTCATCCCGCCGCCGAACGTCACCGGCTCGCTCCACATGGGGCACGCGCTGAACAACACGCTGCAGGACGTGCTCGCTCGTTTCGAGCGCATGCGTGGCCGCGACGTGCTGTGGCAGCCCGGGATGGACCACGCGGGTATCGCCACGCAGATGGTGGTGGAGCGCCAGCTCGAGGCCAGCGGCACCACGCGCCGCGCCATCGGACGCGAGGCGTTCCTGCGCCGGGTCTGGGGCTGGAAAGAGCAGTCGGGCGGCACGATCATCCGCCAGCTGAAGCGCCTCGGCGCCTCGGCCGACTGGTCGCGCGAGCGCTTCACCATGGACGAGGGGCTGTCGCGCGCGGTGCGGCGCGTGTTCGTGCGGCTCTATCGCGAGGGGCTGATCTACAAGGACAAGCGGCTCGTCAACTGGGACCCCAAGCTCCTCACCGCGATCTCGGATCTCGAGGTCGTGCCGGTCGAGACCAAAGGCCATCTGTGGCATTTCCGCTATCCGATCGAAGGTGAGGGCGGCCGCTCCATCACCGTCGCGACGACGCGGCCCGAGACCCTGCTCGGCGACACCGCCGTGGCGGTGAACCCTGACGATGCGCGCTATGCCGATCTCGTCGGCCGCCATGTCGTGCTGCCGCTGGTCGGCCGCCGCATCCCGATCGTGGCGGACGACTATGCGGACCCGGAGGCCGGCTCCGGCGCGGTGAAGATCACCCCGGCGCACGACTTCAACGACTTCGAGGTCGGCAGGCGCCACGGCCTGCCGCAGATCAGCGTCATGGACGCCGAGGCGCGCATCGCGCTCGCCGACAACCCGGACTTCCTTCGCGACGTGCCCACGACCCCCACGCTGCGGGAGACCGTCCGCGTGCTCGACGGCCTCGACCGGTTCGAGGCGCGCAAGCTCGTCGTCGAGATGATGGCCGACCAGGGCCTGCTCGAGCGCGTCGAGGACCATGTCCACGCCGTGCCGCACGGCGACCGCGGGGGCGTGCCGATCGAGCCGTTCCTCACGGAGCAGTGGTACGTCGATGCCAAGACGCTCGCCCAGCCCGCGCTCGCGGCGGTGCGCGAGGGCGGCACCGAGTTCGTGCCGAAGAACTGGGAGAAGACCTATTTCGACTGGCTGGAGAACATCCAGCCCTGGTGCATCTCGCGCCAGCTCTGGTGGGGTCACCAGATCCCGGCCTGGTACGGCCCGGACGGCACCGTGTTCGTCGAGGAGTCCGAGGAGGCGGCGATCGCCAAGGCGCTCGCCCACGCCGTCGCGACCGGCGCGATGACCGATGCGGAGGCGCAGGCCGCCATCGCCGAGGGCAGGGCGCACGACCTCGTCACCCGCGACGAGGACGTGCTCGACACCTGGTTCTCCTCGGCGCTATGGCCGTTCTCGACGCTCGGCTGGCCCGACGAGACCCCGGAGCTCGCGCGCTACTACCCGACTTCGGTGCTCGTCACCGGGTTCGACATCATCTTCTTCTGGGTCGCCCGGATGATGATGATGGGCCTCCACTTTCTCGGCGAGGTGCCCTTCCGCACCGTCTACATCCACGCCCTCGTCCGCGACGAGAAGGGGGCGAAGATGTCGAAGTCGAAGGGCAACGTCATCGATCCGCTCGACCTGATGGACGAGTACGGCACCGATGCCCTCCGCTTCACGCTGACGGCGATGGCGGCGCAGGGCCGCGACATCAAGCTCTCCACCGCACGCGTCGCCGGCTACCGCAATTTCGGCACCAAGCTCTGGAACGCCGCGCGCTTCGCCGAGATGAACGCCTGCGTCCGCGTTCCCGGCTTCGACCCCGCCGCCGTCAAGGAGACCGCGAACCGCTGGATCGTGGTCGAGGCCGGGCGCTGCGCGCGGGGCGTGACGGAGGCTATCGAGGCCTACCGCTTCAACGACGCCGCGAACGCGCTCTACGCTTTTGTGTGGAACCTGTTCTGCGACTGGTATCTCGAGCTGTCGAAGCCCGTGCTGTCCGGCCCGGACGGCACCTCAAAGGAGGAGACGCGCGCCACGACGGCCTGGGTGATCGACGAGATCCTGAAGCTGCTGCACCCCGTGATGCCGTTCCTCACCGAGGAGCTTTGGGCGCGCACAGGGGAGATCGGCGCGCCGCGGCAGACCTTGCTGGCGCTCGCCCGCTGGCCCCGGCCCATCGCCGGCGAGTCCGAAGCGGCCGCCGAGATCAACTGGCTGATCGGCCTCATCACCGACATCCGCTCGATCCGCGCCGAAATGAACGTGCCGCCCGCGGCGCAGCTGCCGCTCGTCGTCGTCGGGGCCGATGCGCGCGTCGCGGCCTGGCTCGTCACTCACGATGCTGCCATCCGGCGTCTCGCTCGTGCCAGCGACGTGACGATCGCCGACGCGGCCCCGCCGCAGGCGGTGCAGATCGTGCTCGGCGGCGGCGCGATCGCGTGCCTGCCGCTGGCGGGCGTGGTCGACTTCGCGGCCGAGCGGGCGCGCCTTGCCAAGGAGCGCGCCAAGCTCGACGACGAGGTCGGCCGCATCGACAGCAAGCTCGCCAACGAGGCCTTCGTCGCCCGCGCGCCGGAAGAGGTCGTGGAGGCCGAGCGGGAAAAGCGCCAGGGCTATCTCGACCGCCGCGAGAAGATCGACGAGGCGCTGGCGCGCCTGCAGCTTTCCGCCTGAGTCTTCGCGTCCCTGGCCGCGCCCGGCGTCTTCGCCGCGACGCCGCTGTGCCGAATCCGCAACGCTGACCTCCCCCCGGCGGTTGTGACGATTCCGTCACAGTCCCCCGACGATGCGCCCGCTATACATCTTCCACCGCCTTTCCGCCGCTCTGGCGCCATAAACCCGGGCGATGCCTGAGCCTCGACCGGGGCCGCCGCGGAGCGCTGGAGAGGCCTCGTTCGCAGGTCGGCGGCAGCCGGAAGCGGGCCGGGGTGGAAGAGAGCGTTTTGATGCGCGTCGGCGTCGGTACGAGCGTGCTGTTCCTGTCCGCGATGCTGGGCTCCGGCGGCGCGGCCTGGGCCTTCGAAGGCGTGGCCGTCCTCGCCCAGGCAGATCAGCCCGGGGCCCCCGCGGACCCGGTGCTTGAGGCGTTCCGGTCGGGCGCCCAGGCCTATAATTCCGGCAATCTCGGCGAGGCCGTGCAGCAGCTGGAATTCGCTGCCGAGCGCGGCCATCCCGCGGCGCAGTGGCGGCTCGGCCAGATGTATGCCGAAGGCGAGGGCGTGACCGAAGACGACGCGCGGGCCTTCGAATATTTCGCCGAGGTCATCAAGGAGCACCCGGGCGAGGCGCCGTCCTCGCAGGACGCGCCCTTCGTCGCGGGCGCCTATGTCGAGATCGGGGCCTATCTCATCACCGGAATCACCGCCGGCAACCTGTCGCTGCCTGCCGATCCCGAGCAGGCCCGCGAGATATTCATCTACGCCGCCTCCTATTACGGCGACCCCGACGCCCAGTATCAGCTCGGCCGCATGTATCTGCAGGGCCTCGGCGGCGAGCAGGACGGCTGGCAGGCCGCCCGCTGGCTTTTGCTGGCCGCCCGCAATGGGCATATCGACGCGCAGGCCCTGCTCGGCGACGTGCTGAGCGGCGGCCAGGACGGCGTGAGCCCCGAACCCGTGGAGGGCCTGATGTGGCTCACCATCGCGCTCGCCCGCGACGCCGAGGACGGCATGCCGGAAGCGTGGATTCGCGAGGCGCACGAGCGCGCGTTCTCGGTCGCCACCGCCGAGCAGCGCGACGAGGCGCGGCAGCGGGCGGAGACCTGGCTCGGCCGGCCGATCGGCGAGGCCGGCCTGGGCGTCATCCCGCCGCAGGTTGCCGTGGCGCAGTAGGGCCGCGTCGGAGTTCCTGGGTCCTGCGGGGGCTCGCAGAATTCCGGCTCGCCGCCGCGCAGGCGAGCCCCCTCTGCGAAACTCCTGGGCGAAATGGACGAAAGCAGAATCGCAGAGTGAACAATAGGGAATCGGACCAGTCTGCCGTTCGGGTACACCCCGTTCCGTAGAGGCCCCGCCGGCGGGTGGGGCACCCCCCTCCCTATCCCTCGCCCACAAGGGGGGAGGGACCCCGGCTTGCAGACCCGCGGACCGAGATATGCTGCTGCGGGTGTCTCTCCCTCGGGGAGAATTCGCTCGGGGTTCGGCGTTAGTTCTTAGGAAATCAGAAAACCTTGGTTCACCCGAAACTCTCGACGGACCTCAATTTGAATCTCACCCCCACGGTACTCTCCCCTCCTTGAGGGGGAGAGACCGAGAGGGGGTAGCCTCGGACGAGGCGCTTCGGATCGTGGCCCACCCCTCACCCTGTCCCCTCTCCTACAAGGGGAGAGGGGACGATAGGGGGAGAGCCACCGTTCTTCGTACCGTCGCCGGGTGGGCGGTCTGAGCGCAGGCGGGGACCCAGCTGTAGGCCGCCTCAGGTCAAGTCTCGAGCCCGAGCCGCACGATCACCGGGACGTGGTCGGACGGCTTCTCCCAGCCGCGCACATGCTTCTCAACGGTGGCGCCTTCGAGCCGGTCCGCGGCTTCCGGCGACAGCAGCACGTGGTCGATGCGGATGCCGTGGTCCTTCTGCCAGGCGCCGGCCTGATAGTCCCAGAAGGTGTAGATGCCGCCCGCGTCGGTCGAGGCGCGAAGGGCGTCGGTGAGCCCCAAATGCTCGAGCGCGGCGAAAGCGGCGCGTGATTCCGGCTGGAACAGCGCGTCGTGGCTCCAGACCTGCGGGTTCTTGGCGTCGATCGGATGCGGGATGACGTTGAAGTCGCCGGCGATCAGCAGCGGCTCCTCGAACTTCAGCCGCTCCTCGGCCCAGCGCCGCAGTCGCTCCATGAAGGCGAGCTTGTAGGCGAACTTGTCGGTGCCGATCGGGTTGCCGTTCGGCAGGTAGAGCGAGGCGATCCGCAGCACGCCGCCCTGCACCGACACCACGGCCTCCAGGAAGCGCGACTGCTCGTCGACCTCGTCCTCCCCAAGTGGCAGGCCGCGCGAGACGTCCTCGAGCGGCAGCTTCGACAGCACGGCGACGCCGTTGAAGCCCTTCTGGCCGTGCAGCGCGACATTGTAGCCGAGCGCCTCGACAGGCTCGGAGGGAAAGCCGGCGTCGACGGTCTTGATCTCCTGCAGGCACACGATGTCGGGCGAGGCCTGGCGCAGCCACGTCATGAAAGTGTCGAGCCGCGCCCGGACGCCGTTGATGTTCCAGGTTGCGATGGAAAGAGTCACCGTAGGGCTCCGGACACGGAAAAGGGGATTCGCGGCATTCTAGCAGCTATGGGAACGGATGACGGCGCACCCGCCGGGAGCACGCGCCCTGTGAGCCGTGAACTAGGCTTCGAAGCAGGCGAGAGATTGCTCGTCGTCGTGATGGGCGTGAGCGGCTGCGGGAAATCCACCGTCGCGCGCAAGCTCGCGGACGCGCTTGGGGGCATCCACCTCGAAGGCGACAGTCTTCATTCGCCCGGCAATCTCGCCAAGATGGCGAGGGGTATCGCGCTGACCGACGAGGATCGGTGGCCCTGGCTCGACCGCATCGGGGAGGCGATGGCGTCCTTCGCGGGACCCGTGCTGGTCCTCTCCTGCTCCGCGCTGCGCCGAAGCTACCGCGACAGGCTTCGGTCGCGGTCGAAAGCCACGCTGGTTTTCGTACACCTGGACGGTGCGGGGGACCTCCTCGCGCAACGCCTGGCGGCGCGCCGGGGGCATTTCATGCCGGCCTCGATGCTCGAGAGCCAGCTCGCAACGCTGGAACACCCGGCAGGGGAGCCCGATGTCGTCGTCGTCGGGATTCACAAGCCCATTGAAGCGGTCGTCGCGGAAGCGCTGGCCAGGTTGGCGGATACGCGGCCGCGATGACGCGAGCGGCCCCGCAGTCCGCCGCGATCGGCGCGGCTGCCCTAAAGGCGTGGATGCCCGGCACAAGGCCGGGCATGACGACCCACACTCGCGCGTTCGAGTGAGGTGAGCACCGATCCTCGTTGTCGTCCCCGGCGAGCGCCACTAGGCGCGAGGGAAGGGGACCCAGGGCCACGCACGAGGAAACCCTTCAGGGTGGGCGTGGCAAGGCGCTTCCGTGTAGCCCTGGGTTCCCTTCCTCTCCACGGGCTTCGCCCGCTCCGGCCGGGAACCACACCGAGGGGAGGGGCCGGCGGACAAGCCGGTACTCGGCGTCATGGCCGGGCTTATCCCGGCCATCCACGTCTTCAGCCCCCGCCACCCCGCTACATCGCGAAGCTCGTGCCGCAGCCGCAGGACGCTGTCGCGTTGGGGTTCTTGATCTGGAACGACTGGCCGATCAGGTCGTCCACGAAATCGATCTCGGAGCCCGCGAGGAAGGGAAGCGACACGGCGTCGACAAGCACCGTCGCGCCGGCCTTTTCCAGCACGAGATCGTCGGCTTCGCGCTCCATCGTCAGGTCGTACTGGTAGGAGAAGCCCGAGCAGCCGCCCCCTGTCACGGAGACGCGCAGCGCGGTGCCGGCGGCTTCCCCCGACAGGATGCGGGCGATGCGGCGGGCGGCGCGGTCCGACAGCGCCACGGGGGCAGGGGCGAGAGTGTCGGCGTCTGTCATGGACGTGAAAGCCTCGGGAATTCGGAAGGTCTCGGCGGAGA
>Ga0182738_1001013_pt1 | contig 36779 bp, 34 predicted proteins | sample eDN5th30CBELigMG_FD_128876 | JGI IMG/M metagenome (GOLD analysis project Ga0182738, IMG submission 128876) | Enriched Miracle-Growth compost microbial communities from Emeryville, California, USA - eDNA 5th pass 30_C BE-Lig MG (version 2)... ...
ACCCTGAGCGAGACCGGCCACTGGGAACAGTTCTGGCACACCCGCCCGAACACCATGACCGGCACCCGCCCCTCCGCCCGCAGCAAAACCTGATTCAAAAAATCACAAACCCCGTCCCGCACCTCCAATCTGGCAGCAGATGACCGCCTGAGAGTCGGCCATGACACTGTTCTCGGGAAAGCTGGACAACGTCTTCGGTAGAAATGATGATTTTTGTTCGCCAGCCCTCCCTGAACTCCTATTCTCTGCATAATCTACATTCACACTGTCCCCCGCTCCCTTACTCATGCCGCAGGGCTTCGATGGGGTCGAGGCGGGCCGCGGAGCGGGCGGGATAGACACCAAAGACCAGGCCGGTCAGTACGGAGAAGCCGAACGCCACCGGCAGGCTCCAGATGGCAATCTGCGGCGTCATCCCCAGAAACATCCGCCCCATGTCCGACAGGTTGGCCGTGGAAGAGGCTTCCAGGACATAGTTGGTGACAATATATTTGATGCCTGTAAATGTGAGGGGAGTACACAGCCCCAGCCCCATTCCGATCAATCCGCCGGTTCCGGACAAGACGATTGTTTCCAGCAGGAATTGCTGAGTAATGTCCTGTCGGCGGGCTCCCAGGGCGCGGCGAATGCCGATTTCACGGGTTCGTTCGGTGACTGTGGCCAGCATGATATTCATGATGCCGATGCCCCCCACCAGCAGGCTGATCCCCGCAATTGATCCCAGCACCACGTTGAAAATGTTTCGCAACTGCTCCGCCTGTTTCTTCAATTCCAGCGGAACCACCACGGCAAAATCACGTTTTGCCGCGTGTGTGAGACCGAGCGTTTCCTGCACGACTTCCGCAGTGGCGATCACATCCTCGATGTCATTGACCTTCAACGTGATCTGATCGAAGACGACGGACTCCGCGGACATCGATCCGGAAGTGGTTTTCATGATCAGGTCATTGGTATTGATGCGGGTTTGAAACGTGGACAACGGCATGTAGACATCTTTATTGTAATCCTGTCCGGACAGGCTTCCACCGATGGCGGCTGAGGCGGTCCGGTCTCGAGTCACGCCAATAATCTGATAGGCCCGGCCGCGGATCTGGATGGATTTTCCCAGTGCCTGTTCGCGCGGAAACAATCGCCGTGCCGTCTCCGACGCCAGCACCACGTTGTTGGCCCGGCTCCATTCGTCCTGTTCGGAAATGAACCGTCCGCTGGCCAGTTGCAGGTGATTCATCTCCTGGTATTGCGGCGTACATCCGACGACACGTGAATTCAACGTCCATTCCAGATTCCGCACGTCAATCACCACTTCCCGGACCGGCACCAGATCCGAGACGGTGGGCAGGGTTTGTGACAGGATGCGGTAATCGTCTCGAGTCAGGCCATAGCGCAAGACACGACTGTTGGAACTGCCGGTAGCGGCCTCTTCGGGAGGTTTGACGCTCAGCACGATGATATTGGTGGCCCCGAGTTGCAGAATCTGATCTTGAGCCTGCTGGCTGGCTCCTTCACCAATGGCCAGCATCGCAATGACCGAGAACACTCCGAACACAATCCCGAGCATTGTCAGCCCGGATCGCAACTTGTGCAGCAGCAGGCTTTTCATGGCCAGGCGAACGGTGCGAATGAAACGGGTCATCGGGAACACTGTCAGTTTGAGAGAAGGGGAAAGAGCAAAAAGAAGAGGGGAAACCATCAAAGACAGTCTTTCCTCTCTTTCCTTTCTTTTCCTCCCTTTACGTCACTTTACTTCACTTTGGATGAGAGCAGGTTGCTCTCGCCTGTCCTTACCCTCGGAAGATGCCATGACCTGCAATTACGCCATCTTTCATAAAGATCTGTCGCTTGGATTGTTCAGCCACATCCGGCTCGTGCGTCACCATGATGATGGTCCGGCCTTCTGCGTTCAATTCTTTGAGCATGGTCATGATTTCTTCACCGGTTTTGGAGTCCAGATTTCCGGTCGGTTCGTCCGCCATGATGATCGCGGGATCGTTAATGAGTGCTCTGGCAATAGCCACTCGTTGTTGTTGTCCCCCCGACAATTGGTAAGGACGATGATCGAGACGTTGGCCCAGACCCACTTTCTCTGCCACGGCGACACAGCGGTCCTGATCGACTGAAGTAATGGGAGGATAACCAGGGCGATAGAGCAACGGGACTTCAATGTTCTCCAGAACAGTATACTGGGGAATGAGATTGAAGGACTGAAAGATAAATCCAATCAGTGTGTTTCGGGCCGAAGACAGCTCATCATCATTCAGTTTGGAGACGTCCTGTCCCCCCAGGTAATATTCCCCTTTTGTAGGTCGGTCGAGTGCTCCCAGCAGATTGAGCAGCGTACTTTTCCCGCTGCCGGAGGAACCCATGATCGAGAGAAAATCACCATAGGGAATATCGAGCGAAACCCCGCGCAGGGCTTTCACCAGAACGGTTCCCAGATCGTAGTACTTGTGCAGGTCAACAAGTTTTGCGGCAAGTTCCATAGAATCGACAGATTTCCGGAGGAGGCAGATTCAGATCTTTTTGTTGATCACGAGGTGAAGGCATCGGGGGGCGGGTCCCCACGCAGGCGGGATTGAGCTTTCTTCTGGTCGCACAGACATTTCCATCTGTGCTATTTTCAACAAGCTGGTCGTCAGAACGAAACGTCCTCCGTTGTCGGACTTGACGTTAAGATCGACCCGAATTTTTAAGAGCCGCGAACAAAACCTCCCAGACAAGGGAGATTTTTATTCCGCGAGCAAGTTCGCTGTACGTTTTGTTAGTGGTTCTAAAGTTGAAAAGCACGACTCAGTGATTAACACGATTCAGGGATTAAAGGGTGGGGGCAGATGGTGGTGGTGAAGCGGGGGCGGGTGGACGTCCGGCGGCCAGTTCTTCTTTTGTGACTTTTCCATCCCCATCTTTGTCCATGCGGGCAAACCGTTCGGCGTCGTCCATTTCGTCGGCGGTTAAAAAGCCGTCCGCATTTTTATCCAGGCGAGCGAAGAACGCTTGCGGATTTCGACCACTTCCGTTCGGACCTTCGGCGGGCTGGCCAGGTTCCGCATCCGGTTTGCCCGGTCGCTTGGGGGTCTCTTCCTGGAGCACGCTGGCGGTGGAGGCAAACTGTTGGTCGCTGGTGGATTTCATGGCGTTTAAGTCATTTTCCAATTGCGTGATTTCCTCCGCAAACTGGCTGCGTGGATTGAGGACGACACGTTCACCTTCTTCGAGCCCTTCAAGGATCTCCAAGTGGGACTGGTTCGCTTTCCCAACTTTCACAATACGGGATTCATGCGTCCCTTTCTGGAAGACGAAGACAAATTGTTTATCGGTCACGGTAATCACGGCCTGCATCGGTACCTGCAGAACGGATGGGCGATTGTCGACCAGTAATTCGACTTGTGATGTCAGTCCCGGTCGCAACTTGCGGACCTTTTCCACCTCATCCAGCAGCACGACTTCCGTGGGATATTCTCGCAGATCGAAATTAGGCCAGCTTCCGGACATCGGGACAGACGACACGTGAGCGATCTCGCCGTTGAAAATTTCATCGGGATACGCATCCACGCGGATACGGGCCTTGACTCCTTTTCGGATCGAACCGATTAAGGATTCGTGGACCCGGCAGTCGACTTTCATCTGAGTGACATCGGGCAGGTTAATGATGGCCTGTCGTTCGCGGACAGAAGCGCCGGCTTCAATCAGAATGGGTTCGGATCGTCGTCCGCTGTTGCCGTTGGTGGCATAGACCACTTCTCCCGCTTGCGGAGCCCGCAAAGTGCAGGCTTCAATCTGCTTTTGCCAGCGTTCGAGCTTTTCGCGTTCGACGTCGTAGGTCAACTGAGCGGCTTCCGCCTGCTTCTCGCACTGTGTGCGTGCGGATTCGGCCTTCAGTTCCACCCGTTTGAGTTCCCGTTTGGACTCTTCCGCATTGGCCCCCAGTTCCGCAATCGTGCGTTCCTTGGTGAAATTCTGCAGCACCCCCAGCAGTTCCCTGGCTCCGTCCATTTTCAGGCTGGCCTGTTTCACAGCGATTCGTGCCGCTTCCAGTTCGTTCTGGCTGGCGTATCCCTTTTTGACCTGCATGGCCGTAAATGCCTGAGTTTCCTGGGAACGGGCTAATTCTTCCTGGGCAATGGCCACGTTTCCTTCCAGGGAGTGTTCCTGCTGCTCGTAGTCTCCTCCGGGAGAAATGAATTTCTCCAGGTCCAACTTGGCGAGCTTCGACTTCAGCGCGGCTGCTGCGATATCGCTTTCGTTCTGTGTTTTCTGGATTTCGAGTGTTTCTCTGGCGGCGGCCAGTGCTGCGGAAGCCTGTGTGGCGACAATTTCCTGCTGCTTGGCCTTTTCTTTCAGGACAGAGGCATCCAGTTCGCAAACCACTTCTCCCGGAGTGACCCAGGTTCCTTCCGGAACAATACTGATGATGGTGGTGGTTCCTTCCACTCCGCTGGTAAGGGTGGCGTTTTTGCGACTATCGAGAAAGCCCTGCATGCTCAGACTGACGAGAAACGGTCCGGATTGGACTGTCTCCAGAATGAGATTTTTCGGTGCTTCCCGGGATGCTGCCGATTTTGTCAGGGAGAACCACAAGCCCGGAGTCCATATTCCACCCGCCCAGGCGGCTCCTCCCAGCCCCAGCAGCAGGAGGGACGATAAAATCCATATCGAAGTTCGGCCGGATCTGTTCATCTCTGCTTTCATCGACTTGCCTCCGATAGAATGGGTCGACCCACATGCCGTCATCCCCAATCTCCATAATACCCATATCCCGGTAAATGTTAAGGCGATTCCGCTCGTAGTTCATGTAAGTGGAGACCAGATTGTTCTGGGCGCGCAGAATCGAGCTTAACGCATTCAACAAGTTATTACCGGCCAGACCGCTGCCGGATGACTTTCCGCTGGAAGCCCCCTGAATTGTTCGATTATCGGGAGGGGCGTTACTCTGATCCACAGCGGCATCGTATTGTAGGGCAGCAATACGCACAGCACGGCGGGAAGTTTCCAGATTTTGACGCAGAACGAATAACTGCCGCCAGGCATTTCGAATATCCTGCTTAACTTCGTCTTCCGCCAGCATATAGGCTCGCCGCTGCCGCTGATAGTTGATCAGGGTCAGACGATAATTATTTCGCTCGTCGATCTGATCCAGGGGCGATGTGAAGGAAATTCCTGCCCGGAGTTGGCTTCTGTCCCCTCGGAAATCAAACGGTTTGTGAGCAGTCGGGGTGTTGATGTCTCCTGCTACCACAATGTCGACCGATGAGAGCAGTGCGTTGGCTGCAATTTCCACTTTCCGGCGGGCATCCATGACAATTGCCCGCTGATTCATCAGATCAACCCGATTATTTACCCCAATCTCCACAGCCAGTTGCTGGGCGAGATCAAAAGGTTGAATCTGAATCAATTCGACACGCAGGCTGATCTGGATCACCGTCAGGTTCTGGGTGAATCCGACAAGTTTTTCGCGAAGTGCTCCCAATTCCTTGTATTTGGCTCGAATCAGGACCGGGTCCAGGTTGCTTTCTCGCAATCCCTGGGCGGTTTCCACCACGCTTTCGCGAAGTTTGACCATTTCGTCTTCGACCCGGTCCAGCAAGGCCCCGGCCCGTTCGACATCGGAAATCAGCAAGGGACGGTCTTCTTCCGGGATCTCCTGGAGCCGTCGGGGCAATTCCTGCTTGGCGCGGGCCAGATCGTCGATCACCGCCTGCATCCCTTTCGCGGTCACTTCATCTACCAGGGCCAGGAATTCCACATACAACCGACGCAGTTGTTCCAACTGCAGATGTTCTTCGTCCAGTGCTCCCCATTGATCGACAAAATCTTTGGCCTGCTGCTCGTGTGCCGACAATTGGGGATCGATCAACTCGAACAGTTTGAGCATTTTGCTGTCGATCGAAAAAATCATGTCGGTCCGCAATCCCAGGTAAATCTTGAAACTGTCCAGGTCATCCTGCAAACCCCGTTCAAGATTGCGCAGATCATTCGTGTTGCTGGCCAGACTGGATTGCAGTGTCAACACGTCCAGAGTGGCGACGTCCGACTGCAGAATTTCGATCAGTTGACTCGCAGCTGCCCGAAACCCTGGATCTTGACTGAGATTTCGCAGTGCCTGTATTTCTTCATCACTGACAACTACCAGGGAACTCCAGTACAGACGGCGGATTTGTGGATCGAATCGCAGCCGGTTCTGGAGTGGGGCCGGCAGGTTTTCCGGAAGTGGAACATTGGCCGGCCAGGCCTCCAGGTCTGCACTGGCGAAGAGCTTATTTCGCGCGGTCTGGGACAGAAGTTTTTCAATCTGTTCTTCCAGGCGGCCGATGTTGCCTCTCAAGTTGCGAATTTGTTGAAGTTCGTAGAGAAGTTGCAGAAAACCCGAAGATCCTCCCACGACATTCGTAAAGATCTGCTGCCGCACACGTGCCAGAATACGTGCCTGGTACAACAGATTGCGTTCAGTCTGGGTCAGACCTTCCAGGCCCACTTTTCGCCCCGCTCCAAACAACAGAGGTTGGACGATGGAGAAGGATAAATTGGACATGGTCTGCGTCTGATTGCCGCCGCTGAACAGCCAGATCGTGTTGTTGGCAAACTCCACAGCCCATTGCGTTCCCGCCGGCAGCAACTGGCTGATTCCCGCGCTCGCACCTGCAGCCACCCGGTCTCCCGGACCATGCGGCACAAATGCAGCTGTGGTACTCGCGCCGGGTTCCACACCCGAGACGCCAAGATAGCGGACTCCAAACTGAAATCGCTGATAAGTCACCGCCAGCGCAGCCAGATACACATTTTCAATTTCTGTCTGGTAATCCCGATTATTGATCTGGGCCAGTTCCACCGCCTGGGGGAGAGTGACGTTTTTCAATTCAGGCAGTGATCCCATCACTTCGCCGGTCAACGCATCCACATTTTCCGCACTGATGCCAAAATTCTCGAGCCATTGAGGGTTTTCGACGGTCATGACATCGCCGAATTTGTGCCAGCCCTTGTATCCCTGCCAGCCGTCGACCCAGTTCATATAGACCGCTGCAGCAGAGTCATCCGGAGGGGCCGGTTCCGCATCAGGATCATAGGGATCATAAAATCGGCTTCGCGGGTCGGCATTCACATCGATGCGGGGGAGTTGCCAGCGCGGATCATTCAGCTTTTCTGTGATGGCCAGATAGGAATCACGATCTGCCTGATCGCGCCAGAATGAGCGTGAACACCCCTGAAAACCGATCAGCAGCAGACAAGCTGCCGAAACCAGTCCCCTAATGCAACTCAAATTTCTGCTAGAAAATTGTGAAGCGGGCAACAACGGAGCGGAATCGCGAGAAACCGCCCCGAACCTCAAGCTCCGGGGCAGCACTGGAAATGGTCGCTTCAGTTTTTGAAAGAACATTATGCAGACCTCCGCTGCTGGCCGGGATGGCAACCCAGGGAGACCTGTCGGGACTGCAGCAGGTCCAGGACTGAAGAGATCTCAGCGAGAATCTCCGGAGAGAGATGACGCTGCATCGCAGCTTCATAATCGGCATGAATCCCGCAGATCACCTGATGGCATGCCTGCCCCGCAGGAGTAAGGGAAAGGACCGATTTTCGGCGATCCAGTGGCGAGCGATCACGCTCCACAAGCCCTTCGTTCTTCATGCGCTCTATTAATCCACACAAATTGGATTCGGAAAGCCCGACATCCCCCGCCAGATCCGTCTGAGTGGGTTGATGGTCTCTCGTGGCCAAAGCTTCCAGAATGGCTGCTTTCGATTCCGACAGACCTGCCAGCGAATACCGTTCGCTCAGATCTCTGCGGACTTGACGCCCAACCTGATTCCAGCGGCTGATCCAGCCTGTCGGCTGTGGAAGTGACATATCAAAGGCTTCCTGCACATCTCCCGGAGTGTCGTGCCACGGCTGAGCTTCAGGGTGCGTCATCGCAAAACGTCCTCCGTTGTCGGACTTTGCGTGAAGACCTGCCCGAATTTTTAAAATCGACAAAGCCGGAGTACTGTGCTGCAAAGGTTTGAAATCCTCTCACGCCGCAGCAAGAAAAAGATCTGCCGCGTTGCGAACTCTTCAACTCTTCAATGTTCGGAATTGAATGGTTCAAACCTGTAATGAATCGACCGACTTTGCGGGTGAAGTGGAATTTTTGGGCCTGTCGCGGAATCGTGACTGACAGACTTTGAGAGATTAGTAAACATGGGCAATTCAAGTTGAATAAAATTGCCCCTCACAACCCGCATGAACGGTGCAACTTGCCAAAGTTTCTCACTCTTCGTTGTTTTCCCCAACCTTTTCGCAACTCCAGCCTGCCTGATCGAAGTTTTGGAGGCATTGTTAGGGCGATGGAGTCTTGAATTTTCGATGTTCGGACAGAAACCGCCTGGCGTAAGTGCGGGCATTCCTGTTCATGAGCAGCACACCCAAGTCCGCATTGCATCGGCGGAGCAGATTGCAAGACGGCATGGTTCCCCTCCCAGGCCTGAATGGAGAAGTACGGATGATTAATGACGCGATTTCCGCACCCAAATTAAACGCCAGCCGCCGGTTCAAAGACCGTCGATTGCCTTCGGACCGCCGCGAGTCGACTCCGGCCTCCCATCGCGTCGAATCTGAAACCCGAGTCAGCGAACGGCGAAAAGTTGAACGCCGCCGCCAGATTGATCCGACCACTTGCGAACGCGACTACAAACCCGATGAAGTCGAATTCATGCGGGCCATGGACGACTACAAACGTCGCAGCGGACGTCAGTTTCCAACATGGAGCGAAGTCCTCGAAGTGATTCGAGACCTGGGATACCGCAAAGTGGCGGCCCCCATGACCACCTTCGATTCCATTTCGAAATAGCGAATGTTTTTGGAGACGATCCTGCGTTGTTTCAGTACGCAGACATTGCCGGAAACTATTTGAATTCGAATGCCCCCTTTCCGGGGAGAAGCCTGCAAGCCATCTGGTTTGCAGGCTTTTTTATGTGTAGTGCATCGTCTACTCTAAAAAGTGGAGTTGGTCTAGAGCGCATGACTCCCGCATTGGCGGCGTTCCGCCACGCGACGAGCAGTCTTTCATCAAGTGAAACGCGCGCTGCGCGAGCCCAGGCCAGAGCGACTTGCTCTAAACGCAAAGTCCAACAACGGAGGACGTTTCGTAATGCCGCGCCCTAAATCCAGGCCCTGGCAGGGCAGTGGTCTCTTCTCAGCCTGATGGGGTGCTGTTGAATGCTGATTGTTGCGAAACGTGAACTCGTTAAGATGCGGAATGAATCACTTGCGGAAAGCAGGCTTCTGACCTGTGCGTGGAGTTCCGCAGCGGAACTGTCTGGCATCTTTGAGTCCGGAAATGCATCACCCTACCCTGGCAGAATTTACCGAATTGGCCCAGCAGGCGGCGCTGGTGCCTGTGTATCGCATGATCTACAGCGACACACTCACGCCGGTTTCTGCTTTCTGTCGAGCGGGCTGGGCGCGGGATCGTTTTCTGTTCGAAAGTGTTGTCGGCGGAGAACGTGTGGGCCGGTACAGCTTTCTGGGGGGCGATCCTTTTCTACGGATCGAAGCCTTTGGTCGCGAGGTCGTGGTCACCGAGAACGATCAAGAAATCCGTCAGACCGTGGAAGACCCGTTGACGGAGCTGGACCAGTTGCTGCTGCAATATCAGGCTGTGCATCTCCCCGGTCTGCCCCGATTCGTCGGGGGAGCGGTCGGATATGCCGGTTACGATATCGTACGCTATTCGGAGAAGCTGGAGAATCCCCCCGAAGATGATCGCCATCTGCCGGACATGTCGTTTGCACTGTACGACGCCATGATCATTTTTGATCACATCCGCAAAACCATCCTGGTGGTGGTGCATGCCCGATTGGATGGCACACCCGCCGACACGGCCTATGCCCGGGCATGTCGCCGAGTGGATGAAATCTGTCGTCAGTTGCAGGAGCATCATGATGGCTTGTCCATGCCGGATGTCGAACTGGATGGACAGCCGATACCATCATGGACTTCGGATTTCACTCAACCGGAATTTGAACAGGCGGTGCAAACGGCCCAGGAATACATTCGTGCTGGAGACATCTTTCAAGTCGTTCTCAGTCAGCGGCTGGAAGTTGAAACTGTCGCGGAACCGCTGGATGTCTATCGGGCACTGCGTGTGGTCAACCCCAGTCCGTTCATGTTTCTGCTGCAGACTCCTCATTCCACGCTGGTGGGAAGTTCGCCGGAAATCATGGTTCGGGTGGAAGACCGGGTGGCGACGATTCGCCCGTTAGCTGGGACACGACCGCGCGGGCAGACGGAAGAAGAGGATCAGGCACTGGAAGCGGAACTGCTGGCCGATCCAAAGGAGTGTGCGGAACATGTGATGTTAATCGATCTGGCCCGGAATGACGTGGGACGGATTGCCGAATTCGGCACAGTTAAACTTAGCGATTTAATGGTGGTCGAACGCTATAGCCATGTCATGCACATCACATCCAATGTTACCGGACGGCTGCAACCGGGGTTAACATCGCTGGCTGCCTTACGGGCTGGTCTGCCTGCCGGCACAGTTTCGGGAGCCCCCAAAGTACGGGCCATGCAAATTATTGATGAACTGGAGAAACACCGCCGCGGCCCTTATGCCGGAGCAGTGGGATACATCGATTTTACCGGGAATATGGACACATGTATTGCTTTGCGCACGCTGGTCATGACAAAAGGGAAGACCTATGTCCAGGTGGGGGCCGGAATCGTCGCGGATAGCGTGGCTGCCAGTGAATATCAGGAAACATTAAATAAGGCTCGCGGTCAACTGACTGCGATTGCTCTGGCAGAGACCATTGCACGAGATAAATAAGATAACCCTCTATTGCTTTGTTCACTCTAAAAATAAGGGATTGGAGATCGGGGATCGGGGAAAGAGGAGAGCATCAACCACAGCCTCTTCTCTCATTCTCTCATTCTCTCATTCTCTCGGCCCGGGCGTGTTCCGGATCATGTCCCACAATGGCCATTCCCTGTTTGAGAATGGCGGCAACGTAGGGAGCAGCGACACTCCCTCCGTATTGATCGGCTCCTTGTGGTTCGTCCACACTCACCAGCACGATCAATTGCGGATTGCTGGCATTGGCTCCACCAATAAAAGAACTGAAATGACGTGTGGCGGAATACCCTGATCCCTCTGTCGATAACTTCTGAGCGGTCCCGGTTTTTCCGAAGATTTCCAACCCTGATTGCTGTGCCTGCTGACCGGTCCCCCGCGCGACCGCTTCGAGCAGTGGCCCCTGCATCACCCAGTTCGCAGCTTCTTGTCCAATGATCCGGGTCACAACAGATTTCCTCGCCAGCGGCTCTTCATTCCGAATGCTCAACACCAGATGCGGACTGATGCGAACTCCCTGATTGGCCAGAGCCGCATGGGCCGCAATCATCTGTAACGGAGTGGCTGCGAGTTCCTGCCCCATGGGAATGGAACCGGTGGAATAACTGTTCCATTTCTCCAGTGGTCGCAGGAGTCCGGACAACTCTCCCGGAAGTTCGATTCCCGTTCGGCGGCCAAATCCAAAATCGGTCGTCAGCTCGAACAGTTTTGCATTTCCCAGTTGTTCACCGATCTTTGCCATGCCGATATTGCTGGACTTCACCAGGACATCCGTGACCGACAATTCTCCATAAGGATGATGATCGTGCAGCATGCGGCGTCCCATCCGATAGGCACCCTGCTCGCAGTCGTACGTGGCGTCCCGTGCAATCACGCCCCGATCCACCGCCCAGGCCACCACCATCGGTTTGAATGTCGAGCCTGGTTCGAAGACGGAAGAGATCGCCATATTTTTCCAGGCATCCGCAGCAGCGAGTTCCGGCTGATTGGGGTCGAATGCTGGTCGATTCGCCAATGCCAGGACTTCTCCCCGTCGCGGATCGATCACAATTGCGCAGGCCCCCAGTGCCCGATGCTTTTGCATCAGCAGATCCAGCTGCCGCTCCACATGAAATTGCAGCAGCGCGTCGATGGTAAGCACAACAGAACTGCCATCGACCGGGGGTTGTGTTACTTCATCCAGAACATTGAGGACATACCCCCGTGCATCTCGAACAAATTTCCGTACCCCATCCCGACCATTCAAGATGCCTTGCAGAGACTCTTCCACTCCCCCCTGCCCGATTCCATCGATATTGCGAATCCCCAGCACATGGCAGGCAAGTGAACCTTGTGGATAAAGTCTTTGAAACTCCCGGCGGAACCCAACGATCTTTCCCGGTAGATGCAATTTCTGAACGGCTACCAGTTCCTCATCCGTCAATCGCCGCTTGACCCAGAGAAACTGCTTCCCGGAGTTTCGTTCCAGACGTTGTTGAAGTGTCTCCGCATCCAGTTTCAAGACCGTAGCTAACTGCTGGCTGACAACGGGAATGTTGTCGATGCGTGCCGGACAGACGAACAGGCTGGGGACGAGAATTGTGGTGGCCAGCAAACGACCGTGACGATCGAACAGATCTCCCGGCCGCGCCAGCACCGGTTCTTCGCTCACCTGCTGGCGCAAGGCACGGGCTGAAAATTCTTCCCCACAGAAGATCTGAATATGGACCAGCCTGGCCACAATCACGACAGCCGACAGTCCTAATACGAAATGAATCAGCCTTTCACGCTGGACGCTTCGCACTGGACGCCAGGCTTGCTGTCTCCACACAGCACCCGACGTTTCTTCTCCCGATTGAAACTTGGGGAAGGCCCAACGGGTCCTCTCGGGTTCAGGCACCACAACCCAGCGCCGCAGCATAAGACGGAGAAATCTTTGAACTCCGTAGCGTGCCTTGGCAACAAAATTTCGAATCTTCCGCACCACCCTGCTCCCGCAATGCGGAACGACTCATTTCATTCACCTACTTGAGCCGTATTACGGCATTAACGTCTTTCATTCCTCGGACGAGTGGCGTTGTCCAGCATCGAATTCGTCTGCTCTCTTTCTTGAAAGAGCCGATGTGGTGCTGCCAGTTGCTGGGTCTGATAGACCAGTCGGCAGCGTTGCTCACGCAACACGTCCATCTGGTAATACTGCAGGGAGATGGCCCGTTTGACGGACAGATTCTGCTTTTCGATCGCAATGGCCATCAGACCAATGGCGGTCATCAGTCCAATCGCCGCTGCGAATCTGAGAAACATGAATGAATCTCCACCCTCCCCGATTCCCTGATCCCTGTTCTTTTCACCCCTCCTCCTCATCGGATTTCGGAGTCCGCCGGCGCCAGGACAACCTGGCTGGCGTCTGCAGGAAGCCGCAAGACCGAACCAATTTTGAGGATCTTGCCGTCTTCCAGTCGGTCCTGATTCATCCCATGAATCTGCACCCAGCGGGAGGATCTCCCCAGGTACTTCTGGGCAATATCGGTCAGCGTGTCCCCCTTGCCGACGCGATAGCTGGGCTGACCATTTTCATCGATGAAAAAGCCGGCGGGAGCAGATTCAGCAGGGTCGCGAGGGCCGCCACCGGTGAGTTGCGGATAGCGTTGATGCAGCACTTCCACATGCGGCACCAGGACATACATGCCCGGCTTCATCTTTTCCGGAACGGGAATACGATGCTTGTTGTATTCTGCCAAAGCGGAAAAGAATCGGGCAGAACTATAAAACTTGCGGGAAATCGTCCAATAGTTATCTCCGGACTGAACCTGATAAACTTCATCCGCCGGCACGGCTTCCGCTGCAGGCGCCGCCGGCTGATTGGGCAGTTGACCATTCGGCTGATGACTCAACTGCGGATCGCTCAGTTGTCGCCGCATCCCGCCAGGTGGCACCGGCTCATTATATCGAGATTGAATGCCGGAATTGTGGTGTGTTGAGTCGGAAAAAGGCTGCCCTGCCGGTGCAAAATCAGTCACTCCATTTGCCGACCTCTGCACAGGCTGCATCTCGCGATTCTCCAGAGATGGAATTCCCCGGGCAGACTCTCCGGGCATGGATAATGTGGGCTGAGGATCTGCAATGTCCAGTTCCGGAAAACGCTGTTGAGAGTGAATCGGACGGCCTCCAGTGTTCGGCGTGGAATCCAGATTCAACTCTGCTGGCATGGCTGGAATTTCTTCCTGATTCCCCGCTGGCAATCCAGCCGGAGGAATCGATTGAATCGGCATCTGCGGAATGGCTGACGGTTGCGGGAAAGCGACCTCTGCCCCTTCATCCGTTCCGGCTGTCTGCTGAATGCGCTGATAGCGAGCAGAGCGTGCTTCACGCCCTTCTCCGGGATTCCCCGCAATCGGTGAAGCGGCAAAATCCAACGTTGACGACGCTTCCGCTCGGCTGTCCGATAAATGTCCCGACTGTCCTGCCGGAGTCAATGCGGCCTCCCGAACAATGTCACTTCGACCTGCTGGCAAGTCCATCTCTCCGCGTTCTTGTGGACGCACCGGTCGGACAGATCTCTGTACAGCATCATCCTGAAACAGCCTGCGCGGAGCAGCCGCCTCTCCTGAATTCTGACGGTCCTCTCCAGCTGTCACACGTCGCGCCGGAATCGCCTCTGCGAATGGATCTCCCCCTTCACTTTGAGTCCCTTCAGCCTGAACGGGCGCACGATTGGCAATACTCTTGTCTCGTGCAGCCGCTGACGCACCAGCCCGATTTGACTGGGGTACCTGCGTCTGAGACCACAAGGGAGGGACGGAACTCTGGCGAGCTGAAGTGCTGGTCGGCGGTGCGGGTTCGCTGTCCCGGTCTGGACTCTGGCCCAGAACCACACCACTCAGTTCGTGTTTCTCCCAGCGTGCCCATCCGCGATCTTCATCAGTGAGCCTCTGAAACAGGACGAATCCAAGCAGGCCCATCAGACCCAGAATGGCAGTAATCCCCCACAGGGGAGTAGAACTGGCAGGAGGAACTTCCAGAGAAATCAATGGATCATTCATACGTGTGGGGGCTTCCGCTGGGCGACCCGCAACTTTGCGGACCGCGAACGAGGGTTCCAGCGCACTTCGGACGGTGTCGCGACGAGCGGCTTGCGAGTGAGATTTTCCCATATTGTCGTCTCGCGAAACGCCTGTTTCACCAGGCGATCCTCCAGAGAGTGAAAAGTGATCACAAGCATCCGCCCACCCGGTCGGAGCCGTTCGGGAAGGACCTTGTGCAGAAATGTTTCCAGTTCATCCAGCTCCCCGTTCACAGCAATTCGCAATGCTTGAAAAATACGGGTGGCTGGATGAGATCGGTTTTTACTGACCGGTGTGAACCGTTCCACCAGTTGTTTTAATGCTGCTGCAGTGGTGATCCCCCTGCCCCGCTTCCTCTCTGCCACGATTTCCTGTGCCAGCCGACGAGCTTCGGGATCTTCACCATAATCACGAAAAATCTTCTCCAACTGTTCTTCACTTGCAATTCGCAATAACTCTGCTGCCGGAATGCCTTGAGAAACATCAAACCGCATGTCCAGCGGGCCTGTCGTCTCAAAACCAAATCCTCGCTGACCATCGGCCAGTTGATCCGAGGAAAGCCCCAGATCCAGCAGAACACGATCCACAAAATCAATGCCGAGTTCATCTAGGATCCGATCCAGCCGGGCATAGCTGGACTCTTTCAACGTGACCCGTTCACCGGTCACCACTTCCGCTGCCCGGGACAGCATCGTGGCATCACGGTCCAACCCGATCAGGCGACTTGTCGCATCCATCTTCTCCAGAATTTTCTGACTGTGCCCTCCTGCTCCCAGAGTGCCATCCACGATCGTGAGCCCCGGCAGCAATGCCAGCTGCTCAAGCACTTCATGAACCATGACGGGCACATGCACCGTCCGTTCTGACGACATGGCGAAACATCCGTAAAGACAAGGGGGAAAAACCTGTGCCTGATCACGATTCAGCAAAAAACCTATGAATCGCTGGCCGCAATCACGCAGTGATGATGATGAGGAGGAGGAGGAGGAGGAGGAGGTCAGAAAAAAATGAACGACTCAGACGAAACGACTCCGACCGGAGCTGTTCACCACGGCAATGATGATGGATGTGGGAATGAAAATATCAGACCGAAAATATCAAGCTGGAAATTTGTACTGGGAAGCAACCACGCGGAGGGAATGGCACTGACCATGGCACCCGACATGGGCAACCAACGATCTAAATACCGGTTTAAATGTGGTCGGAAGACCGGTTCGAAATGATTTGAAAAACGGGAGGGGCAAAACTTGAGCGATTTTTATGAAATCTCGCGATTTTCTGAAAGACCAATTTAGGAGCATTCAAAATTCCTAAATTCATCTTCTCGAGACGGCTTTCCCAAAACCAGACTCTCCGCTAGAATGCCCCCGCCCCAAATTCGGCATCCTTGTTTGAAGTCACGGGCAGTCCCCCCAATAAAATCCTTGCACACGATTCCAATGGGGGGAGTAGTGGTTTGTCAGCTTAAAAATTCGGGTAGATCTTAACGCAAAGTACGACAATCGAAGACGTTTCGCTATGACGTGCCCTGAAGCCAAACCCTGACAGAGCAGTAGACCGTTGGTCGCAGAAAAAACACTCTGCTTCCAACTTCCAACTTTTTCGAACCTGAGCACATTATTCCCGCATGGGACGTGTTCCACTGCAAGTTGCGTTTCACCTCGGAATGCGCGCTGCGCAGGTCCAAGCCAGAGCAACTTGCTCCTGGCAAGAAACCGAGAAGTTGTTTCGAGACTATTCCTAAGACAGAATTGCCCCAGAACACCGTAGACACCGTTTCAGGCACAACTGCTGAGCACGGTGATTCTATAATACATTGAATACAATAATACATTGAATACAATACAGTGAAATCAAACGGAGTGTAGCTCAGCTTGGCTAGAGCGCCTGCTTTGGGAGCAGGAGGCCGCAGGTTCGAATCCTGTCACTCCGACTTTTTTCAGAAACGAGCCCTTCGGCGAGTATGTCGAAGGGCTTTCTTATTGCAGAGACGAGAGTTACGCCATTCAGAACTGAGTTCAAACAGACGATTTCGAGCAATCGGCGTTTAGTGGCGTAGTCGGCGGTAAGCCATTTCTCTTTCAAGGTTTGCGAGAGTTCAAACACCTTCACTGCTAACTCGGCCGTTTCGTCCTTCGAGCGGTCCAGCACGTCGAGCTGCAGCTTGATGGACGCCATGCGGTCGCGGATCTGCTGGTGTTTCTTGGCGAACAGATCCTGGTCGAGTTCTTCATCCAGCCGCATGTTGATCAGGCGGTCCTGCTGCTCGGAAAGCAACGTCTGCTGGCGGGTGAGTTCCTGACGTTGTGCCTGGGCATCCGCCTGGGCATCCGCCTGGGCATCCTTGGTCTGGGAACGCAAGACAGCCTTGAACCAGTCCCGGACCGATTCGTCTTCGACCTTCATCTTGTCGAACAGGGCCAGCACCTGGGCTTCGATGCCCGCTTCCTTCACTCGAATACGAGGATGTCCTGGCTTCGTGTAGCGGGCACAGCGGTAATAGACGTGTTCGTTGATGCCGCCGTCCTTGCGTTTCTTTCGGACCAGTTCACCGGTGATCGGATGGCCGCAGTGACCGCAGGTCATGAATTGCCCGGCGTAGGTCAGCGTCGTGGCGTGGTAAATTGAGCCACCGAGCAGGGCCTGCACCCGGTCCCAGGTCGCCCGGTCGATCAGCGGTTCGTGCTTGCCGGGATACCAGTTCCCCTTGTACTCGATCTCGCCGATGTAGGCTCGATCTTTGAGGATGTTGGCGATCGAACTGCGGGGGAACGTCGGTTGCGACTTCCGCCAGAGACGACCTTCGGCGTTGATCTTTTCCACCAGTCCATCGAGTGTGCAGTTCTCATAGGCGTAGAGGTGGAAAATCCGTTTGACATTCGCGGCCGTTTCCGGATCAACTTCCACGATCCCCCGACCGTCCTTCCGGGCATTGCGGTAGCCGTAGGGAGCCAGCGAGACGAACCAGCCTTCCTGCACCCGGCGGGCGAGTCCTTCCCGGACATCGACTGACTGCTGTTCGGTGTAGAAGCTGGCCATGTTGGCAAGCGTTCGCCGCATCATCCGACCGGCAGGCGTGTTCTCGGTCGGCTGAGAGACCGAAATGAACGGCAAGTTGTATTCGGACTCCAGCCGTTCGAGTTCGACATAATCGAACAAATTTCGAGACGCCCGGTCGACCTTGTAAAACAGTAAGCCGTCCAGAGCAAAGGCGTTCTTCTTGGCGTAGGCGATCAGCTCCCGGAATGACTTCCGCTCTTCACCCTTGCTGGCGGTTTCCGCGATCTTGAAGAACTTGACGATCTCACCGCCTGCCTGATCGGCGTAGCGTTTGAGGGCGTCTTCTTGCACTTCCAGCGAAAAGCCTTCGCGTTCCTGTTCCCGGCTACTGACACGGGCCAATGCGACGAACTGTTTCATGGGATGGCTCCGAGAAATGCGGGAACAAGAAACTTTAACCGCCTCAATTCTATCCGCTTTCCCGGTGGTCTGGGAGATTCATCCCCTTCTGGCTGGCTGTGATCACCAGAAATTTTCTGCATCCATAACGAAGCGTGATGGGAACAATTAGTCTCGATCCCGGTCGCGGCCCCGGTCGGGAGAGTGTTGCCGGAACCTGCCGCGCTCGATGGCACGATCAATAGTGGGTCTGGGGCCAGCGGAGGAGTTCCGTCCCTGATGCAGGCTGGCACCGGCCAGATGGGAATTGAGGTGACAGGTCAGGTCTTTGATCTCCAGTTCCAGGCGGCGGTTTTCCGCCTTCTGGATTTCGGGCAGTTCCCGGCCTTTGGGGGCGTCCCGGAACTCCAGTTCCTTGGCGGAAAGCAGCAGGCTGACATCCTGAATCGCATAATCTTTTAATCCATCCCGCCCGAAACGCTGATAGACCGCATTGAGACGGACCAGGCTGTCATCCAGCCAGGACTGTCCCGGCGTAGCCCGATTCTCGTTCGGTTCAGACATGATTTTGATCCTTTCGGTTCCAGTGGTTACAGGACATCGAACATCAAACCGGCGCTCTGAATCATGCCGATGGCCTCATCAATGGAGAGCGGTTCCTTGTAATACGGCTGCCATGTTTTCAATGTCAGTTCGACCAGTTCGGGTGTGATCCATGCCGGTGTCCCGGCCGGAAGACGCAGCGATGACGCTACCGTTTCCGGTGGCTGGCAATCGGGTTTTCGATTGCGGTGGGACATGGGATGGTTCTCTTTCAAGGTTGAGAAGGACTGTCGTTCTGGAACAGTTCGAGCAGTGCCTGGCGGATGATTTCGTAGAACTCGTCGGCGTCGCGCCACTCTTCTTCCCGCAGGCAGGACTCGATGACATGGCGGCATTGGATCGCCGTCTTGCGGGCCAATGAGTCGACGGATAAAGGAGGATCTGTCATGGGAACTCCTGTTCCACTTTGAAGCTCACAAGGAGAGGCATGGCGGAGAGATAGACCGGCGCAGACTTCGGATTGCCTGCACCGGTCTGAACTCAGGCACGCTTCAATCGGCTGGCATGCCCAGGATGCGGCCCACTCCATAAGCGAAATCCCGCAAGGCGTCCGGATTGTGGTGAGCCATGGAGCTGAAGATCAGCCCCAACAGCCCCAAAACGGTCAGGATGGCCAGCACCGTCGCCAGCCAGGTCACAAACAGTTTTTCGATCACATTGAGGGTGTTACACAGCAGGTCTGCAAAGGTTTCCAGCATGACTATTCATCCCTTTCTCGGTCTTTGTGGTCCCGTTCCGGGACGGGTTGGTTATCGAGTTGTTGCAGTTTTTCATCGACGATGGAGTCGCGCCGTGAGGCGGCGACTTCGCCGGGAGTAACGGTCCCATACAAGCCGTACTCCGGTTGTTGGGCGACATTCGATTCGGGGTACAGGGCACTGCGTAATTCACGCAGCCCCTGCCGAAACATCGCCGAGGCGTGTTCCGATCCCCATTTGGTGGGCTCAGTAGCCATCAGGAATCTCCTTGCTAAAAAGTGGGGTTAAAAACGGCCTTCGCGGAGTTCGCGAAACCGTTCGGACAGTTGTTGTTGCTCGACCATTTGGTCATGCATCCGCTCGGCCTGTTTGCGATACCAGATCTCCACGAGTGAGACCGAGAGGTTCAGGCAGAAGGACCCCACGATGAGATACAGCCCCAGGGGGATGCTGATCAGCAGGAGCATCAAGCCCACCAGGAGCACGAAGATCGGTTCGACCTTGAGCTTGATGGTCGCTTCCGAGAACCAGGGAAAATTCTTCAGCAGGCGGGGGTACCCCGAATAACGAGAATGTTCCTGATTCGAGATCTTGCGGAAGTACCGCCACTGGGCCATCAACTGATGGCAGGCACTCGCAAAGACGTACAATCCCAGGAACACCATCATGGACTGGTAACCCTGATCGTATTCCGCAAAGAATCCGGCCCAGACGAAGATCAGCAAGACGGCCCAGACCGCGTTGTTCTCCCGAAACCGTGAGCCGAACCGGTATCGCAGGAAGACGAGACAGGAATCCGCCCAGGCATTGATGAGCAGGATCAGAAATCCCATCCCTTGTCGGGCATCGGCCAACGGTGGCTGTGAGTGTGTGGGTTGCATCGCAAAACTCCTTGAAGGTGATGTCAGCGCGCACCTTGAGCGCAGACGGGGGGCAAGAACTTTCAAACCGACGAGGCCGGAATGCTCGTTAGAACTGCTGGCGGAAGTTCACGGGTCGCCAGGGACGACCCGTTTCATGGAACCGACGGCCTCCCTGATAGAGGATGCCGTCCACGGACCAGTGCGGCGGTCCTCCCTTACGGAGACCAGCGAAGACACTGGGTTGGACCTCGTATTCCATGGACTCACTCACACCGGCACTGCTTTGCGGATGAGACATCCCCAGTAATGAGTCCAGGAAATCCGTTGGTTGATAGCTGTTGCTGGCGTTCGAGAAGAACTGTCGGGTGCGGCCGATCAGCTCCGCCGCATACTGGTTGGTTTTGATGTCAGCCTGCTGATGAAAAAACTGTGATTGGAGGTTGCCAAGTAGACTGTGAACTTCCGCTTCCGCCTTGTCCCCAAAGACTGCCAGATAATTGGAGATCGACTGGGTCGCATAGACAGTCGCCACACGGGAACTCCGCGCGGTGGTCTGAAACATCTGGTCGGATGAAACTGCCAGCAGATGGCTTTCATCGCAGATCAGGAATACCGGTCGGGGATTTTCGCGGACGTTCCGCCGTTCCATCGCCCGCTGAAAGCAGTATTTCCAGAGGATTTGCACATACGTGCCGACCTCACCGAATTGCTTGATGGGCAAATCGAGGATGATGATCTTGCCGTCCAAAACTGCCTCGGGAGTGAGATTCGTTTCTCCCCCCATGAGGGAGCGAATTGTCCCGCGATTCAGCACATCGAGCATGCTGGTGAACGTGCTCAGCACAATACTTCTTGTTTTTTCGCTGAGGCCGGGCCACTCGACCAGAAAGAAATCGACGACGATGCTCAGGTCATGCGATTTGTGGTCCCGGTTCGTAGGGCAATCGGCTTGCTGCAAACACTGGAAGCAGAACGAACTCTCCCGCCACTCCGGCGAGCGGACCTGTTCGGGAGAACCGGCCGCCGAGACCACCACTCGATAGAGATCTTCAACCGACAGACGACCGGTCGCCATCGCCAACAAGTCGATGGTGTTCCGCATCAACTGGCGGTTGGTCCGCTTCCAGTAGCCGGAATCGTCCCGGCCATCCTGCCCGGAACTGCGTTCGCAGACTTCGAGCAAGGTACTGAGCAACGCGACGATGTTTTCCGTCAACCCGGCCCCCGCATCCTGTCGCTGGAGTTCAGCATCGATCGGGTTATAGCGCCACGGTTCGTTGATTCCGAAGACGATCAGATCGTGCAGTCGGCCGGTTTTCCGGCAGTAGGCTTCGTAAGTCTGCCGATCATCCGGCTTGACAGTGAAGAAAATCCCGCCGAATCCAGCCTTCAGAAAAGACTCACAGATCGCCGCCATTGTTCCGGTCGATTTGCCACTGCCGGTACTTCCGAAAGTCTGCGTTCCCTGACAGGCATCGCCGATCGTCCAGTGATCGTGTTTTGAGAACGACAGGATCGGTGTCGCCAGATCCCACTGCCGCAGTCGGGCACGGCGACTCAATAATGACCACATGAGATTTCTCCGATGAAGATGGGTGATTCAAATTGCGACTTTCGCCTGATCGCGTAACATCTTGATGAACGTGGACAACTCGACGCCCTGTGGCCGGACTTTGCGGGCCTTAGCCAGCAGGTCCTCGATGAGTTGAATGAATCGCTCCAGATCGAGACCGTCACTGGTGACGGTGATCGACCGGCCGGGAGCCAGGACGGCTGTGGCACGGGATGGCGGGGTGGCGTTTGACGGCTCTTTACGTTCGGACTTGAGAGTGCCGGTCAGCATGTCGCGGGTGAGTTGCCCGCACTCGACTTGCTGGCTCAGTTCGGTCTGCCGGTCGGCATCGCTCACTTTCGCTAGTTCATAGGCCGCACTGACCGCGATTTGGCCCTGGTCCACTTTCTGTTGCAAGGCCATCGGCAGAGAGAGAAGTGACAACAGACGTGTGGCAGTCGCGTTGGAGAGGCCGAGCTTGGCGGCGGCTTGAGAGGCATTCCAGCCAGTGGTTTCCATGAGTCGCTGGAGGGCACGGGCTTTTTCCATCGCGGAAAGATCCTCCCGCTGGCAATTGGCGATCAGCTGTCGCTGAATCACTTCCCCGTCATTGAGATCTTTCTCTTCGATGATCACGGCGATGGTCGTCATCCCGGCCTTAGGGGCGGCCCGACGGCGGCGTTCACCATCAACGACAATGTACGTGTCACCGACCTTGCGGACTCGGATCGGTTGCAGTTGGCCCAGTTCCTTGAGGCTTATCGCTAGTCCGTGAATCGCCTCTTCATCGAAGTGCGTTCGTACCTGGCTGACGGTTTGAATCTGGTCCAGCGAGAGGTATTGAATCTGTTCGCGGCTCATGACAGGAACTCCTGTTACAGAATGAGGGAGAGAAAGGAGGAGCGGTGATTCCCGGAGAACGCACCGCCCCTCGCCAGGAGAGGCTGCATCAGCATTCCCCGGTCAGCAATCCTTTGGCGTTACGGAAGCCCATAATGCCGATCACCAGATCATCCAGTTGCCCAATCCCCAGCAGCGGATCAGGAATGAAGTCGAGCGGTGAGATCACATACAGCACAGCAGCCACAATCAGTAAAACGGCCTTGGTTCGATCATTCATGGCGATCACGTTCCTTACATGCGGATCGAAGAAGACAGGCCGAATGCGATCCGCTCACTGATCCGGCCTTGAACTGAAATCTGCTCTCCGCGACAATGCGTTCCAGCCAGATCTCAGCATTTGATCCAGCCATTCAGAGGCTCATCGGCGATCGGTTTGAGCTTCAGTCATGACATGCCCCAATCGTAGGAGGGGCCTTCGGCAGAGTCCTTCCACGTCACCGGAAGGGGACCCGAAAATTGGCGGTAGACAACCGGTAAATCGACAGGAGTCAGGGAAGTGGCGATCAATCTGAAGAGTCTCCCCGCGAAACAGGGAGTCATCAAACAGCTACGAGAACGCAAAGGCTGGGGGCAGGAGTTTCTGGCCACAAAGGCTGTGATTTCAGCCAAGACTCTCAGCAGCGTTGAGCAGGGACGCCCCGCTCAACTGAGTACCCTACGAAAAATCGCGATGGCTCTGGACGTCGAACCTTCGGTCATCATCGAAGGCTTAGATAAGTCTCCAGGGCCTGTCTCCAAATCCCGTGTTCACCCCATGATTGATGCGATCATCGGCTTGCTCAAAGACTTCGCCGAGTTTGATGAGACGCAGGATTTGCTCGTTATCCTCAAATACATAGCAGCTAAAATTCGCCTCCAAGGCGAATTGGGGGCAGAAAATGTGACCGATGGGAGCGTCAGAATTCACTTACATTTTTCTGACGAGGCTGATGTCCGCTCTTTGGTTCAAGAGTTCTGCCGTTTATCGTTTTTCGATATAAAGCTATTTACCATCTTCGTTTACAGTCCCCTGGACCTGGCATCCCTCATCGCACACAGTATGCATTCGGATATTTACGAACACACACATCATACGGTGGAATCCCTAGAGACAGCGATTCAGAACTCGTCAGAGGAAGCCAAGATGTTCGTCGTGAGAGGGAAAATTGGCGTGTACTTCACAGTCCAGCGGACCCCGAAAGGAATCTGGATTCTGCACATGACTCAGCCAATTCTCGAGCCTACTCCATTGATTGTTGAAAGCTAAAATCTGACATGTGGACAAATTTCAAGATCCTGCAATCCTTTGGCCGACACATTCCCTGTCGTTTCACTCCGGATCGGAATATGTTCGTGTGGTATTCACGACTGGTATGGCAACTTCTGCTTTTCTAAAAGCCAATTGGAGATTGGCATGCAGATTCTGATTAAGGTCACGGTCGGGATCCTCACGGAAATGAACGAACTGGCCGCCCGTTATGGGGTGGAACCCTCTGATTTTGTGGCGGAAGTGCAACCAGAACTATCTCCCAATCCTGCCTTGAACGGGGAACTGGATGCCACCGGCCGGACGCTCCTCAGCTACACCATCTTTCCTGCCGAGGTTTCCAAACGGGAGCGGTTTGAACTCATGCTGGAGACGATTGGCATCTCTGCCAGCACGGGGACCAGATTGATAAGGGCTGGATTCCGGCCGGATTTCCGCTACGGGTCAGTTCTCAGCTGCATACCGGGATGCTGATCGACTGGGTGGCCCTATCCGGTCAGGGAATGGCGGAGATGTTCACGCTGGAGTTGCATCCCCGGTCGGGGGAAATCGTCAGCGTTCGCAGCGCGCGGGTTCCGATTGAAGTGGTGTTCTCTTCGCAACAGCGATATCACGCCTGCATCGCCAGCACTCTGGGAGAGCATGCTGAAGATCTGTCCCGTTCCCTGGTCCTGGATGAGAGGATCAAGCAACGCTTGCGGCAATTGATCGACAACCCTCGTCAGGTTCGCTTTCAGGTGTTCCATTGCCTGGAAGTCTTACGCTCCTATGTTCAAAGCGGATCATTAAATGAAACCGGAAAGCGCCTGCATGCCGGGGATGCCAAAGGGGCTCGCAGACTGATTCGCCGATTAGAAGACTATTTCGGATTGGATCTGGTGCACACGGCGAAAGACAGGCGTGGCACTCTCAAAATCACTGGTCCGTCTGCCGTCGCCAAAGAACTCATTGCCTGGTATCAATGCTTTGTACTGGGAAATCGTCGCGGATGAATTGATAACAAGCTGCGCCCGATTGACGGTTTATTAAGATATTTTTCCGATACTGCATAAGTTAATCACTCATCGTGTCGGAACAAGATGCTGGATAATTCCCAAGTCGCCATTCTCATGAAGGTCAATGAACTGGCCGGACGCTACCAACTGGAGCCTTACCAATTTCTGGCAACACTGGACGTTCTGCTGGAAAGTGACGAATCGGAACTTCGATATTGTGTCGGGCCACCTGATTTGGGAACTCCGGAAACTCACCGGATATGGGATCGTTATGAAGCCATGCTCAAGAACCTGAACTTGGAAGATGGGGGAGCTTTGGTTGGAAATGATGAGGAACTCTGCCGATGTCTTCATGAGGCTCTTCAACGCGCGCCGCGACCACGAGGGCGCTGAGTTTTTCCCTGATTTCTGCAGAGACTGTGATGCCTTCATCCGGTCGGCCTGATGGGCCGTGTGCCTGTGCGGAAATCCTCTTCGTTACCGAAATGGCTGAAGCCACGCTTCCGGCAGCCAGTCTTCGATGAGCAAATCGTCGTCCTGGCTGAGATTCACTAGCTGATACCGGCAGCCGAGACGCCGGGGAGCCGATTCCCGGACGATCAGACACCGGCGAATCTGTGTTTGCAGGGTTTGCAGATCGCTGCTGGAAAACGATCGTTGATGTCCCGGTCGGCCGGTGCGGCCGTGATGGACGGTCAACGTCCAGAGTCCGAACAGATCGAGGCCGAGGGCCAGTTCATAGAACCGATGATGATTTCGTTCGGGGTAATGGGCTTCGAGCCGGACCGTCAGCAAGTGGTCCATCAGGCGGCCGGTTCGGAGGGCTTGGCCTGCCTGAGATATTGATAGACGGTTTCCCGGCTGAGGCCGTAGTCACGGGCCAGCGCCGCTTTGCTTTCGCCAGCGGTCGCCCGTTGCACCAGTTCGGGAATCTGGTCGGCCGAAAGTTTGCGGTTGCGGCCGCGATAGGTCCCCCGTTGTTTCGCCAGAGCGATCCCTTCCCGCTGGCGTTCTCCGATCAAATCCCGTTCGAACTGGGAGACCGCTCCCAGCACCGTCAGCATGAGTTGCGACATCGGGCTGTCCTGACCGGTGAAACGCAGGTTCTCGCTCAGGAACTCGACCACGATTCCCTGTCTGGTGAAATCCTTCACCAGCTGCAACAGGTCATCGATGTTCCGGGCCAGGCGGTCCATGCTGTGAACGAGGATCGTATCCCCGTCACGGGCATACTGGATCAGGGCCTGCAACTGAGGACGCTCGATGTCCTTGCCGGAAGCCTTGTCGATGAACTTCCGGTCGAGCGTCTGCCCTTCCAGTTGCCGGTCGGGGTTCTGGTCGGCACTGCTGACGCGGAGATAACCGATGCGTTGTCCCTGGGATGCCATAGTCCTCCTGAAAGTGTCAGGTCATCTCTAAGACCGTTTCCGACACCTGTCAAGAAATGACGTGGACCACCCTGTCTGACAGCAGTATCCGGTGGTTCACCTGACGTCAGTTTGAGGTGTACCTCAATCGGACAAATTCATGAAGCTGGTCAGACGGTTGATGTGCGGAGATTTCGACGGGCCTTCCAGCCGATCAACAACGCCAGGCCCAGGAACAGCGCGGCAGCGTATTCTTCCAACTCGGGAACAGCTGCCGGGGGAGGTGTTCCATCACATTGATTGTCCCCATCGCCGTCATAGCACCAGATGCAGTCGTTTTCAGCGTTCAGCAGAACTTTATTATACCCAAGGACTTCGCAGCTCCCATCACACGATTCATACAGCTGGAGGCAGCGTCCGTCCTCCGTGAGGATCGGCTCGGCCAACGCCGGTTGGCTACCGCCGCAGAGGATCAGGAATGCGGTGAAGAGAGCAGCCCGATGACTCCAATGACGGCACGATCGAATGAATGGTTTCATGATCAAAGTGTTCCTTCCTCTTGAATCGTTGCCGGTCTGGCTCCATCCGGAAATTTGGCCAAGTATTGCGTACTTTTACGGCTCACCCGCCAGCCGACCAGCAAGGCCAGTCCGAGGAACAGGATCGCGGCATATTCCTCAAGTTCCGGCACCGCAGCGGGGACAGTAGAGCATCCGGGATCAGCGCAATACTCCCCATCTCTCCCGCTGTCGATCCAGTAGGGATATCCCTAACTGCCTGCCAGCCTCTTTTGCAAGAGAACAGGATACGTCACCTCGTTCAGAAAGAGGGCCAATTACATCAGCCCTTTGTCTTGCCACAACCCAAGCGGAATCGGATAAGCGAAGAACGCCACTTTCAGGAATATTTCCGTCTTCGTCATCCACGCGATGTAGTCCACTGACATTGCCTTCTGTATTTCCGACATACTACTGACGACCGGTTCTGGCAACTTTAAAGATCAGAAGCCAATGTCAATATGGCATTGCACTGTCACGCACTTCTGAAAATGACAGCTGACTCCCCCAGTTCAGCCGACCGTAAGCCATGCTCAATTTCCATTACAGGTAGGGAGGAAGATCGAATATCTGCTGCAACTCGGGAGCCACGGCGATCTCTGGATTGAGCCAGCGCGGCCTGTGTCCTGCCGACGCTGGCGATAGCTCATACGGATGGCTTAGATCCGTGTCTTGTGTGGGTGACGACGTGTTGTCAGTCGCCACCACGTCCCCTTGATAGGGCGGCGAAGACACGGGCTTCACGCTCAGGATAATTCGCTGCACATCGCCGAAACCGTCGCGGATGATGAAGTCCGCACCGGTGTAATCAATCGTGTAGTTACTCCCTGCCGAAAGTGTACCAAGGCCGATAGCATACGGGCTGCCAGTTACCGTTTCGCCTGCTGCGCGGCTCAAGCCACCGGTGAAGACCGCAGAGGTGTCACCATTCGCTAATCCGAAGTAGCCGTAAGTCAGAGCCGGATCAGCTGCGCCATACAGTTTGCTTATGGCGTTGGCAGTGACGGTCAGGCTTGCCGGGGCAACGGTAATGCCTGTCGCGTTGCTTGCATAGGTAAACTCATACCCCAATGCTGAGGCAAGTGTTCCCGACGCATGGCTGATCGCGTAATTCCCGACGCTCGCCCCCTGTGTGTATGGCGTGGTCCCCGCAAGTGAACCGGTCATGGAGTCGATCGTAGCGTCCGAATCCAGATAGCCCGAAAGTGTATAGGCGTAACCGGAGAGGTTCGGAGCCACGTCACCATAGGTCACGGCGAGGCCGCCGGTCGGGCTCACCGTCAGGAGCGGGGTGGAACCGTACAGGAACCCCTTGCCGCTAGCCGGGAAGGACGGGCAGGAACCGCCGTAGGTGCAGGAAAAGCGGCGGAAGTCATTGGTCAGGGTGTCGATGGTGTCATCGGCCGGATTCGTGGAATACACCAGCCAGCGGCCGGACGGCGTGGATAAGACCCCGCTGCCCGCGTTGTTGATGAAGTTACGGCCAGCGGCAAGCGTGATGGCGTTGCCAGAGGCAGAGGCCGAAAGCGTCTTGCCGGACGCTATCGTCAGGTCAGACGTTTCGTCCGTGGTGCGAGCGAGAATCGAACCGGCATTCATCGTTCCAATGGTCATGGCACCTGCCGAAGTAAGGTTTATCTCCCCGCCGTTATTGGCATTCAGGGTCAAGTTGCTCACGTTGATCGTGCCGCTACCGCCCGCCGTCATCGTGATATTGCCGCCGCTGCCAGTTCGGGTAGTGGTGATGGTGCCGGCCGCTGTCGGGGCAGTGATGTGCCCGGACGTTGTCGCGGCCGAGAAATTCCGGCTGGTTCCAAGAGCCAACGCGGTGACCCCGCCGTCGAGCTGGATGTTCCCGCTGCCGTTAATCAGCGAAAGGTGATAGTCTCGGGCCGACAAATTCGTCCCGGCCACCCGCATCAGCCCCGTGCCGTCACTTCTGCCGATTGACAGCGTGCCTGCCGAGATACTGTTCAATATCGCCGAAGTGATATCTAGCATACCCGTCGCGCCCCCGATACCGATAGATGTCGAGGCGGTGTAGGGCCGGATGGTGACCGTACCCGAGGTCCGCGTCGTGACGTTGCCGCCCAGAGAGAGCCGATCGCCAGTGAGGGTGATGTCCCCGGTCGCAGTAGCGCCACCCAGCGTAAATCCGGCATTGTCAGCCTTCAACCCAGAACCGCTGGCACCCGAAATACCTGTCACAGCCACGGAGCCTGTGGTACTATAGATACCGCCCGTCGCGCTGTTTAGATGAACCCCATGGGCCGATCCATTCCCTGTACCTGAAATCAAAATGCTGCCACTGCCGGTGGAGTGTATTGTGTTAGTTCCTAAGCCGGAGATGCTGAGACCAATACTAGAGCTGCTGCCATGACCTCCTGTGCCGTTGATCGTGATGGTGCCGTTCTGGGCGGATACGGTGCTGCCGGCATAGAGAGATACTCCGAAGTTGGATCCGCTTGAGTCAGCGCCCCCTCCCAAGCCGGTTAAGGCGATCGTGCCGCCGCCATTCGTTTGAAGGGTACTGTCGTTCAGGAACAGTCCGTGTGCGCTAGTAAGGTAATCAGAAATAGTGGATGCCGCGTCGCCCTGGCCGCGCAGGCTGATATTGCCTCCTTGCGCGTTGAGCATCGCGCTGACCAACCTGATGCCCTGCACATTACTTGCGGTGCCGAGGGCCGCGGTGGTGAGCGGGTCGACTCCTCCGCCGAGAGTGATGTTCCCGCCGTTACTCGTCAGTAAAGTTCCCGAACCGAGGGAAATGGCACCGGCTCCACTGGCGTCGCGGTTGGAGTTCAGCGTGATCGCGCCGCCCTGAGTCGTGATGTCGCCGCCCCCGGAGTAGAGGATCGAGTTGTTCGCCCGCAGTGTCACCGAGCCGGTACCGGTGGTCGTCAGGTCAAGGTCGTGGGACAGGTTGATGTCACCGCCGGCGGACAGCAGGATACTTCCTGTCCCGGCCGTCTGGATCGTGCCCGCGGAGGCGGAGGTGATGTTGTTCCCGGCAGTGAGCGTCAGATCTCGGCCCGAGGCGAGCGAAAGCGTGTCGCCTTTGAAATCCAGGTTGATGTCGTTCGTGGCCTGGAGCGAGATGTTGGCCGACTGGGAGAGCTGCTCCAGGTAGCGGGTGGTGAACGCTGAGTACCCGTCCGAAGCTGTAGCCTTGGCGACCTCAGTTGCCCCCGTGCCCGGCGGCGTCAGCGCGATGCCCCACTTGGCCGATTGGTATTGCTCCATCAAGCCTCGAGAAAAAACACTCAGGTCAGTGGTGTACAGAAGAAGTTCATAACCATTCCCGTTAAGAAAGTTATTCGGGTTTTCCGAATTCTGATTTCCAATCGTAAACCTTTGAGAATCAAACGTCGTCACCACACTGGTGTTTGTGCTTGAGCTTACACCATTCCACCAGGATGTTTGTGATGAACTCCCTGACTTGACATACGAAATCAACGCGAGGCTTGTGTTTGCAACTCCGTGACTGGCCGGGGAATTCTCTGGAATTCTATATCCTGCGGAGAATCCAGCACCAAATTTAAAATCCACAGAAACATACAGACTATTAACATCTCCACTCGAGTTTCCTAGATCAAAGAATCGCCTGTTTTCTGACGCAAGCGTTTCTTGAAACAACGCTAAAATGCTGAGATTTGCAGTGTTTACAATGAAATTTGTATTACGAAGTGTGTCGTTGCCATCAAACTTCGCCAACCCCAGCTCATTCTGGCCATTGCTCACCCACAGGGGCATGTTGGCGGCAGTAGCCTGCGTGGCGTTGTTGTTCTGCCCGGACTTGTCCGCGAGCTGGCTGACGAGGCCGCGGCGCAGGGCGCTGTCGGTGTAGTTCTGCGTCAGGCTTTCACCGAGCGTGATGGTGGTGCCGGTGATGGAGGCGACGGTGTAAGTGTCGGCTCCCATTGTGTCAGCAGTTGTCACGGCACCGGCTACACCGAGGCGGATTCTGGCGCCCACGGTGAGACTGGCCGCGACATCCGTGCTCGTGGTGATCGTGTTGCTGCCGGCCGTTCCGGTCGCGGTGGCGCCGGACAAGCCGTCGGTGGAGTAGGTGAGCGTGACCTTGCTGGTGTCAGAGGCATCAAGCCACAGCTTGAGGCTGGAGGCCAGGTCGATGCTGCCGTCGGTGGACTGGAACGCCGGATCGACATTGCCGTAAATCGTGATGTCGGTCGGGTCCAGGAAGTAGGTCCCCTTCTCGCCGCTGCTGGCGGTGAGGTTGACGTAACCACCTGCATCCAGATGCTGGTACCCCGATGTCTCGACGAACCCGCCGTCGCCATGGTTGCCGCCTGCGGTGGCGCTCCAGGTGAGTGCGTCAATGGCCTGCCCGCCCAGAGCACGTGCATAGACATTGCCGTAGAACTGCGTATTGCCGTCGCTCCAGAAGATGCTGCGCCCGGCATCGCCGGTAAACAGCGCATCGTTGACGATCAGCGCTCCCGGATCGACATAGAGGTAGCGTGCCGTCGGCGTGTCACCCTGGCCGAGATAGTCACCGCCGATGCGGATGTCGCCACCGGCAGAGCCGTCGCGGTGAGCAGAGACCGCCTTGCCCACTGTCGTGCCGCTCTCGCCCGTGTGGCCGGAAGCGTCGATCAGAGTGCCATCCAGCAGCGCCACATGATCACCCGTCACCGTAATCTTGCCGCCGCGTTCGCCGGGCTTGCGGCCGGAAGCGTCAATGATACCTGAGACCAGCACAGTGGAACTGCCCTGCTTCTGCCCTTTCTGGGTTTGGTCGTTGCCGGTCACCGCATTGCTGCCTTCGGCGAAAATCACGATCTCCCCGTTCTGCTCGCCGATACTGGTGGCACTGATGATGCCGTCTATGTTGATGAGCGAATTAACCACCTCACCGGCAGCCGCAGCGGTCATCAGCACCTTGCCGCCCTCAGCGGCGATGATGCCCCCATTGGTGACCAACTGGCTGGTGATGGTGGGGCTGGCCTCAAGCGCAAAGAGGCCATCCCCATAAAGATCAAGCGTGAATGTATCCCCGGAGGCAAGCTGTACCTTGCCGAGCTTCGCCTGGATCAGCCCGTTATTGACCACGTTTGGGGCCACGAAGGCAGCCAGCCCGGCTTCTGCCACCGTGACACTGCCGAGGTTCACAATCCCGGCGTTCGGGTTGCCGGGCATGTCGAAGCGGTAATCGCCCGCCATGAAGCGGTCGTTGCTGATATCACTAGTGGTGGCCAGGAAGCTGCCGACATTGACGCTGGCATTGGGGCCGATGAACGTGCCTTGCGGGTTGACCAGCATCACCGTGCCGTTAGCGGTGAGGTTGCCCAGTAACTGCGAGGCACCGCCCCCGCCCGTGACGCGGTTGAGCGTGACCGACGCCGCAGAGGGCTGCTGGAAGTGAACGCCCTCGCTCTGGCCGATATCGAACGATTGCCAGTTGATAATGCCGCGCTGCGTGGACTGGGTGATGGTCGTCTGGTGACCGGTCGTCGCAATGCTCGCCTGACCGCCTACCATCTGGCCGCCCTGCGGCAGGGCGAGTGCTGGCGTCGCCGCCAGCAACGAGATGGCTGTCATAGCCGTCGTGGCACGCAGATAAGAGGTCAGGGAACAAGGTCGCAGCAGCGGTAAATCCAATGTCTTAACATGAAGTTGGTAAATAGGTTTAGTGTAGCGTAGTAATTGTTAATAAATGATTACTACAAGCCACTGCTAATATCAACACAATAGTGAAAGATCAGGAGCTTGGCTCAGACTCCCTACCCATCGGGCCAGATGGGTAGGGACGGAGCAGCCAATGCCGGGGCGTTCTTGTACCAATATGACTTGTGTTACGTCATTCATTGTCCTTGTCCAGTGAATGGTTAAGCTTCGCCAGAATCCGGATTTTCTTACCGTCGATCTCCCGAATCCAGAATGCGTTGGCGGCATTTTCCAGAATGCGACCTGAGACGGTAGAAGTAACTGAATTGGACCACTCCTGATTTCATTTAAGCACCTTCGCCTTCCTGGCGACCGCGTGATGCAGGGCTCGCTGCGCTCGGTTCTGGCGAACGGCTAGAAGCCCCCATTCTCCCGCTGGTGCGACGGCCTGTCGGCCTGATGGCGATGCCTGCGGCGATTTCTTACTGAGTTTTAAGGGGGAGAATCCCCCACGCCGTCAAGGATCGGGCCATGCGACCGGTCCGGCTTCCTCCCCAGTCTTCCGCACTCCTGCGTCGTTTGTGCAGACCGGGTGCCCCTCCAGACCGATCGTCCTTGACTGCGTTCCCCCCTGCCTTTGGGCCTGCGTCTCCGTTGGCCAAAAGCATGAGCTGCTTTGGCTCAACGAAGTTCATTTCATTCTGAAAACGGAGACGTTCCCGATGGTCACTTCCACCAAAACCACCACACCCCGCATTGACGTTTACACCCGCGTTACCAACCAGATTGTCGAGAGTCTGGAACAAGGGGTTCGCCCCTGGATGAAACCCTGGAATGCCGAACATGCTGCCGGCAGGATCACCCGTCCCTTACGTCACAATGGGACGCCGTATCAGGGAATCAATATCCTGATGCTCTGGGCATCGGCGGAGCTGGCGGGTTATGCCTGCCCGTTCTGGCTGACCTACAAGCAGGCTCAGGAACTGGGAGGACAGGTTCGCAAAGGGGAAAAAGGTTCGCCGGTCGTCTATGCCAACACGTTCAAACGGACGGAAACCAACGACGAGGGAGAGGAAATCGAGGAGAACATTCCTTACCTGAAGGAATACACCGTTTTTAATGCGGAACAGTGCGACGGCCTGCCCAAGCACTTCTCAACGCTGGCCGAGCCACCCAAGGAGAACCTGCAACGGATTGAGCAGGCGGAAGCGTTCTTTGGCAGCACCAATGCGGACGTTCGCATCGGAGGGAATCAGGCGTACTACGCCATCGGTAGCGATCATATCCAGATGCCCCCGCTGGAATGCTTCGTGGATGCCGAATCCAACGCGGCCACTCTCTGTCATGAACTTTGCCATTGGACACGGCACATGTCCCGCCTGAACCGTGACCTCGGACGCAAGAAATGGGGAGATGCAGGCTATGCGATGGAAGAATTGGTGGCCGAGCTGGGATCGGCGTTTCTCTGTGCCGATTTGGCGATCACCCCCGAAATCCGGGACGATCACGCCTCCTATGTCGCATCCTGGCTCAAGGTTTTACAGGACGATAAACGGGCGATCTTCTCCGCTGCCTCACTGGCCAGTAAAGCCGTTGAGTTCCTGCACGGTCTGCAACCGCAGCCGGAAGCCACCGCCTGAGCCAGACATTTCCGCGACCGCTGACAATCGGTCAGCGGTCGCTGGTTTTGCACGGTGAAATTTATTCCGTGCTCCATTGTCGCACGGCTGGTGGTTTCTGATTTGCTCGGCTCAGTGAAGCCATATTTCCTGACCAGACGCTGGAGAGCGATCCGAGCAGGCTGTGTGCGACCCGCTTCGACATCCGCCAGGCCTTCACGAATGGCCGTGATGATTGCTTCGGTATCATCCGTTTCGATACATACTAGATTACCCCAGCCGGTCGAGCCAATACAATGGACGACGTCTTGTGTGAGCCACGGCCACCACGACCACTTCCTCCGGCCGGACCAACACAATCACCGCATAGGGAAAGCGTTTCAGCAAGAGTCGCCGGACATCGTGTGGCCCTTGATAGGTTTCGAGCTTGCTCAACGATCCGGAGTCGGACTGGATCAACTGAAACGCCTGATGGACAACCGCGAGAAATTCGGTTCCCAATGACGCCTGACGGTCGTCATACCAGATGGCCGCTTCGATGGCGTCCCCCTGAGCCTCCGGCAGAACTCGGAAATTCACTGGGCGGCCTTGTTCGCCCGATGGGTCTCCAGAGCCTGACGCATGTTGTCGAGTGCCACGTCAAAATCGACGGCTGTGGTCTCGCCGAGATCATAAGCGGAAATTCGCCGGTCAATCTCCTGTGACCAGGCATCGGCGATCTCTTCGGTCCGGAATTCTCCAACTGGCAGACTGCCTTCCAGCAAGTCCGCCATATACTCCCGATCTTCGGGGGGCAGGGTCAGAGCTTGCTGAATGATTTGATCGCGAAGTGTCATGTCTCGTATTCCTTATCAATACAGACCATTATGCCACTGAAAGCCGATTGCGTCGAGACGTTTTACCATTCGATCCGCTCGATGAGCGTCGCAGAATCAAGGGCTTGCAGGATCGCCGGTTCATCCGCCTCCTGTATCCAGAGCACCCGATGCCGGGTGATGGCGGTGAACAGGCCCAGACCGTTCGGCCCTGCCTGATTCAGGTTCCGGCCGACGAGGCGAATTTTGCGGCTCCCCAATTGGAGCGTGATCCCTTCGGAGGGATCGAACGCGGCCGACTCCAGCCAGGCATAGGCCAATGCCTGGGAATTGCCATCTTTCTTGCGGAATTCCAGCATGATCGCCCGGTCACGGATGCCCCGCAGCAGGCCGAACGCTCCGAGGTCATCAAGACCATCCGGTTCCGGGGAGCCGTTGACCGATTCCGCTTCCACTGGTTTGCGGCCGGTGTACTTTTGCAGGATGCTATCGGTCATAAACAAGTTCCTCTCGTAGATGTGTTGGATGGATCACATGAGCGGGCTGCTGGAGCCATTGCAGAGACGGCATGCTGGACGGAGATCGAGAGTAAGACCGTCCACCGGCGACCAGTTCGGTCGCACTCAGCCGTTCATCCGAATGGCGAACTGCTGCCAGCAACGCTTCCTTGTCATCGGTATAGACCGTGACCGATTCCCGTCCGCGTGAGCAGCTGACATAGAACTGTTCCCGCGACGATGCTGGATACGAATCGGACGACTGGCCGACGAAGACGCGATCGACCGTCATTCCCTGGGAGGCATGAGACGTCACCACATAGCCGTAGTCGATGAACCCGAATTCTTTACCAATCGTCCAGCCATTGGCCAGGACGATGTTTCCCTGAGCATCGAAGTCTTGGACTTGATGCAGGGAACCGTTGTTGAGGCGGTGTTTGCCGTCGGCGGTTTTTCCGTTCTGGGTGATCCGAATCATGTCCCCGGCCGCCAGTGACAATTTTCCCTGATGGAATACCTGATACCGGGCCGCTTCGCTGGCCGGAAGATCTTCCGCACCGACCACCACCCGCTGCCCTTTCTGAAAACCCTTGGCGTTCTGGTGGAACACCAACAGATCTCCCGGCAGGACGTTGACGGGATCGGCCCGTTCGGCCTCTGTCAGCTGGGCATTATGAAGCGTGGCGAACGTCCGTTCGTCCACACCTAATCGCCCTTGCTGCTGAAAGGTCTGGCGAATTTCCGAGGTAATGCGGTCCGCTTCCAGGTGAGTTGGCGACACAATCAGAGCGGATTTTTTATTGTTCACGGCATCGACATAATCAGCCGCCAATGCCTTGTAGCGGTCCAGTTCCGGAACTTCCCGAATCCAGCCGAGATCATCCAGCTGGCGGAATCCGTCGAGCGTATTCCCATCACTCAATGTCTGAACCGCCTGTTTGTAGTTTCCTTTCTGCCGCTGGATCTCTTTAATTTCCGAGGGGATCAGCCCCGCTTGCTCTTCGAGGAGCCGCAGGGCCGCTCCCCGTTCAACCGAGCCATGTTGCCGCCGGTCACCGGAGAGAATGACACGGGTATTCAGCCGGTCGGCCAGCTCAAAGACTTTCGCGGTGGTTCTGGTTCCCAGTAACCCCGCTTCATCAATCCAGATCGCCTGCCCCTGAATCTGCTGGTGC